>ERZ857745.656-NODE-656-length-49745-cov-3.880962_pt1 | contig 49745 bp, 47 predicted proteins | sample MGYA00519699_ERZ857745 | MGnify/ENA primary metagenome ERZ857745 (study PRJEB31778, sample SAMEA3449357) | human gut metagenome | biome: human gut; feature: human-associated habitat; material: faeces | place: United Kingdom | collected 2010/2012 ... | reverse complement strand
CAGCCAGTTCCTTAACTGTCTTTTCAGGTATAGCTACTTCTGATGAAGCTACAGTATTGTTGCCTGTTGCATCAACTATTACTTCTGTTGATTTGTTAACTAATGCCTTATCAACGATCTTGTCTGCTGTCTTGGCATCTACTGTTGTTTCAGCCTTGTTGTCCTTAACAGCCGGAGCAAGGTCAGCAGTTGTGCTCTTATCTGTAGTGTTGTTGGTTACGTTGTCTGTAGCCGGGGTTCCGCCACCAGTATAAATTTTAGTTCCTATGAAATCATACTCTGACTTCTGCTCATCAGTAGTAGCCGCTGTCCAGTTATATCCGGAAGGAGCTGATGCTGCCACAAGATAATTTGAATCATTATATTTATATACTTTGTTTTCTCCTGCAACATATGCCTTTGGTGATGTTGAGAATGTACCGCCTGTGATAGTAGCAGTTCCCTTATATTTTTCGCTATTATCATAACGATCACAAAGCACCTTCTGATTATCTTTACTTATATATGTACCTCCTGTTACTGTCAGTTCTCCAACAGCACGATTTTCAAGATATTTTGAGGTAAATAAAACCGCTTCAGCACTGTCATTTGCTTCAAAGCTACCACCGGAAATATTAGCCTTGTGCCAGTTCATAATAACAAACTGCGAAGTATTAGAGAAAGATCCGCCGCTAACCGTCAACTCACCTAATTCATCATTTTTTACAGTATTAATACCGCCAGAAAAGCTTCCCCCGTTTATTTTTAATTTGGATGCGCTTTGACTTGCACTATCACCGCCATTACGGATCATACTTGAGAAGTGTCCTTTATTTGTAACATTAACACCATTTTTGATGGTCATATTACCACCCTTGTCATTCAAAATAGTGTAGAAGCTATTCTTACCGGCACTGTCCTTATTATTCTCTTCATCCTCTAAACTTCGAGTATAAGTACCTCCATCAAGTACAGCAGTACCGTAATTAACCAAAGCAGCTTTTCCATGAGTTATATTGTCCACAGTACCTGTACCCTTAATAGTTAAATTTGCACCTTGTGCAACAGTAATTGTATCACTGCTACTATTAGTAATACTCTTGCTATTAAGGTCTATTGTGATACTCTTGCCAGCAGGAACAGTAATATCTTCTTTTATATCTTTTATAAGCTTTACAGTAGCTCTATCACTTGCAGCAGCAATTGCTCCGGCAAAAGTTTTAAAACACTGTTCATCTATTGAGGCTACTGCATCTGCTGGATTTGTATTCTTTACAACAGTACCATCTGTTAAAACATATCCATCTGCAATGTACGCTCTCACATCACCTGAGAATGTGCCACCTCTAATAGCATTTTTCTTGGTAGAAACCTCACCATTAAATTTTCCACCTAAGATTTCAATATTTGATCTATTTGCAGAAACTGCAGTCGGTCCAGAGATTTCTCCGTTTTTAATAGTTATTGTACTCATAGAACTTCCACAGATTGCAGTTATATAAGTTTCATTATCTGCTGATACCGCAGTGATTTCTCCTCCATTCATTTCAAAAGCTGCATTTGAGCTTTTAATGTTTACAGCAGAATTACCTCTTAAAGCAGTTGCTATTACTTTACCACCATTCATAATGGCTTTTCCATTACCACCAATATAAATTGTGCTTCCAGCCTTAGCCATACCTTCACTGGTAATAATAGTTCCAGCTTCAATTGTCAGACTTCCATTTCCTTCAACTGAAACAACTCTGCCTGATGTTCCTGTGTAACCCGAGCAGATTTTGCCACTGCCAATGCTGTCTTTAACTATTACGTTTCCCTTTATAAGTAGCGCTTGCTGGTTTACAGATGTATTAGTACCGCTAAGTATATGTCCGTTAAGGTCGATTGTCAGTTTTTTATTTTCCTCAATTGTAGTTGTCTTACCCGTAACTGTAACATTATTTATTAGCTTTATAGTACTATTCTCTACCGCAGCATCAATAGCCTCCTGTAACGTATCATAATGTGTAGTGCCTATTGCTGCCTGATGACTACAATTCTCTGCTGTACAATTCTCTGCTGTATCAGCAAACACCCCCATTGGCATCATTGCCACTATCATAGCCATACTTATGACTATTGCCAATAACTTCTTCATTTGTTTTCACCCTCCTTAACTCGGATATTTAATTACTCAGGGCTGCCTCTGCCATAATAAAAGGACAAGCCTTAACCTGTCCTACTGTCATTATATATTCCTCACCTCTATGTAACTGGCAGCCATGCTCTATTGAGCTTCAGGCTCTGTAGCTTTGCGTCCCTGTCTTTAGACAGATTTGCCCTCTTTTGTTTTACTCTTAAAGTATACCCTCCCCCCTGGTGCTTTGTCAATAAAAAAAGAACCCTGTCGGATATAATCGTCAGAGTTCTCTTTTTTACCTTGATTATGTTAATTAATACTTCTAAGCAATCACTGTATAATTAAGCTTCTGCTGCCTTTGGCTCTGCAGGCTTTCTCTTTGCTCTCAGGTTTATGATAGCACCTGTAGGGCATTCCTTAGCGCAGAGTCCGCAGTTTTTGCATTTTTCAGGATCTATTGCAGCCAGATTGTTCTCAATTGTAACTGCTTCGAATTTGCAGACCTTTTCGCATTTTTTGCAGCCTATGCAGCCGTTTGTGCAGGCTTTTCTTGTCTTTGCTCCCGGATCTGTAGAGTTACAGTGAACGATAACCTTGTTCTTTGCCGGAGCAATCCTGATAACATGGTTAGGGCATGCTTTTTCACACATACCGCAGCCTACGCAGAGTTCTCTGTTTACAACTGCAACACCATCGCATACGCTGATTGCGCCGTAAGCGCATACAGCCTCGCAGTCACCAAAGCCAAGACATCCGTGTGAGCATACATTGACACCGCCAAACATCTGCTTTGCAGCCTTGCAGGTTGAATGTCCCTGATATTCCATAAGGCTCTTTGCCGCTCCTGTGTTGCCGTTGCACATTACTACAGCAACTACAGGCTCTGCTGACTCTGCCTCAACGCCCAGAACGCCGGCAAGTTTTGCCGCAAGGTCAGCGCCGCCTACAGGACATTTTGCCGTACCGATGCTCGGATCACCGCCAAGAGCGGCAGCATAGTCGTCACAGCCGGCAAAGCCGCAGGCTCCGCAGTTTGCTCCCGGAAGTTCGTTTCTTAAGTTTGCAACTGTTTCATCAACCGGTACATAGAAAACTTTTGATGCGATAGTAAGAATAACGGCCAACACTAAACCGATTGCCATAACCAGTAATACCGGAATTAAAATATTCATCTCTTTCGCCTCCTCATTCTATACCAGTCCGCCGAATCCCATAAATGCAAGGGACAGGAAAGCAGCTGAAACCAATGTGATAGGTACACCCTGGAAAGCTTTAGGAATAGCCTCGTTGCCTTCAAGCTTCATTCTCATTCCTGAGAAAAGAACCATTGCAAGCAGGAAGCCGATTCCCGCACCGGCAGAGTTTACTAATGCCTGAGCATAGTTGTAACCCTCATCAATATTTGAAATACACACACCTAAAACTGCGCAGTTTGTAGTTATCAGCGGCAGATAAACTCCCAGCGATCTGTGAAGCGCCGGTATGAATTTTTTGAGCGCCATCTCTACAAACTGAACAAGCGCAGCTATAATCAGTATGAATACAATTGTCTGCAGATAACCGATTCCCAGTTTGTCAAGGATAAGCATAATCGGCCATGTTGCGGCAGTTGCAAGAACCATTACGAAAATTACCGCAACACCCATTCCGACTGAGGAATCTAATTTTTTGGAAACACCAAGGAACGGACATATACCGAGGAATTGAGCCAGTACATAGTTGTTCACAAGGATAATACCTACTAAAATAGTGAAATACATTATGCTTCAGCTCCTTTCTTTATCTCTGCTTCAAGCGCTTCTATGCATTTTTCCTGCTGGCAGATGGAAGCCATTGCGCAGCCCCTGCAGTCAAAGCTGCCCTTAACACCTTTGCCCTTAGTGAAGTGATTGATTGCCGCAATCATAATCGCATATACGAAGAATCCGCCCGGAGCCAGCGCTATGATAAGCATTGGGTGAACGCTGAGCCAAGGAAGCGCAATTCCGAAGATTGTGCCTGCGCCTATGATTTCTCTGATAGCGCCCATAATTCCAAGCGCCAGTGTAAATCCAAGACCCATTCCGATACCGTCTAAAGCGGAATCCAGAGCGTTGTTCTTTGATGCGAACATCTCGGCTCTTCCGAGTATGATACAGTTTACTACTATCAGAGGTATAAACAGTCCCAGTGAGTCATAAAGTGACGGTACAAACGCCTGCAGTACAAACTGTACTACGGTCACAAAGCCTGCAATTACTACGATATAGCAAGGTATTCTCACTTTGTCGGGTATAATCTTTGCAAGCAGTGAAATAACTATATTCGAGCAGATCAGTACTGCCATTGCGGAAACACCCATTCCAAGACCGTTTAATGCCGAGCTTGTGGTTGCCAGTGTAGGACATGTTCCGAGAAGGAGCACCAGTACCGGGTTTTCCTTAATTATGCCTTTGGTTAATATGGCGAGTTTACTTACTTTGTTTTCCATTAGTTAGCACCTCCCACTTCCTTGTATTGTTCAAGCGCTGCGCATACACCGTAATGTACCGCATTTGATGATATTGTAGCGCCGCTGACATGAGTAACGTTTGTATCATCCTTAGCTGTAAATGCACTGTAGCTGTCAAGTCCCACATACTGTTCCAGATACGAAGGCTCCTGCGCCTTGGTGCCAAGACCCGGAGTATCAGCATGTGCAGTAACCTTAACGCCTGTAATGCAGCCGTCAGTATCTATACCTACCATTTCGGTAAGCAGTCCGCCGAAGGACTTGGATTTAACGGTAACAACCATACCTGTGTCATTGTCGGCGATATAACATTCTGTAACGAAAACCTTGTCGGCTTCGAGGACAACCAGATCGCCGTCATAAGCTGTAAATGAGTCTGCTGAAGGCAGAAGCTCAGCTCTTGCCTCGTCTGCCGCCTTAATTGAGTTCTGTTCAATTATAGGGGCTGTGATTGAGTTGATGTATGCAAGCGCACCTGTGATAACAAGGCAGATTACTACAAGAACAAGTGATGGTGCAATATATTCTCTGAATTTATTACTTTTCATTTTTCTTTGCACCTCCATACATTCTTTTCTGACAGAAGTTATCTATTAACGGAGTAACTATATTCATTAACAGTATTGAGAATGAAACTCCTTCAGGATACTGGCCGTACAGCCTTATCAGCATTGTGATAACACCGCAGCCTATGCCGAATATAACTTTGCCCATAGGAAGTATCGGCGTTGTAACATAGTCTGTCGCCATAAAGAAGGCACCGAGCATAACGCCTCCTGCAAGTACGTGGAATACCGCCATCTGAAGCGCGTTTCCGTCGCCTGTTGCAGCATAATATATAAGCGCAAATACAAATACTGTTCCGATAAAGCATGCCGGAATTATAGGACTTATAATCTTTCTCCATATGAGGAACAGTCCTCCGATAAGCAGCATCAGGGCGCTTACTTCACCCATTGAACCGCCTATGTATCCCATAAACATATCCATATTTGACGGAAGCTCTCCGCCACCCTCTGCAAGTATGCCCAGCGGAGTTGCGCCTGTCTGCGCATCTGCTCCTGTGAAAGGAACAGGCCATGTTGTCATTTCTGTTGCAAATGCTATAAACAGCACTATTCTTGCTGTGATAGCAGGGTTTACAAGGTTTTTGCCTATGCCGCCGTAAAGCTGCTTAACTATGATGATAGCTACAAAGCAGCCTACTATTGCAATCCAGTAAGGCAGACCTGACGGCACGTTGAATGCAATCAGAACGCCTGTTACCGCAGCACTTAAATCGCCTACTGTCTGAGGTTTTTTCATAAGCTTGTTGTATGCCCATTCGAAGAACATACAGGACACAAGGCAAACCAGTGTAAGAGCTATAACTCTCGGTCCGAATACATATATGCTCATTGCAAATGACGGAGCAAGTGCAATCAGAACCATCAGCATAATTCTGGTGGTATCAGTGTTTGATACTATATGAGGCGCTGATGAAACTGTTAAATTACTGTATATTTTCTTGTCCATTACTTAATTCCAGCCTCCTTTACTATTGCTTTTCCAAGCTTGTTCATAAAGCTGAGAGGTCTTCTTGCAGGGCAGATATATGAGCAGCTGCCGCATTCCATGCACTGCATTACCTGCAGATCGGAAAGCGCCTGCGCATCCTTTGCCTCATATGCCTTGGCCAGCGCTGTAGGTATCAGGCCGAAAGGACAGGCTCTGTGACATCTGCCGCAGTTGATGCAGGCAGTTTCTTCTTTTACTGCTGCTTTTTCTTTGGAGAAGGCCAGTATCGCATTGTTGTTTTTAACAACAGGCATTTCATCTGATACTATGGCTCTGCCCATCATAGGTCCTCCCATAAGGATTTTTCTGGGCTCCTGTTTGTATCCGCCGCAGAATTCTATAACATCACAAATTCTGGCACCGATAGGAACTATTACGTTCTTTGGGTGGGCTACAGCATCTCCGTCTACGGTAACTCTCTTTGAAACAAGAGGCATACCTGTTCTGAAATATTTGCCTACAAATGCTATTGTGGTGACATTTGATAAAATGACACCGAGCTCTGCAGGAAGCACGCCTGCGTTCATTTTCTTGCCTGTAATCTCATATACGAGAACTCTTTCGGCTCCCTTAGGGTATCTTGCCTGCAGTTTGAAAGTATGAATATTGGTTATACCTTTTGATGCAAGCAGTTTGTCAATGTGCTCGATAGCATCCGGTTTGTTCTCTTCGATACCGATATATCCCTCATCAAGACCTATATATTTCATAACCAGCTGACAGCCGGAAATAAGATCCTCCGCATCCTCAAGCATTGCTCTGTGGTCAGAGGTAATGAACGGTTCGCACTCTGCCGCATTGACGATAAGTGTATGAACGTCATCGATATTCTTAGGGTTAAATTTAATATGTGTAGGGAATGAAGCTCCTCCAAGGCCTACCAGACCGCTGTCTCTGATTGCTTTTATAAATTCAGGCAGATCCTTAGCCTCAGGTACTTTAATTCCTTCATAAGGTTCCTGCTTTTTGTCTGCTTCAATTACAACAAGTGTGTCTGTTCCTCCCATAGCTGATCTCTGTTCTTCGATTCCTGCCACGGTCCCGGAAACACTTGAATAAATAGGGGCACTTACAAAAGCATCTACATCTCCGATAAGCTGGCCGACTTTAACGTAGTCGCCCTTCTGCACCAGCGGCTTGCACGGCGCTCCAATGTGCTGAGACATAGATATTTTTACAACATCAGGTACAGGCATTACTTCGGTTGCACTGCCGGCAGTGTTCTTGTAATGACTCACGTGAATGCTGTGTAAATGTTTTCGACTCATTATTGTGAGACCTTCCTTTCTAAAAATATACAAAAATACTCTTTACATCATACTACAAACTTAAACAAAAATCCATACTTTTGCGACAATTATGGCTAATTGGAGTACAGATAATTTTTTCCGTCTAGCACTTTGGTATTATACAATTCTTTTACGAGCAGCAAAAGACCTGCCGCATAAAATCAGCAGATCTTTTATTAATACTTTTACTACTTTATTCATCAATAATGCAACTTGGCTTAATAGGCTTAATTATCTGAGACCCCATATGGTTTAAGTTGTCTTAAATAATCAATTACATCGCTTCGATAATTACTCTGACACTTCCATTCACCATCAGCGGTTATCACCATATTATATTTAGTATTGTCGTCATATGCTTTCCATTCGGAAATCAAATCATTATTAGGGTTCCCGGTCTTAGCAAAAGAATACACCATAGATTGTGCCTGCGCAATCAGATCATCAGACATTTTATCCGGATCTCCAGTAAGTTCCGTATATCCTTCTTTCGTTCCGAATTCAAAGCATAAATCCATACAATGAAGAGCTCTGCCCCAAGGAGAAACTTCTGCAGAATCACCACTATATTCAACCACTTCGTCTTTATCCGGAGCATATTCCCAATAATACAGATATGTATTTTTATTATTTTTTGATTGTGTTTCAGCTATCATTTGAGTAGGATAGTTGAAATAGATTTCATTGTATAAATCCATAGCCTGTTTTACAGGATCATCACCTTTTTTAATGAAATTATCATAAAATCCATCGACTTCAACACCGTAGTATCTTCCGTATGCATCAGAACGCATTGTATCTGTATTCACCATATAGTCATATATGGATTCAGGATCAGAAATCGGATCAGATACACCGTTATCCCAATCCACAGCATGCCAGTCCTCTTCACCATTGGTTCCGCCGATAAGCAGATCTATACTCGCTGCCGATCCGTTTTCAAGATCTTCCCACCATGTTTCGGAAATTATATTTCCATCGGCACATTTCAGTCCGGGATGCGCTCTGCCCAGTTTTTCCACAATATCTGATATATTTTCTGAAATTTCCTCGTCTGTAATCTTTGAAGCCTCTTCAACTGTACTTACTCCAAGCATATCAAAGATTATCTTTGAATTCTTTTTAACAGTTTCTTTTGATACGGCTTCTCTTGACTGTGTTCCGCTGTTTATAATCGCTCTGTTGAAATATTTATTTGTATCCGGATCTGCCATCAGCATCTCAACTGCTCCGCCACCTGCAGACTGACCCATAATTGTTACATTGTCCGGATCCCCGCCAAAAGCAGAAATGTTTTCCTGAATCCATTTAAGTGCCTGTGTCTGATCTTTTTTACTGAGATTAATTGCATCGGCATATTCATCAGTATAGCCCTCCAGTACCGACATATCAACTCCGGACATTATTGACATTCTGTAATTAATAGTTACCAGTACGCAGTCTTCTCCTTCCGGCAGATTCCTTATAAAGTATTCGCCATCATAAGAAGGATCTGTAGTTCCTCCCCAGATGCAGCTTCCTCCATGAATAAACATTATTACAGGTTTATCTTCTGTTTTAACGTCTTTTGTCCATACATTAAGAAACAGGCAGTCCTGTGAACAAGGGTCCTGCGAAGCTGCCTCCACCTCATCATAAGGCTGAATGCAATTAGCTCCAAAGGAAGTTGCTTCAATTTCATCCTCAGAAGTTGTGGTAACATCTGTTGCGGCTTTAAACGGTTCCATATTACCGTACCTTATGCCCAGAAATTCATCAACACCATCGTTGTCCTGTCCTATATAGGTTCCGGTCGGGGCTACAGCTTTAACAGCTGAGTCGCTGCAGCCGCAAAAACACAGTGTCATCATTAATATACCTGCAAATACAATCGGCAATATAAACTTTTTCATCTTATACCTCCTAAACTAAATCTTTGAGTATTATTGCAATAAATGACTCTCATTGCCATAGATTATATTTGATTATTAAGAATTTTCATATAATACAATGGTACAGTTTTAAGTTATACCTTGATTTTTTGAATCAATTCATACCTGTTTTTTACATTTAACTTTTTATATATATGTGTCAGGTGCTGTTTTACCGTACTCTCTGATATAAACATTTTTTCTGCTATGTCCGGATTACTTGCTCCACTATAAATAAATCCTAACAGCTCCAGTTCTCTTGCGGTCAGTTTATATTCCTTGGCAAGAATCTCCCACGCAGCCTCTTTTCTGTCACTAACGCCTAAAATCTCAGGAATATAATAATCTGTCCTGAGTTCATCTTTTTTTGCAACCATATATAAAGTCAGTATACACATCACTATAGCAAAAATATGCGCAGGATCAAAACTTGCAAAAAGTATATTATTCGGAACCTCATCCAAACACGATATTATATCCCAATTAGTAATATAAATCATATATGTAACAAGACACCCGCTAAATATAAGCACCCATTTTCCCTGTTTCTCCCCTTTCATTTTTAAGGCGCCATAAAACACAAATATTATGCCTATTATAATTACTGTCACATCAAAGATGCAATTTATATATAATAGTATGTTTGATATTTCTTTACTACTCATTCCAAATTTATATGGACTGAATTTGGATATCAGATTCAATCCATCTACAGAAATTCCATAAATAATTGTATATATTGCAAAGCCTTTTATCTTTATTATATAAGGATTTCCAGATACTATTACTATGGTGGCTATCCATTCGACAATCACAACAAAATATGCCACATCAGAAAGTGTCGTCAGCGTATAAAACAACCCCCTGGTTATTTGGAGTTCTGTAAAAAATGTTACAAACATTTCAAATACGGTATATGCCAAAAATGATATCAGCAGCATTGAAACACTTTTATATAAACTCCCGGTTCTTTTAAATGAAAATCTTACATATAAGGTTGCAGCAATCGTACATATTATTATTGTACTGACATAAAACAGCATATTAACAAACATCGGAAATAAAATCATTACAAATCTCTACTTTCATATTATACCGTTAAAAGAACTTCTGAGGGTTGTATGTTCTGCCGTTTATCCACACCTCAAAATGCAGGTGATTTGTAGAGCCTGCGTTGCCTGTGCTTCCCACAGTTCCGATTTTATCACCGGCCTTAACCTTCTGTCCTGCTCTGACGCTTCTGGAATTGAGATGACCGTACCACGTCACAAGTCCCTTTGCGTGCTTTATAACTATGCCCTCGCCAAGACCTCCGTAGTTGCTTCTCGACCTTGTAACTGTACCTGAAGCTGCTGCGTATACCGGCGTACCCTTTGGCGCAGCATAGTCTGCTCCTATATGAAACGCACCTCCTCTGTTGCCGTAGCCCGACACGTGAGTTGATTTTTTAACAGGCTTTACAAGTGAAATTCCCCTGTAGGATTTGAGAGTCCAGCCCACAGCTTTTTTTGATTTTCTACTTTTGACGGTTTTTCCCTCTGTTTTAGCATATGCCGCCACTTTGTAGCAATACCTGCTTTTTATGCTGAGCCCGGAGTCTGTATATGAAGTTTTTTTACTTCCCTTTAGAGTTTTGATGCATATGTATTTCTTTTTGTTCTTGCTCCAGCGGTACACCTTGTAGCCGTCTGCCGCTTTGACACGTTTCCAGCTTACCTTTATTTTATCGTAATCTCTGCCTGTAGCCTTTACTCCTGACGGCGCAGCCGGTCTAACGGGCTTTGCCGGTGCCGCATTTACATTGTCCTCAGCTGCCGCCGGCTCCTCTGTTACTGTATCAGGGGCTGACGGCTCCTGCGCAGCATCCCCCGCGCCCTCTGCTTCTGATGAAAAAACAGCGACAGGCGCAAAGCACAGTGCGAACACAAGAAAAATACTTACAAGTTTTTTTATCATAACTGTTACTCCTTTTATTATTTAAAATATTTCGCAATCTATACATAAATCAGTAGTTCTGCGGCCTGTGAAATCTGCCCATAAACATCTCGGTCTTAACTACATTTATAAATGCTTTAGGGTCCTGCTCTATAACGCAGCGGGTCACTATTTTGGCCTCTGTGCTTGATACCACACAGTAAAGCATTGTCCTGTCCGTATGTGAATACATGCCCGTTGCAGGGATCTCAGTAACGCTGTGATGGGTTTTTTCGAGTATCACCTGATAAAGCTCATTCGGATAATCCGTAACGATAAACAGCGTAACCTTGTTGTGAGCCTGATAGAGAAGCTTTATCATCTCTGTCGATGTGAACTGGAATATGATTGAATAAAGCGCCTTGTCCCAGCCAAACAGTATGCCCGCTATGGCAAGCACCGTAGCGTTTCCTATCAGAATATAGTTCCAGACATCCTTGTTTTTCTTTTCGAGAAAATACACCGCGATAAAATCCGTACCGCCGGTTGAAGTACCGCCGATAAGACAGATGCTTATTGCAACGCCGTTTACAAGGCCTCCGAACACACTTATGAGGAGGATGTCCTGTGTAATAGGTATTGCAGGCACAATATCCGTAAACAGACTCGTCACAACTATAATCAGCGCTGTATTTAGAGTAAATCTCTTGCCTATTACCTTGAAACTTATAATCGCCGGAACTGCATTGAGCGCAAGGCTTATAGGCGAAAACGGCAGCGCTATGCCAAAGAACCTGTCAAATATGGTCTGTATCAGAAGTGTGACTCCGTTAAAGCCTCCCGGATAAAGCCCTCCCGTATGCACAAAGCTCTTGATGTTCACCGCCATAATAAATGAGCCTAGCAGCCCGAAAGCCAGTATTTAAAGCTCGGATTTCAGATTAAATCTGGAACTCATAAAAATCTCCTCCCGTCATTTCATATGAATATGTCCGTATAGTTTTAAGGCAGACATCACAACCATTGCGATGACTGCCGTTTGTTTAATAGAACTTTCTTGGATTGTACGCCTTGCCGTTTATTCTCACTTCAAAATGCAGATGAGCGCACATTGCGTTGCCTGTGGCTCCCACTCTGCCGATTTTATCTCCTGCCTTAACTTTATCTCCTTTTTTGACGCTGCGGCTGCTCATATGACCGTAGGTTGTGGTAATTCCCTTGCCGTGACTGATTTTAACCATAGTACCCATGCTGTTGATAGAGCCGTGGGACTCTATTACGGTACCGTCCGCCGCCGCATATATGCTTGTGCCGTGCGAGGCTCTGTAATCATTACCGTGGTGCATTCTGCCCCATCTCCAGCCGTAGGAAGAAACTGTGCTCAGTTTAGTAAGCGGCTTAACCAGGGCTATCCCCATATATGTCTTATAGGTTTTCTTTTTTACTGTCTTTGAAAACTTCCCCTCAACCTTATTATTTCCCTGCAGCTTGTAGGCGCATACCTTGTATCTGTAGGTTTTGTTGGATTTGAGTTTTTTGTCCGTATAGTAAGTCCTGCTGCCTTTGATGGTTTTTTTGAGTATGTATTTGCCGGAGGAGCTGCTGTATCTGTACACCCTGTAGCCGTCGCAGTTCTTTACTTTTTTCCAGCTCAGCTTAATATTATTTGAAATCGTCTTAACCTGAGCTTTAACTCCCTTAGGCGCTGCCGGTGCCTTAATCTCCTCTGCCGAAGGTGTGGTATCACTTCCTGCTTCATATGTGATTTCAGCAGGGATTTCAGACCCTGCATCTGCTGATGTTTCCTGCGCAAAACAAGCTCCGCCGCTGCACAGACTTATAATCATTGCCATAACTAATATATAAATAATCTTCGTTTTCATTGCTTCAATTTCTCCTGCATTTTGTTCTTAAAGTTTACCACAATTTTGCCACATTTGTCAATTGCGCAGTTGTATGATATATTTAAATCATAGAAATATTGACGGAGGTATTCCAAATGAAAAAAATACTTACAAGCGAATGTCTTTACGGCGGCAGAACAGTAAGATATGATGCCGGCGACTGCACAGAAACAAATCCTGTATATCTCAAATGGAAAGAGGAAGGCCGTCTGGTTACAGTCTGTCCTGAAGTGTTCGGCGGACTGCCTACTCCAAGACCTGATTCCCAGAGAGTCGGCGACAAGGTTATAGCCTGCACAGGACCCGATGTTACTGCCGAATACACTAAAGGAGCAGAGGAAGCATTAAGACTTGCTAAAGAACATGATGTTGCTTTCTGTATTATGAAGCAGGACAGCCCTTCCTGCGGAAGCAAATTCATTTATGACGGAACCTTTACAGATACCAGGATACCCGGACAGGGACTTGCTGTTGAGTATCTGAGAAATGCCGGTTTCAAAGTATTTGCAGAAGAGGATATAGACGAGGCCGCTGCATATCTTGCAGAGCTTGAAAAATAGCAAAAAACAAAGAGGTGGAATTCCGCCTCTTTTTGTGTGCCGTCATATGCCGGCGGGCACTGAAAATTTAATTGCCTTAGGAACAACCTCAAGCTCCAGAGCATGAGGCGATATTATTTCGCCGTCATTTGAAACCTTCATAGACCCTGTGTTTGATGTTATTTTCAGGCTTCTTACCCTGTGGTAGTCAAGTATTCCCTCTGCCGTAAGGTTATCAATATGGGTACCCTTTGAATAGCTAGGATAAAGGGATATGAATTTGGTTCTTGAAACCTCTTTGATAACGCTGACCTCAATCATACCGTCATCTACCAGTGACTGCGGAGAGCTCTGAACTCCTCCGCCGCAGTATCTGCCGTTGGCTGCCGCCGTCAGCAGCAGCGGTCCGTCGTGGACATATCCGTTATCAAGCTCTATCCGAAGATCCGCTCCCTTTTTTTTGATGAGAATTATTCCCACGCCCAGAAGGTAGGCCGCAGAGCCTGTAACAACCCCGCCCTTTCGGATTTCGGCCGCCTTTGCAACCACGTTGCTGTCAAAGCCTATGTTTATCATATTGTCGCAGTATCTGACAATATGCTGTCCGTCAAGCTCATATGTACATCTGATAAGGTCAACCTCTCTGATATTCCCAAGAAGCTGCGCCTTTATGTCCGCAAAGCTTTTGAGAGGTCCGAAAGCCCTTGCAAAATCATTGCCTGTGCCAAGAGGCACATTGCCTGCTACGGCATTGTCAAAGCCGTAAATTCCGTTTATTACTTCATTCAGAGTACCGTCACCGCCGCAGCCGAAAAATCTGAATACCTCATCGGGATTGTCGCTGCACATTTTTCTGGCAAAGGCTTCACCGTCGCTCATACTTCTGGTAAAGTATACCTCACAGTCAAGACCGGTTTCTGACGCCGCACGCTCTATACGGCTCAGCAGCTCCGCCTTTCTTCGTTTTCTTCCTGCATTGGGATTGATTATAAAATAGTTTTTCATCGAATACCTCGTATATTACTGTATATGCAATATACATTATATCACCTGTTCAAACAATTCACACTATTATTTTTTTACCGTTCTTTTATTTTTGATATTTTGAGTGTATACTATAGATATATCTAAGCAACAGGAGGTTTTTAATGGATTTAAGAGTAAAACAGCTTGCAGATGTACTTGTCAACTACTCCTGCAACGTACAGAAAAACGAAAAGGTTTTAATAAATTACGAGGGTGAGTGCTGCAAGCCGCTGGTGAAGCAGCTTATCAAAAACATTTATGCCCGCGGCGGCATGCCTTATGTGGAAATGAGGGATTCCTCCGTAACAAGAGAAATTCTGCTGGGAGCCACAGAGGAGCAGATGAATTTTCTTAATGAATATCAGCTTATGCAGATGAAAGGTATGGACTGCTACATCGCAATAAGAGCGGGAAGCAACACGTCGGAGCTTTCAGATGTACCGTCAGACAAGCTCAATATGTACTACCGAAAAACACAGCCGGTACTCGATTACAGAGTAAACGAAACAAAATGGGTTGTTTTGAGATACCCTAACGAGTCTATGGCTCAGCTTGCAGGCACCAGCCTTGAAAGCTTTGAGGATTTCTATTTTGAGGTATGCACTCTTGATTACGCCAAGATGAGCAAGGCTATGGACAGTCTGGTTGAGCTTATGAACAGAACCGACAGGGTTCACATCAAGGGACCGGGAACTGACCTTACTTTCTCAATCAAGGACATTCCTGCAATCAAATGCGCAGGCGAGATGAACATTCCTGACGGCGAGGTATACACTGCACCTGTAAGAGAGTCAATGAACGGAGTTATATCCTATAATACACCGTCAGAGGAACAGGGCTTCACCTATGAAAATATCCGTTTTGAAATTAAAGACGGCAAAATCATCAAAGCTGCGGCCAATGACAACGAGCGTATAAACCAGCTTCTTGATACCGATGAGGGCGCAAGATATTTCGGAGAGTTTGCAATAGGCGTGAACCCATATATCCTAAACCCTATGAAAGATACACTGTTTGATGAAAAAATCGCAGGCAGCTTCCATCTGACTCCGGGAATGGCATATGAGGATGCGCCAAACGGCAATGACTCCGCAGTTCACTGGGATCTTGTCATGATACAGCGCCCTGAATACGGCGGAGGTGAAATATATTTTGACGATGTGCTTATCAGAAAAGACGGGCTGTTTACACTGCCGGAGCTTATGTGCCTCAACCCTGAAAATTTAAAATAGCGGATTAACTGCAAAAGCCTGCTTTCACAGCGGGCTTTTTTAATTTAAACAGTTCATAAAACAAATAATATATCTATTGACAATCTGATAATAATCATACATAATTAACTATAAATCGAACACCGATGTTCATGTCAACTGTTTTTTGAAATTTTTTTAATTTTTTTCGAATTAAATTTACAGAGGGGATATATGGATACTAAAAATCTCTTTAAAATGGGGGAAGTCACAAAAGCACTGGGCCTTACAAGAAGAATTCTTATAAATTATGAGGAACTGGGACTTGTAACGCCTGCCTTTAAAAATGAAAATCAGGGTTTTCGCTACTATTCTGCCGACAATATGGTGCATATCAGACTTATACGCACTTTGCAGAAGCTGGGACTGTCCCTTTCTGAAATACGGGAGTATTTTAATGACACCACACATCTTGAGGATCAGATTGACAGACTGGTGCTGCTCAGAAATCAGCTCGACCAGTGCATTGCGCAGCTGCATCTGCGTCAGTTTGAGGAAAGCAGTCAGGAAATCTATCAGGTTACACTGCCTGAATTCAATGCATTCTGCCGCGATTTTAAAACCGCTGATCTTGCGGAAAAAACAGCGCAGCTTCGCCAGACATATATAGATGCGCTCAAGCATTTCCCTGCAGATAACGAAAACAGAATGTGTATCCAGATTCCGGCAGGCTCGGATTCAGAGGGCACATATATTATACCTGTGCTGGCAGATGCCGGTTTAAAGGACATAAGGCATTTCCCGCAAGCAGCCGCAATATGTATATATTACAGAGGACCGTATGAGAATTTTCCCAATGTTCACGAAAGGCTTATGCAGTATGCTTTAGACAACAACATGACGCCTCACGGATACTTCCGCAATATATATATGGAGGGTCCGCCTACCCACGGTACAAACAAAGAGGCATATGTCACACAGATTGCCCTGCCTATCAAATTCATTGAAACCTGAAACTAAAGGTCTGTATACGCAGCATAGACTGCGCACACAGACCTTGTTTTTATTGTATATAGAACTGGTTGTCGCTGAATTTATAGATATAGTTACCTCTTGCAAGTTTCTTGTTCTCATAGTAGCTGTGATAAAATCCCAGATAGTATGTATCTCCCGCAAAGAACCCGTTCTCAAGCTCATACCCGCAATTGACCTTAATGCGGCATTTCAGCTTGCCGCTTCTGTCATACAGGCTCAGATAGCTTGGCAGGCTTCTTACAGAGGTGCTCTCCTGAGATACGATATCTCCGTTTAGCATATTAAGCCCCGCATATATCGTATAACTTTTTTTAGCCGAAGTCTTTATAAGCTCAAGAGGTCTGAATTCCCTGTCAAGCATTATCATACCTTTGATACCTCTGACCCTTACATAATAGCAGTTGTTCTCGCTGTCATAGGTAATGGCATTATACCCGGAGGTTTCTGTCTGCACATCCTCCGAAAGTCCGTGCAGAAATACCGGAAGTTCTATTTTGATATTCCTTTTGACCTTGAGTGTATCGGGATTGATTGCGGCTATGGTATCCGGTACGCCGGTAAGGTGTATTGCTATTATCTCTCCAGTACGGTCATTATATGTAAGATCGTTTCCGTGATGAATTTTCAGCGCTGATGATACCTTAACCAATTTAAAATCCTTTAGCCTCACCTTTGCTATTTTGCATTTTTCTACAGCGCGGTTGTAAAGAATATAGTATGCGTTTTCTCCATCGCTGCAGGCTCCCTGAAATGTATCATACCCAAAGAGTTTTTCTCCTGCGGCAGCTCTCAGGTTGTATGTACCCGCAGAACCAAACCTTATAATCTTCCCTGTCATTTCGTTATAGGTTTCGTTTTCTATGCCCGCCGTAATGTTTTTTTGAATGGTCACAGCATCCGCTGTATACGGTATCCCCGATATTATAACTAATGCAAGCAGTATCACACAAAATCTTCTCATATCCCTTTGCTCCCTCTTAATCCTGTTTCTCTCTGTTTCTCTTTTTCTTTTTTACTGCTGCAATTATGCTTACTGTTATAAGCAGTACCGCAATAATTCCTGCCGATATTTCAAGCAGTCTGCTGTTTTTCTGATGCTGTGTATCCTCTGACTTTACAGTATCGGTACCGTTTTTATCACTGCTGCTGTTGTCTGCACTGCCGCTGTCTCCGTCTCCGGTATTGCCTGCAGGCTCATTGGCTGAAATTTCTTCTATCGTTATGTTCCTGGTGACATACGGCGTATTCATCGCCTTGCCGTCAAGGTCATAGGCCTCCTCTGTGCTGATTGCAACAGAAGCTGCTCCCGTTTTGAGCGCTTTGAATTTGAGATTAAACTCCACAGTCTTACCATTATCAGAGCTGCCTTTAAGCTTGATAATACCGCCGTCGCCCGTACTTGAGCCTCCGGATATGTACTCCAGCAGATCTGTATCATAGCTGACGCTGCCTTTTATTGAGTCAAGATAATCCGAACTGTATTTTACGTCTACAGTGAAGTTTTCGCCTGCTGAAATATTACTGCTGCTCTCTGCATTTAAATTGAGTGATGCTGCAAACGCACTCTGAGGTACTGCAGTAATTATACACAGTATCAGCACTGCTATGAATTTTTTCATAATGCTCTTCCTCCTACTTCCTTATAATCGTCAGCGTATAGGTCCTTGAAAGTCCGCTGGTCGCTTTCACTTTAATATAGTGGGTATTGGTTCCTGTTTTAAGTGATACGGTATCAGCGCCGCCTGTTACCTGCGCGCCTCTGTCATTTGCTTTGGCGGTAACCGCAACCTTATCTGTATCGTGAGGAACCGTAACTGTATATTTTTGAGTATACCTGCTGAAGTTCTTGTCAAGGCTTACCGATGCCTCTCCTGCGGTTACTTTAATGCGGTCTAAAAGATTGTTGTTGTTGCCTGTTGTGGTCGGTTTTTTGCAGGCAGATGACGGCATACTCTTGAATACAGGTATTTTAAATACTATGGCGCCGTCTGCAAGAGAGCTGTAGCCCTGCTTCATAATCATAGCCTCGCTTTCGGCTCCCTGTATATTTGTCATATACTGATGCGTGCCTATTGCGTTTTTGCTGTCAGCGCATACGTTAAATTTCTTGAGATACAGGGTATCCTGTCCCGAATTCACATAGCCTTCGGCATAAAACATCGCTCCGCCCTTGAGGGACTTGTATCTGGTGTTCCACGGCCTGCCGTAGGTGGTAGCGCCTGCGCCTGCACCCGATGCCCACCATAAACCTCTCTGGACTGCAGACATAGTAGAGGTTTTGTAAGCTCCGCAGTTAAAGAAATTGTATATTCCCTTGTAGCCCTTGTACGTGCCCGATACCGAGCCGTTTGAAAGGCTGCCCTGCTCCTGTATTATCATAGCCGCAAGCACGTTTGGATTTACTCCCGTATTCTTGCCTGCGTAATATATGGCGCTTGCATATGTAGAGTAAGGCTCGTCAGGGAAGTCCACATCAAGAAATGTGCCTTTAACTATTTTTTTAACTGTCGATATGCTCTGAGCCTCGCTGTCAAAAGCATGGCTTACAAACATATATATGCCGTTTTCGTTAAGAAAATTACGCGGATCGAGATAATATTTTATTATTCCGGTGTAAGCACTTACCCAGCCGCCGCTGTCAAATACGACATATTTGTTATTTTTAAAGTCGTAGGCTCCGCTTTTCATTGATTTCCATGAATCATAGGCGCCTGAATATATAAGGTTTCTGCCTACCGTCGTTTCGGCTGCAACTGCAGCAGACCATGCTGTGCCTGTATGCTCAGCCCTGAAAATCCAGTCCGGGTGTTTTTCGTGAAGCGCCCGAAGATAAGGCTTGTAGCTTTCGGGAAATCCCTCGTTTTCAAGCATTGTTTCAAAGTCAGATGCGGTGTTTCCTCCGCTGCCTCCGCTGTTATCCCTGTATTCGCTCACTTTAACATAGGCAGAGGATACATATCCGTATTCGCTGCCGAATTTTATTTTGTACCAAAGCTTCCCGCTGCTGTCTTTTTTGCTTCCCAGTATTCTGGCTGTCGCCCCCTTGTCGATGCTTCCAAGCACTCTTCCGGAAGTTCCGGCGGAGGCTCTGACGTTAAGCGGTCCTTCTTTGACTGTTATCATCTGTTCCTTTGTTTCCTCTGCCGGAGCCGTCGTGCTGCCTTTTTTGACATATGAAGCCTTTATATATGACAGCTTGCCGTTATATGTAACTGCATACCACAGTTTTTTGCTGCTGTCATATTTGTAACCTTTAAGCGTAACCGACGCTCCTTTTTTGAGAGTTCCTCTCAAAGTGCCGGAGGTTCCCGCAGAAGCTCTGACGCTTAAAGGTCCGTCTGTAACCGTAGCTTTCTGCGCCGGAGTATAAATGGTATATGCTGTTTTGGTTACTGTCTTGACATAGGCCGAGCTTATATATGAAGCCTTGCCGTCATAGGTTATGTAATACCATTTAGTGCTTCCGTTTGTTTTATATCCTTTTAGCGTAACCTGCTGCCCTTTGGCAAGCTCTCCTCTGACTGATGAGGTCGCCGAGGCCGCGCTTCTGACATTAAGCGGCCCTGCGGTTACCTGCCCCGTCTTATAGGATGAATATTTAACCAGTTCTGCGCCTGATGAGGCTGTTACCGATAATGCAAATATCAGAGTAACCGTTATCATAACTGCAATAATGCGCACTAGTCTGTTCATTGCTGCTTCTCCTGTTCAATCCCCTGTTTAATATCCGGTCTATATACCTATTACCTCTTTAATCAGTACAGGTATTTCCGCCCGGTTTTCTGATATTTCAAATGCCTTTGCCGCCTCTGCAGCCGCATTTGAAAGCTTTGTTTCGTCATTTGCATATACTGCTGCAAGAGTTTCACCGCACTTAACAGCATCTCCGACTTTCTTTTCGAGGTATATGCCTGCCGCAAGGTCTATGCTGTCCTCCTTGGTGGCTCTGCCCGCGCCCGAATGCTGCGATGCGAGGCCTATTCTTCTTGCTTCTATCTTTGCTACGAAACCGTCTTTTTCGGCTTTGATTTCAACGCTGTGGGCCGCCTTTGGAAGCAGGCTGTAATCGTCTGCAATGTCAGGATCTCCGCCCTGCGCCTTGACAAATTCCATAAATTTCTCTATTCCTGCTCCGCTCAGCATAGCATTTCTTGCCATCTCATAGCCCACTGCCGGATCTGCCGCCTTACCTCCCATATACAGCATAATGCCCGAAAGTGTCAGTGACAGCTCCTGTATGTCCTCAGGACCTCTGCCCTTGAGTGTTTCCATTGCCTCTATAACTTCAAGGCTGTTGCCTACGGCTCTGCCGAGAGGCTGGCTCATATCGGTTATAACGGCGGCTGTCGGAACACCGTCACCCTTGCCTATATGGCACATCAGCTCTCCCAGCGCTCTGGCATCTTCAAGAGTTTCCATAAATGCACCATTGCCGCATTTAACGTCTAAAACTATGGCGTCTGAACCTGCCGCAAGCTTCTTGCTCATTATTGATGAGGTTATAAGGCCCAGGTTTCCCACTGTCGCAGTCACATCTCTGAGGGCATATATTTTTTTGTCGGCAGGAGCCACATGGGCTGTCTGTCCCACAACAGCTATGCCGGTTTCGTTTACCTGCTTTATAAATTCATCAGGCTCAAGCGATGTCTTGAAGCCTCTGATTGATTCCAGCTTGTCTACAGTGCCGCCTGTAAATCCCAGTCCTCTGCCGCTCATTTTGGCAACCGGCACTCCGCAGGCTGCCGTAAGCGGTCCTACTACCATAGTAGTCTTGTCGCCTACGCCTCCGGTCGAATGTTTGTCTACCTTGATGCCTTTAATTGATGACAGGTCGACAACATCTCCAGAAAATTTCATAGCCTTTGTCAGAGAATATATCTCATCTTTGTCAAGGCCTCTGATATATGCCGCCATAAGAAATGCGGCAGCCTGATAGTCCGGAATACTTCCGTCCGTATATCCGTTTACAAAGAATTGGATTTCTTCATCTGAAAGTATACCGCCGTCTCTTTTTTTCTCTATAATATCATACATATTCATAAGTCTTACCTCATTTTTTTACTCTGTCAAGCACACTGGTTCCAAGGCCTGTGCCGTCTACTCCAAGTATATCGCATACCGTAGCCCCTATATCTGCAAAGGTGCTTCCTGTTCCAAGATTAACGCTTCTGATATGTTTACCGTACATTACAAAAGGAATATATTCTCTTGTGTGGTCAGTACCGCTGTGAACAGGATCGTTGCCGTGGTCTGCGCATATCATAAGCACGTCATCATCCTTCATAGCGGCTAATATTTCCGGTATCCTGCTGTCAAAGGCTTCTATGGCTTTGCCGTAGCCTACAGGATTTCTTCTGTGTCCATACTCTGAGTCAAATTCCACAAGGTTTGTGAATATGAAGCCTTCAAATTCCTGCCCGAGAGCCTCTATTGTCTTGTCAACTCCGTCCATATTGCTTTTAGTCTTAACCTTGTCTGTAACACCATTGCCGTTGAATATATCGTTTATCTTGCCTACGGCATATACGGTCTTTCCGGCTTCCTTTATTTTATCCAGAACCGTCGGTGCAGGCGGATCTACGGAATAGTCATGTCTGTCGCTGGTGCGTTTGCGTTTGCCGTTTTCTATGATATACGGGCGGGCTATAACTCTGCCGCAGGCGTATTCGCCTACAAGCATATTTCTTGCAATCTGACACATCTCATACAGTCTCTCAAGAGGAATAACTGCCGTATTGGCGGCAATCTGAAATACGCTGTCGGCAGATGTGTATACTATAGGCTTGCCTGTAGCCTCGTGCTCATCGCCCAGCACCTCTATTATCTCCGTACCTGAAGCCGGGTAGTTGCCGAGAGTTCCAACGCCTATGGCCTCCTCAAACTTATCCATAAATTCCTTTGGAAATCCGTTTGGATATGTTTTGAACGGAACCTCGGTTTTAAGACCTGCAATCTCCCAGTGTCCCGTAGTGGTGTCCTTGCCCTTTGAAAGCTCCATAAATCTGCCGTATGCGCCTGTCGGGCTTTTAACTGCAAGCCTGCCTCCTGCAGCCCCGTCTATATTGCAGAAGCCTAAGTTTTGCAGGTTGGGAATGTTAATTCCTCCCTCCTGCTCGTTCATCACATCAACTATGTGTCCGAAAGTATCCGCTCCCGCATCTCCGTAATCTGCAGCATCAGGCAGCGCTCCCACTCCCAGACTGTCTGTCACTATTAAAGTTACTCTTTTCATTTTTCCTATACCTCCGCTATGAGTTTCGGGCAGGCCCTGAGATAATCAAGGCTTACCAGCATATATCTGGTACCGTTAAATACCGCCTGAAGTCCGTTTTTGAATACTTCAGGCCCGTGAAGATGTCCGTACACGACAGTCTCCGCTCCGTACTCCGTAAACAGCTCCGTAAATCCGGAGTTCTGAAATTTCTCGTTTGTAGGCGGATAATGCAGCACCCCTATAATCCGCTCATATCCCGCCTGTTTTGCCGCTTTGAGTGAAGCCTCCACTCTAAGCAGCTCTCTTTTGTATATTTTTTCGTCCTGCGGGGTAAACCCGTCATTTCCCGGGCATATCCAGCCGCGGCTTCCGCATATGGCGTATCCGTCTGCGGCATAGAAATGATTTTGCAGGAAGTATACATCATCATAAAGCTGATTGAGCTTTGTAATACCGGTCCACCATAAATCGTGGTTGCCCTTGATTATGACCTTGCGGCCCGGCAGCTGATGTATCCACTCAAAGTCGGCATAAGCCTCATCTTTGGTCAGACCCCACGATATGTCCCCCGCAATTATAACGGTATCGGTTTCCCTGACTGTGTTTATCCAGTTTTCTTTAAGTCTCTCCGTATGGTTTGCCCATAACGGACCGAATATATCCATTGGCTTATCTACTCTCTCGTCAAAAGAAAGATGCAGATCACCTATTGCGTATATGCTCATTAACTATTCCTCATTATCATTTATTCCAAGCAGACCGCTGCTTGTTTCTTCGGGCAGAGCCGTAACATCTCTGAGTCTTCTCTGTATCACGTTTGTTCTGGTGCCTATCAGAGCATCCAGCTCATTGTTTGCCTGATTAATTCTCTCCTGGGCTTTTTTGAGGGTCTTTTCAAACTTGCCAAACTCCGTCTTGACAGCACCAAGCACATCCCATACTCTGCTGGAGTGCTTCTCTATGGCAAGGGTTCTGAAGCCCATCTGCAGACTGTTCAGGAGAGCCGCCATAGTAGTAGGTCCCGCGATGTTAACCTTGTATTCTCTCTGCAGCACCTCAACCATACCTCTTCTTACAACCTCCGCATAAAGTCCCTCAAACGGCAGGAACAGTATTGCAAAGTCAGTGGTTGCAGGCGGATCCACATATTTGTCATGTATATATTTGGCCGAGGCCTTAATCGACGCCTCAAGCGCCTTGCCGCAGGCCTCTATCTGAGCCTTGTCGCCTGTCTCATAGGCATCTGCCAGATTGCTGTATTTGTCGGCAGGGAATTTGGCGTCTATCGGAAGATATACAACTCCGTCCTCATCGCCGGGCAGCCTTATTGCAAATTCAACCCTGTCAGATGAGCCTTTTTTGGTGGCAACGTTTTCGTCGTACTGCTCTTTAGTCAGAACCTGCTCAAGAATTGCCGAAAGCTGAATTTCTCCGAGGATCCCCCTTGTCTTGACATTTGACAGCACTTTTTTGAGGTCTCCGACTCCCGATGCCAGATTCTGCATTTCGCCAAGTCCCCTGTATACCTCTTCCAGTCTTTCGCTGACAAGCTTAAATGACTGTGACAGCCTCTCCTCTAAAGTCTTCTGGAGCTTTTCGTCTACCGTCGCTCTCATTTTTTCAAGCTGAATACTGTTTTCGTCGGTAAGAGCCTTGATTTTGCTCTCCATTGCAGTCCTGATATTGTCAAGCTTCTGCTCATTTTCGACTGCCATATTTGAAAATCTGGTATTAAGCTCCGCAAGCCTCATATCCTGTGCCTTGGCAGACTCCTTCATATTGTTAGATATCATCTCTCCCAGCATCTGAAATGAGCTGTTTACGTTCTGAAGGGTTTCGGTTCTGGAGCGCGCTATCTCGTTTTTAATCTCTGCGCTGTCACTGCCGGCGGCAAGCTTCTTCTCAAGTGATGATATTTTAATCATTGCAATAACCAGAAGCACCACAATAATTCCAAGTAAAATATATATAACTGTGTTCATCGGATTTCCTTTCTATTATGCACATATCCCGCATACTATATAAGCAGTGGAATTTCAGTCTAATTATAACATATACGCGGGAGGTTTAAAACACAAAATGATAGAATACCTGCTGACAGGACCCTTTGGTATTATCTCTATGACATTCAGATATTTAATATGTATGCTGACCCCTCTGGTAACGGCATTTGCCTTCTGTCAGCTGTTTCTTGAAAGGTCCGGGATAATACTGCGCCTTGAAAGCCACTCCGGAAAATTACTGTCGCATATGGGGCTTTCGGCAGACTGCCTTCTCCCCCTCATGTCAGGATTCGGCTGTACCACGGCCGCGCTGTCTGCTCTTTCGGGCTTAAGCTCCTCCCGTGAAAGATATATAGCGGCGTTTCTGCTGTCTGCTGCAGTTCCCTGCTCTGCCCAGACTGCCGTAATAATCGGTATCGCCTTCGTACTTCCTCCCTCCCTGTTCATATTCTATATATCTTCAGTTGCCGCCGTATTTGTAATTTCTGGTATCTTTCTCAATATACTGCTTCCCGCAGATAAAATATATCACACGCCCCGTACTAAAAACGGTGCCGTGCACATGCCTGCCATGTTTCCGCTTTTAAAAGTCTCTGTTTTATACGGCATATCCTTTTTAAAGGATACGCTGCTTCCCTTTGCGGCAGGCTCCGCCATACTTTCTGTTTTAAGCTATACGGGGTTTCTGGATTATCTGTGCCGCATATGCGCGCCTGTAACCGAAAGCTTCCTGCAGCTGCCGAGAGAAGCTGCGTCCCTGTTCATAATGAGCATTGTAAAAAGAGATTTCGGAGCGGCGGGACTTCTGTCCGTAATAGAGCAGAGCTCATTCACATACCGGCAGCTTACGGTTTCAATGCTTATTCTGAGCCTGTTTGTCCCCTGCTTTACCTCCCTCATAATACTTCTCAAACAGGAGGGCTTCGCAAAGGCCCTGTCCATATGGGCGGGAAGCCTTGCACTCTCTATCCTGGTGGGAAAACTTGCCTCTCTGCTTCTTATCTCTTGACACTCGCCCCTGTTTTCTGTAAAATATACTCATAATCCTGACACAAAGTTTTCGCACTGCGAATTCTGCCTGAAAGGTGCAATATATGAGCTATCAGTATATCTGCATTCTTTTGGGGGTGCAGATATTTTTAATACACAGGAGGCTTGCAATGGAAACAAGAGTTGCCGTTATGGGCATAATAGTTGAAAATCCCGATTCCGCTTCATATCTCAATTCGCTGCTGCATGAATACGGAAGCTATATAATCGGAAGAATGGGAATTCCCTACAAAGAAAGAAATATCAATATAATATCTGTTGCCATAGACGCGCCGCAGAACATCATTTCTGCTCTTTCGGGCAAAATAGGGAACATAGGCGGCATCAGCGTCAAAACAGCATATTCAAATGTGGTGTCAAATGGATAATAATCTGAAACTGCTGATAGACAGACTGGAAGCAGAGCGCTGCCTCGAAAAAAACGAATACAAAATGCTGATTGAGGGTTTTTCAGAGGAACCTGCATCCTACGCCGCTTCAAAGGCAGACAGAATAAGGCAGAGCATCTACGGAAAAGACGTATATATCAGAGGGCTGATTGAAGTCAGCAACATATGCGCAAACGACTGCCTGTACTGCGGCATACGAAAAAGCAATGCACAGTGCGCGAGATACCGCCTGCCTCTTGAGACAGTTCTTGAGTGCTGCCGCAAGGGCTATGAGCTTGGCTTTCGGACCTTTGTAATGCAGGGCGGAGAGGACGGATTTTTTACTGCAGAGCATATATGCAGCTATGTCAGCAGTATCAAAAAAATCTTCCCTGACTGCGCAGTAACGCTTTCTCTTGGCGAATATTCAAAAGAGGAATACAAGGCCATGTATGATGCAGGCGCCGACCGCTATCTGCTTCGCCACGAAACTGCGGACAAGGCTCATTATGAGAAGCTTCACCCTGCGTCAATGTCCTTTGAAAAACGAATGAAGTGCCTTGAGGATATAAAGGAAACCGGTTTTCAGACAGGCTGCGGATTTATGGTCGGATCTCCTTATCAGAGCTCTGACACACTTGCAGCGGATCTTAAATTCATAGAGAAGTTTAAGCCTCATATGTGCGGCATAGGACCGTTTATCCCTCATAAGGACACGCCTTTCGGAAACTGCCCTGCGGGAACGGCAGAGCTTACCGTTTACCTGCTCTCCCTGATACGCCTTATCAAACCCGACATACTGCTTCCCGCAACAACAGCCCTTGGAACTATAGATGCTATGGGCCGCGAAAAAGGCATTCTTGCAGGTGCAAATGTTGTAATGCCTAATCTTTCACCTGTTTCCGAAAGAAAAAAATATATGCTTTACAACGACAAAATATGTATGAACGAGGAGGCCGCCGAAAACCTTGCGGCTCTCAAAAGAAAAGTTTCGGCCATAGGCTATCGCATTGTCACAGACAGAGGCGATTTCAGAAATATAATCTAACGAAAAGTTAATTCTGACCGTAAGAAAGGAAAAATTATGACAATCTACAATCCAAAATCACTTAAAGCTGATGAATTCATCAATCACGAGGAGATACTCGAAACTCTCAAATATGCAGAGGAAAACAAAAACAATATAGAGCTTATCGACAGTATTCTCGAAAAGGCAAGACCGAGAAAAACAGCAGACGGAACAGTCTGTCAGGGCCTTACCCACAGAGAGGCTTCCGTACTTCTTGCCTGTGATATTCCTGAAAAAATCGAAGAAATGTACAGGCTGGCAGAGGAAATCAAGCTTGCCTTTTACGGCAATCGTATTGTAATGTTTGCGCCTCTTTATCTTTCAAACTACTGCGTAAACGGCTGCGTATACTGCCCTTACCATATGAAGAACAAGCATATTAAGAGAATAAAGCTGACACAGGAGGAAATACGCGAAGAGGTAATCGCGCTTCAGGATATGGGCCACAAGCGCCTTGCAATCGAAGCGGGAGAAGACCCTGTAAACAATCCTATCGAATATATACTTGAATGTATCGATACAATATACAGTATCAAACACAAAAACGGCGCCATCCGCCGCGTAAATGTAAACATCGCCGCAACCACTGTGGAAAACTACCGCAAATTAAGCGATGCCGGCATAGGCACATATATACTGTTTCAGGAAACCTACCACAAGGAAAGCTATCTGAAGCTCCACCCTACAGGACCTAAGCACGACTATGACTATCATACGGAGGCCATGGACAGAGCAATGGAGGGCGGCATCGACGATGTGGGTCTCGGCGTTTTATTCGGCCTTGAGATGTACAAATATGAATTTGCAGGTCTGCTGATGCACGCAGAGCATCTTGAAGCCGTACACGGAGTAGGACCTCACACCATCAGTGTACCGCGTATCAAGCGCGCCGACGATATAGACCCGAGCGCATTTGACAACAGCATAAGCGATGAGCTTTTTGAAAAGATAATCGCCTGCATCAGAATAGCCGTACCGTACACCGGAATGATAATCTCCACAAGAGAGGGCGAAAAGGTCAGAGAAAAGGCCCTTTCCATCGGAATATCCCAGATAAGCGGAGGCTCCCGTACATCGGTGGGCGGCTACACAGAAGAAGAAAGACCTCACGACTCGGAGCAGTTTGACGTATCCGACCAGAGAACTCTCGACGAGGTTGTAAACTGGCTTATGGAGCTTGGATATATTCCGTCATTCTGCACTGCATGTTACCGCGAGGGCAGAACAGGCGACAGATTTATGTCACTTTGCAAAAACGGACAGATTTTAAACTGCTGTCACCCTAATGCTCTTATGACACTTACAGAATATCTCACCGACTATGCAAGTGATGATACTAAGAAAACAGGCTTTGCCCTTATTGAAAAGGAGCTTGAAAAAATACCTGCTCCAAAGGTAAAGGCTATCGCAAGGGAAAACGTCGATGCCATCAAGGCTTCCAACAGACGTGATTTCCGTTTCTAGCAGGGAGATTATTATGAGTCTTAACGAACAGGTATCCGCAGAAAGACTGCATATAGGGTTTTTCGGAATGAGAAACGCAGGCAAGTCAAGTCTTGTCAACGCCGTTACAGGTCAGGAGCTGTGCGTGGTTTCAGAAACAAAGGGAACTACAACTGATCCTGTCAGAAAAGCAATGGAGCTTCTGCCCCTTGGCCCTGTGGTAATCATCGACACACCCGGCCTTGATGATGAGGGAGATTTGGGGAAATTAAGAGTCGAAAAGGCGCTGTCCGTACTCAACAAAACAGATATAGCGGTTCTCGTTACCGATGCCTCAAGAGAGCTTATGCCTCTGGAGCTTGACCTTATCCAAAGCTTTAAGAAGAGGAATATAAGCTATGTAATCGCATATAACAAGTCGGATCTGCTTGGCAGTATCCCTGCGGCAGGCGGAAACTCAATATATGTAAGTGCCCTTGAAAACAAGAATATATATGAACTCAAGGAGCTCATCGCATCTTTTGCAAAGGTGCAGAAAACAGATAAAAGAGTAATAGCGGATCTGATAAATCCGGAAGATATTATTGTACTTGTCGTACCTGTAGACAGCGCCGCTCCAAAGGGCAGACTGATACTGCCGCAGCAACAGACCATAAGAGATATCCTCGATACGGGAGCTGTCTGTATGGTTACAAGGGAAACAGAGCTTGAAAAAACACTTGCCTCGCTTTCCCGGAAACCGAAGCTGGTAGTTACGGATTCCCAGGTGTTCGGATTCGTTAACAAAGCGGTTCCAAAAGATATAATGCTTACATCGTTTTCAATACTGTTTGCAGATTACAAGGGCGATCTAAGGCAGGCTGTAAAAGGCGCAGCCATGCTCGACAGACTGAAAGACGGAAATACTGTCCTTATCTCAGAAGGCTGCACCCATCACAGGCAGTGCGAGGATATAGGGACTGTCAAAATGCCTGCGTGGATTGAAAAGCATACAGGCAAAAAACTGAATTTTGCTTTCACCTCAGGCGGTGATTTCCCATCGGATATGTCACAGTATGCTCTGATCGTTCACTGCGGCGGCTGCATGCTTAACGAAAAGGAAATGAAATACCGCATAGGCTGCTGCAAAGAAAGCGGCATACCCGTTACAAACTACGGTATTGCCATCGCTCATATGCACGGTATTCTGAAACGGTCACTGGAGCCGTTTCCGGATATACTTGACGAGCTGAAATAACAAAAAGACCTTGTTCAGAGAACTTCCCTGAGCAAGGTTTATTAATTCCGAATTATTCACAGGTGCTGTTTCTGTATTTCGGAATAAAAACAATATGGCAAGTGCAATTCCAGCGTGTCTTTGTTATACCCTGGTTATCCGTATGGATACCTCCTATGCTTTGATATGTCTGCGAAACCAATATCATTACAGCATAGGAATTTTCATATTACAGGCAATACGGCTGCTATGCCTGCTCCCCCGTCTCGGATTGGGTATTGAAAGATTTTCTCATTCAATACTGACTGCCACTCCGCTGATCCTTGCTTCAATAGCAAGCTCCGTACGACTGCCGCAGCCTGTTTTTTCGAGCATATTATGTATGTGGTTTTTTACTGTGCTTTCTGATATGTGCAGCTTGTGCGCTATATTCGAATTAGAAAAACCTTTTGTCATAACACGCAGCACCTCCAGCTCTCTTTCGGTAAACTCTGTACTGTAGGCAAGTCCCAGCTTAACTCTCGGTGTACTGTCGGGATATACATTCTCACCTGACATCGTTCTGTCCATAATTTCAAGAATAGTTTCTTTTGATGTTTCCTTGTACCAAAAACTGTCTATGCCTATTTCTTTTGCTTTTTTGAGCCATGAGGCTTCAGGCATGGACGTAACTGCGATTATTCTGATACCGGGGCAGAGTTTTTTAACTTTCATGGCCGCCGCAAACCCGTTGGAGCCGTCGTTCATAAGAATATCCATTATAACGAGATCAATATGCTCGCTTGCCGCAAATGTATCAGCATAGGCTGCGGATTCTACCATACATGCAATTTCATATTTCTCACTCGAATTAATATACATTTCAAACAGCTGTCTTGCTGTAAACTGATCCTCTACAATCATAACTCTGGTCTTTGACATCTGTAATTTCCTTTCTGTCATATCGTACAATCATATCTTTTGTATGCCTTAATCAGTATTATACACATAATTCTATGATATTCCCCCACCCATATATGCCGAAAAGGTGGGGAAAAGTTAATATTTTTTGTTTTTTACGATATGAAAAAGCTCTGGTATCATTCAATCTCTGATGTATGAATCTGATCAGGCAGATTTATGTTCAGGGCAAAACGCGGCGTGCTTTCTATTGTCATGCTTCCCCCTGCAGCTTCAACAATACGTCTTGTATTTTTGAGTCCTCCCGCTTCTTTTACTTCTCTTTCGGGTTGTCTGCCGTCATTTGTGATTCTTGCGGTTATTATATCCCCTTCGGTTTTTATTTCAAGAAAAATTCTGTGACCTCCGGCATGTTTTACGGTATTGGTTAGACATTCCCGGAGAGCCGTCATTATGATATGCTTCTGGTGTTCTCCTGCCGGAATCACTCCTGTATGCGCTATATCCACGTTAACAGCCGCTGCGTTTTTGAGAAGATTTGTCCATTCATCTTCCGGTTTTTCTGAGGCCGCTTCGTGCCTCATAACCGTAACTATGTATTTCCACAATGCAAGCAGGCTGCTGCGGTTTCTTTCGTCAAAGGGCTGCTCCATATATGATCTGTACGTGAGCAGCGCTCTGCCCAGATCGTCATGCACTTTGATTTTTGCTCTGAGAATTTCTTTTTCTCTTGTGAGAGCTTCAATCCTGCTGTTAAAGCTGCGGAGTCTTTCGTTGACTTCGCTTAATTTCCGGTTGCGCTGCGACAGCTCACGATTGAGCCTGGCCTGCTCTGTCACATTATATGCAATAATCTCTGTTATTTCCGAATTTCCATTCATCACAGTATTATATCTGAAATCCCATACCTGTCCGTCTGCTTCTTTTACGGTTACTGCAGGCTGTGTGCGAAGGCGTCTGGCATTTCCCTCAAGTTCGGCATTTCTGATGTTTTCCATGAATATCTCCGCATTCATAATCTCACTGCCCAGCAGTCTGCCGCAGAGCATATTCATCTGCGTGTTCACCAGCAGAGGACAGCCGTCTTTGTCAGAAAAACAGATCCCGTCCGGAAGTATATCCATACCTTCTCTGATGGCATCTTCCGTAATCATTGTTTTCCCTGTCCGGATTATATGTATATGAAGCATAACCGCAACAGCGGTAAAAAAAACAAATACCGCAGCCAGCTCAGCGGCGGGCAGCTCCGATATGATTGCGGTGGTATGGCGGCTGCATTCGCCTGAAAACCTGTGTATATATAATTCTCCGATTTCATAAAGCACCGCTGCACACAGTATTGCACAGAGTAATGCGACTGCTTTGTATCTGGATTTCGTATGTGTATTCAGAGTGCTGATAAATACGAACACCGCAAATGTCAGAAGTATAATCCCGTACACTCCCGACATTGCAACAGCCGCCTCGCTCAATTCATTTAAAATCATCATACCGGTTCACCCCCTGCCGGAATAAATATGGTAATAAATTCTGTATCTCCGTCGGTTTCAACCTCAAAGCTGCCTCCAAGCTGCTCTGCTTCACTTTGTATATTGCTGCTCTGCAACAGGTTTCCCGGTCTGTCAAGCTCAATATTCATTGTAATACCTCCGTTAAATTCGGCATTTACAAGAACTGCATCGGCGCCCGGAATACTCGCCTCGATGATTTTTTCAAATATCTCATACGCCGGCAGCAGCGCTGCTCTCGGAAGCTGCTGTTCTCCTGAAAACGAGCTGTAGGCTTTGATGCCGCACAGTTTTATGTATTCTATGGTTTCGGAAACCGCCAGCTTCAGTTCATCGCTGTGTATTGTTTCCTGCTGATTGTAAAGCAGCAGCAGATTTGATCTTCTTTTGATATATGAAATCAGCAGGCTCGCATATTTCATCTGCTGTTCAAACTCGGCTTCTTCCTCTGCAGGCGAATTAAGAATGCTGTCAAGGCTTTCGAGCTGAGAGGCCACATCTCTTGCGATAGAGTCATACAGACGGTTCTGTTCTTCAAGCATAATACGGTTTTCGGTCAGCCGGTTCTCTGCATCCAGCATGGAGTTCTCCTCTGTCAGTACATCTCCCATATCCTCCAGCATGCGATTAAGTCTGTTAATCTCCGAAATGTCTTTTGTCCAGTAGCCGAAACCTCCCTGAACTCTGATGCTACCAAGGAGCATATTGCCGCCTTCGAGAGATACAGGGTGGTTTAACGCCTCCATGACCTGCTCCTGAAGAACCGGGATGTTTTTTTTGGTACTGTAGCATATGTTGCCTTTAAAATCCATGATTCCCCCTGCAATCGACGCCTCATGCAATAATGCGCTGTAGTTGTCGTTTGAAGGAATAAGGCGGCTCAGAATCAGGCTCTCTGCAAACGCAGGAAGTACGAAGCAGATCATCTCTGCAAATTTGAACATTCTGGAAAGCAGTCCGTCGGGGCTGATTAGGCATGCTGCAAAATATACAAACGCCCCTGCAAGAGGAATTGCCGGCATCCAGATTTTTTTCCTGCTGCCGGAAACAAGGCTTCTCGAAAAGGTTATTGCCATTGTTGCAACAAGCAGCCCCGCTATCCAAAGTACTGCAGCAAAGTAGGCCCAGTTGTGACTGTATGTTTCCCACTGCTCAATACCCTTATAAAATCTGAATGCCCACTGATGAATATCATTTGTAAGTATCACTGCCGCTATAGCTGCCGCCGGAATATACAGCAGCTTCCAGCTTCGGCTTATCCTGTAGTTATACGGTCTGCCGACATGAAGCGCTCCGAAAAACATAAAAAGCACTGCAAATACTATAGGCAGATAATAAAGATACCATAAATATCTCTCTGAAAAATGTCCGTCAGGAGTGAATATGAACTTGACCGTACGTATTATCATCAGCAGTACGAGAAGCAGCGTCATATATGTGAAATATCTTTTTTCTTCTGTCTGAAGAAGGCGTTTTCTCATCTGACCTGTCCACAGAAACAGCATTGCCGCAAGCAGCACGCATATCACTATATTGTCAAGATAAGATCCTATATATCCACCAAACAGGTGAATAATACCTACCGACAACATCATCCCTACGCATATGAAATTTATAATTCTGGTCTCTCTGCTGTTGTGCATATGCATCATGCCTCCTTATGATCTGTTTAAATCCATCTTAATATCTGAAAGACTTTACTGCAATAGTTTTTGGATATATTTTCACAAAGAAACGAAGCATACATTTACAGCATGCTCCGCTTTATTGTCTGAAGACTGTTTATCTGTGTCTTTATTTGAAAAATGATCTGATAATCTGTCAGTTATCGCTGAAGTGAAACAAAAATATTCACATTTACGATTCCAAAAAACTGTGCCTGAGAAAAAGACATATGCGGGATAATAAGATAATGATGTTTTGGGATTCTACAATTCTTCAATATTAAAAGTCGTATAACCCTCGTAATAGTAGCTGTGGTCGATACCTTTCATATAGACCTCACGACTGTCTATTTCGTCTGTAAGTGCGCTTTTCAGCAACACCTTGAGTTCCACATCTTTAATCGGGCTACGCTCCATTGCGAGCAGATAGTCCTCTTTATCAACCTTACTCCAGTCCACTACTTTGCCGATTTCGGTTTTCAGGATATGGTCAAGCCAAATGCGTGCGCTTCTGCCATTGCCCTCACGAAAAGGGTGAGCAATGTTCATCTCAACATACTTTTCTATGATTTCGTCAAAGTTGGATTGTGGCATTTTATCAATGTTTTCAAGTGCCGCATGCAAGTACATAAGCGGAGCAAAGCGAAAATTGCCTTTTGCAACATTGACGGTTCTGAGTTTGCCTGCGAAGTCGTAAACATCTTCAAAAAGATATTTATGTATTGCCTGCAATGTAGAAAATTTGCCGGCAGGAAAGCTGTCTAAAACTCTGTTTTCAAAAAGTTCCGCGGCCTTTTTCTTGCTGATGAGTTCTTCTTTACGGGCAAGGTCCGCAGAACTTGTAATACCCAATTTGTTTTCAAGTGCCATTTTGCACCTCCGAATTCTAATTACTTGTCAGCCGCAACGCCGGATTTCATCCATACGAGCAGTGTGTCACAGCCGACACCAAGATATTCGCAAATTTCTTTCATTTAGCAGCAGCGCTCAATGATTGATTCCATAAAAATATCCTCATGTTCAGGCAGTCGGTTTCATTATGGCACGTTTTTGACTTAAAATCAAGATTATTGCGAATTAATAAAGGAGAATCAGGACATCAGGAAAACAACAAAAAACAGAGAAAGATAAGATCTTCCTGAAACCTTATCTTCTCAAAAATAAATCTCTGTGATATCACTTCAGCTGTTTTTTAAGCTCCGGTATTATCCGGACAGAGAATACTATTTAATCCTTACTACCTTGCCTTTTGAATCATAGCTGTATGCTTTGTAGGTATTGTTGGTGTAAGCTGTTGCAATTACTTTGACCTTGCCGTTCTTATAGGATTTTATTGAATCCATTGTCACTTTTGTCTTAAATGTATTTCCTTTACCCTTAACTGTACGATGCGCATCGTTAAGGCCGTTCATTCCCTGAATTAAAAGTTTTACACCCTTTATATTCTTAGGTTTTTTGCTCAGGGTGACAGTCATGGTGTAACTTGTCTTATATCTGTATCTCCATTCCTGATAGTTAAAATATTTCTTAACCTTTACATTTGAAATCTTAACCGATTTGATTACCGGCTTCATCTTAGGTCCCATAGGAACTGTTTTCTGGATTGCCTCACCTGTTGATATTGAGCCACCACACTCCATTGTTCCGCACATAACAACCTTGTAGCTCTTGTTTTTCAGATCGGAGATCTTTCCGGCTGTACCGTTCTCGACAAATTTCCAATCGTTGTTTATAAAGATGCCGGACTTCGTTCCGCACTCTAAGGCGCTTACCTTATGTGCATCAAACACGATATGCGTAGGATATGATGTTATTTTCATGTTTACAGGTTTTGCAGGAAGACAGTACAGATCATACAAAGTCTCCGATTTATATCCGTCCTTATACCTTCCTACCATACCATATATGCCTGCTTTATAAAATTTGGCACGTCCCTCATAGACAGACGGGGTTTCACTTATTTTTTCCCATGAACTTTCACTGAGATCTAAAGAAGTAAGTTCGCTTGATTCCGGCAGAGTAATCTTACAGTTAATCTGAACTCCGCCTCTCTTGAATATGAACATATCCGGATTCTGGTCAAAGGCAATTGTCACCGTACCTTTGCTGGTCTGTACCTCTTTGGTATACTTGTAGTCTGTAGCGCTGGCTATTACTGCCGACGCTGCGATTACCGTTACTGCCACTGCCAGCATAAACAGCAGTCTGAATAGTTTTGTTTTTTTCATTTTTTTCTCTCCTTTCAAAAGAACGGTTTACGATTTAAGATAAGACATCACCCCTCCATTTTTCAATGGAGGGGTGATTTATCACACCTTAAATATTAATCTGATTACAGCCGCATAACGCAGCTACTTATCTAGATTATATCACTCTGCTCCTATTTGACATGAATCAAAAGATCTATTTTTACAAAGAAACAGAGCATACATTAAAATATGCTCTGCCTCTTTGTAACTGTTTTTTTAACTTCCGAAATCATCCGGACAGAGAGAAAACTATCTGAGTGTTACAGTCTTTGCTTTTGAATTATGGCTGTACGCCTTGTATTTGTTATCACTGTAAGTTCTTACGGATACTTTTACCTTTTTGCCCTTCTGGCTCGTAGGCGCATTCTTTGTGATGGTTGTTGTGAAAGTCTTGCCGGTTCCCTTGATTGTCTTGTATTCACCTGTAAAACCATTGGTGCCGGCAACAGTCAGGTATATACCCTTGGTATTGGCCGCCTTCTTGCTGAGTGTTACAGTTATTTTGTATTTAGTTCTGTATTTGTATCTCCACTCGCTTGTATTGAAATATCTTTCCGACCTGACATTTGAAACCTTAACCGATTTGATCACAGGTGTTGTTGCAGGTCCCATAGGAACATTCTTAAGAACATAAGGGTTTCCTTCTACGGTCACTCCTTCTTTAGGTATACCGATATCCTCACCATAAAGCGTCAGCTGTCCGTAGATTTTGAAAGTATATTTCTTGCCCGGTTTTAAACCTTTTGCCGATATGGCTTTGCCGCTTTCCCAGCCATTCTGGATTAACGGTAATTTGCAGTCTGTTCCTACAACCTCTACACGAGAAAACTGTCCGCTGTCAGTTACACCTATATATCGTGAATTGAATTTCAATTTGTTCGGATATGTAATAAGCTTCATTTCCTCAGGAGGCGCTGCATTATCACTGATAAAAGGAACCTCTATAGTCTTGTCTTCGTAGCATACTTTCAGTTTAAATTTTCCTACTTTTAAGAATTCACCCCTCAAAGCAATTAATCCGTAGGAAACATTACCCACAGTCTCCCACTTCTGTTCGATTTCTCCGGGATACCTGCCGATACTGGTATGACTGGTATGCAAGAAAGCTTTACCACTTTTAATCGTCTCATTTGTGGCATCAAATTCCGTATACTCGAAACCGTCAGGCATTTCGATTCTGCAATAAACATTATCCTTAACAACCTTTTTTGTAAGAATATTCTTATCAGTAAATGATATCTTTACACCGTCATCATTTGGATTAGTATACTCGTACTTGTAGTCGGCATCGTTTTTATTAACTGATGCCGCGCTTACAGCTGCCGCTGTTGCAGCAATTAACGCTGTTGCCACTGCCAGCACAAACAGCAGCCTGAATAGTTTTGTTTTTTTCATTTTTTCTCTCCTTTCAAAAGAACAGCTTCAGGTTTAAGATAAGACGTCACCCCCCCATTTTTCAATGGAGGGGTGATTTATCACACCTTAAATATTAATCTGATTACAGCCGCATAACGCAGCTACTTATCTAGATTATATCACTTTGCCCGGCTTTGACATGAATCAAAAGATCTATTTTCAAAAAAGAAACCGGGCATACATTAAATATACCCCGCTTCTGCCCGACTGTTTTTTTAAGTCCGGTATTTCCCGGAAAGAGAAAACCATCTGATTCCTGAAGTCTCCGGCTTTGAAGTATAACTGTATGCCCTGCATGTCTTAAACAGTTTTGTTTTTTCTCCCCGTTCAGGATAACTGCTTATGATTTGAAACACTATATCAGTATATCACCCCTCATTTTTTAATGGAGGGGTGATCTGTCATACCTTAAGTATTAAATTCAAATTATATAGACATACCCTTGGGCAGCTATTTGCGTTCAAGCTTGATTGTAACACCTTCGTATTCGAGAACTGCGGTATCACCGTCCACAGTGGCCTCAAACTCATCGGCAATTTTGAATCCGCTGTCTGTTTCGCTCCATTTACCGGTGTCTTTCTCACCTGAGATATTCATTTCACATTTGCCGTTGTCTTCAAGCGTAAATGTGAATTCTCCATCAAGAAGATCACTTATACTCATTTCCATCCCTGCATAAGATGCCGAAGTTGCAGTCCATGTTCCGACATAAGGGCTTCCTGACATATCCTCACCGCCGCAGGCAGTGAATGCAAAACACATTGCAGCTACTGCAAATACTGTAATTAAAACTTTTATTCTCTTTTTCATTTCCTATTCCTCCGTTTCTGTTGCTTCAATATCAAATTTAAGGCTTTCCATTATTGCTTGCGCTTCTTCTGTATCAAGGAAGATTTCGTCTGCCACATTGACTCCCACTACCCTGTCATTGATAACAGTTGTGTAGAAATTGCATTTTTCGCCGTTTCGTGAAGTCTTGTATACATACCAGTCATAGCCTGCAAATGACGCATCGTCAAGAATCTCAATTCCCGAAATTGTCCGGCTGTATTCTTTTACTTCTTTTTTGAGGGTTTCCATTGTAAATGGTGTTTTGCTGCTTGGGCCTGCCTGACAGCCTGCGCTTCCCACAGGATATATCGTCACATCCACATACGGTGATTCTACCGAACCTGCATCGGGAACTTCCTTACAGATTATAAGGTTTTTCCTGCCGAGCATTTCATATTTGTCCGTATAGGTGTATCCGTCAGGTACTATAGCCGTAATTCCTGATACGGTTACTTCTTCAGGGCTGTTGTTTTCCATGCCGTCCCCGTCTTTGGCATCTCCGCAGGCGGCAAATGAAAACGCCATAATCATCGCCAGAAGCAGCACTGATAGTTTTTTCATTTTCTTTTCCTCCGATTGTTTAAATATATTATTGCATTAACATATAAATCTCTGCTCCGCATATCCTCATGCTGAATATGGTCTCCATATACAGCACTTCGGCTTGCGCATAATATTTAACGCTCTCCTTCTCTGTTATTACATTGAATTAAGCGCTGCAGTCAGAGCCTTTGCAGTTACGGACGCATTAAAAAACGCATCTATGCGGTGCTCTGTCCTTGCCCTCATAATCGCCTCCGTAAGTTCAGGGTATGCTGTTTCATCCCACAGCAGAATATTCCTGCACTCCGGAAACTTCTCATGTACCGTATCAATAACCTTAAGTCTTGCTCCCAGTCCTGTTTCATGAGTTTCCGGCACCACATCCATAAAAAGCAGATCCGGCTTTTGTGAAACACATTCCCCCGCAACCATATACGGATCAACTGAAGGAATTATAACAGGGTTGAATTTTCCGGTCTGTCTGAGCATGAAAAAAACACTCTCCGAAAATATACGGTTTCTCACGCTGATTGCAATTTTTTTCAATTCTTTCCCTCCATTCCCTCACAGGATCACTCAAACTGCTGTCTATCATTATCATTATTATAGAGGCAGCGCAAATGAGATACATGAACCGAAAGATCTATTTTGCATACATATCTCCTCCGGCGCAGTGATATATTTTGTCGAAATCCGTTTAAAACACCTACCATTGAGGCTTCTGTTGTGGTAAACTTATCTATAATACTTATTTACAGCGTGAACAACAAAACAGATGTTTTCTGATTACAATACAAACGGAGGCTTAGTATGAAAAAAATTTTACTGCTGCTTGTTTCACTTGCATTTATTATCTCTGCATCAGGCTGCGGAGCCGGATCCGAACTTGATCCGGACAAGCCTGTAACTCTTACCCTGTGGCATGTATACGGCGAACAGGCAGACTCACCTATGAACAGACTTGTTGATGAATTTAACAGCACAGTCGGCAAAGATAAGGGCATTATCATAAACACAACCCTTATATCAAATACCTCTCAGATAGGCCAGAAGCTGTCTGACTCACAGGAGCAGAAACCGGGCGCGCTGGATATGCCCGATCTGTTTTTCTGTCACAGCAGCAACGTCAGAGAACTGGGAGTCGAAAATGTGATCAACTGGTACGAATATTTCACAGCCGGCGAGATTGAGAACTATATTCCGGATTTTGTGAATGACGGCGTTGTTGATGATTCACTTGCAGTATTTCCTGTTTCAAAATCAACTCATCTGCTGTTTTTAAACGGTACTGAGTTTAAGCGTTTCTCAAGGGATACAGGCGCAGACTTTGATGATCTTGCAACATGGGAAGGATTTTTTGATACTGCAGCCAGATATTACGAATGGTCGGGAGGCAAGGCTTTCTGCGCATTTGACTATCTGCTTCGCGAAGCAGAGCTTAATGCCGTTTCGGCAGGCGCAGAGCCCGACAGTTTTTACAGTGGCAGCTGGTACGATTACGACAACAAAGCCTTCAAAAAATCATGGCTTCAGTTTGCGGATTCTCTTGTCAAAGGACATATTGTCGTTTCCGATCAGTATTCCAATACACAGGTTATGACAGGAGATGTTGCAGGCGGATTGGGTTCTTCTGCAGGTATACTTTACTATAACGATACGGTTACATATCCCGATAATGCAACAGAGCCCGTAAATCTGCAGATTCTGCCGCTTCCGAAAGCTGAAGGAGGCAGCGCGGTCACAACGCAGGCAGGTGTGGGACTGTGCGCCCTCAAAACAACCTCACAAAAGGCTGAAGCCTCTTCTGTTTTTGCGCACTGGCTTACAGAGAGCGAACGAAATCTTGACTTTGCCGCAGAAACAGGCTATATGCCGGTAACTGTCGAAGCATATGACAAAACAGATTCATACGAATTCAAAAACGAAGCCTATGCACGTCTTTATAAGACGTTATCCGAAGTCAAAGACGGCTGCACTATGGTTCGTGAGCCTGCAATGGGCGGATATTACAACAAAGTTTATGCGCTGTACGACAGTCTGAGGCAGTCGCAGGACAGCTTTGCAAAAGAGTTCAGCGCAGGAGCATCTGCTGACAGACTTGCGCTTAAAACATGGAAAATGCTTGAGAATATCAGATAAGGACGGTACTGCTGAATGAACAGAAAAATATTTTCGCAAAAGCTCGCTTCAGGCGGCTCTATGAAACGCAAACTGTTTTTTTATATGTTCATACTGGTTGTATTTATTCTGATAATACTGTTTTTGATACTGTCGCTGCTTGATCAGTTCAAAACCCCGAAAACAGAGCTTTTTGAAATCGTCAGTCTCCAGAACGATACTTTTGAAAGAGAGATTTCCGTACACAGAAACAATCTGGCGATGATGGGTATTCACTTTTCGGAGGATTCAGCGGCAATTATAGACGAATATCTTGACAAAAGAAACATTTCGTTTGACTCACTTGCAAATTCAGAAACCGACATAAACAGGCTTCAGGACAGCCTATTTGAGACAGTGAAACAGTACCTTAAAGAAGTAGAATGTTCAGGCGCTTTCATGCTGCTTGACACAACTGTCAATACAGATCTTGACGATGCGGAGAATTCCAGAACCGGCATATATCTTCAGGTCAACGGCTACGAAATAGACCACCGGGATTATCTTTTGTACAGAGGGATACCGTCTGTAGCCAAAGATCATGGAGTCATGCCGCACAGGAAATGGAAGCTTGAATATAACAGGCATATTTTTCCCGATTATGACTATGTTCTCGGTAATTCATCGCTTCCGTTAGAAACAGCATACCATTTCACAAGGCTTTTCACATTACCCGGTACATCCGAAAAAGCCTCGCTTCTGGCTCTGCCCGTATGCAGCAGCGACGGAACTGCTTATGGAGTCTGCGGCTTTGAAATTTCAGAAAGCCTTTTCAAGCAGATGTACCAGCAGTCCTCAAGCCTTGTACATATGAGCGCTCTGGTTTCTGACAGTTTCAATAATAATATTTTTGATAATTTTCTCAGCTGCGGCACATCTGATAACTACTATTATTCTCCTCAGGGAGAGCTTGCCGTAACCCCCTTCGGAAAAGGGCTGTATGAGTTCAGCAACGATACCGACTCCTTTGTGGGTGTAATCCGAAACAACGATGGTGACAGTGCCGGCAATAAGTTTACGACTGCCGTTATGATTCCTAAGAACGATTATCAGAAAGCGGCTTTCGGAAATGCCGTACGTATGGGCCTGCTGCTTATGCTTATTGTATTCTCTGCAGTCTTTGGCTGTCTGTATTTCACTCATCGTTTCCTTTCACCTGTTATGAAAGGACTGGAGCAGCTTCGCAGCACCAAAACAGCGCAGCGTACAGATATTACCGAGATCAACGACCTGCTTGACTTCCTTGCTGAAAAAGACAACGAAACCGAAAGAACGATTTCGATACTTCAGAATGAGATGTCGGTTTCACGTGATGAGCTTTATCGGCTTCAGAATGAATATAATACGGTGCAGCGTGAATACGAAACAGCGCAGGCTGAGGTTTCAAGACTCGCCTACAGACGCAAAGACGAGGTCGACCCCGATGCGTATCAGCATTTCCTCAAATGTCTGGTGACTCTCACCCCTAAGGAAAAAGAGATTTTCTCACTTTATCTTGACGGCAAGACCACCAGGGAGATCCAGCAGATTTCAGAGATAAATGAGAATACGCTCAAATATCATAACCGTAACATATACAGCAAGCTTGGAGTAAATTCCCGCAAACAGCTTCTGATGTATGCGGCACTGATGAACAAAGAAAATAACGATATACTGTAATAATTAGATCTGTTTATTATTTCATATACTCCAATATATCACCATATCGGCAGTCAGGCTCTCTGCATATGCAATTTACCCTGCCCGGTAATAATCCCGGCAGGGTCTGTTCAGTATATATTCAACCTTATTTCAGCTTTTTACATCTGCTGCATCTTTCATAACTGCCGCAGCTTCCGCAGCTGTTTCTGTTTTTTATCATATGTATAACCGCAGCCGCCAGTGCTGCCGCTATAAGTATCAGGACTATCACAGTAGGTACATTCATAAACCGCTTCACCGTCCTTGTCCGCTACAGCAATCCGCCGATAAAGTACACTATCCATGCGCATATCCATGCAATCACACACTGGCATATGACCACACCGACAGCCCACCTGCCGCCAAGTTCTCTTTTGATTGAGGTTATGGCTGCGACACAAGGGGTGTAAAGCAGACAGAACACCAGAAGCGCTGCTGCTGCAAGAGGTGTGATTATCGAGGCTATATTTATCCCGTCAGTAAGCACCGTCAGTGTTGCAACTACGCTTTCCTTTGCCATAAATCCTGTAATAAGCGCGGTCGATATTCTCCAGTCGCCAAAGCCAAGGGGCGCAAATACCGGAGCTATAAAGCCGGCAAGCATCGCCAGCAGGCTGTCCTGGGAATCGGTAACAACATTAAGCCGGCTGTCAAAGGTCTGCAGGCACCATATTACAATGGTTGCCACAAATATTACCGTAAACGCTCTCTGCAGGAAATCCTTTGCCTTTTCCCAAAGCAGCTGCCCTACATTCTTAGCTCCCGGAAAGCGATAGTTCGGAAGCTCCATAACAAAAGGAACAGGCTCGCCCTTAAACATAATTCCACGTGTAAGAAGTGCAAACAGTATTCCCACTGCAATGCCTGTGAAATACAGTATAATCATCACCAGCGCGCTTTTATCCGGGAAAAACGCTGCCGAGAAAAATCCGTATATAGGCAGCTTAGCCGAGCAGCTCATAAACGGCGTCAGAAGTATGGTCATTTTACGGTCCCTTTCGGACGGCAGTGTCCTGCTTGCCATAACTCCGGGAACAGTACAGCCAAAGCCTATCAGCATAGGAACTATACTTCTTCCGGACAGACCTATTTTTCTGAGCAGCTTGTCCATTACAAAGGCCACCCTTGCCATATATCCGCTGTCCTCTAATATAGACAGGAAAAAAAACAGCGTAACTATTATAGGGAGAAATGCGAGTACGCTTCCCACTCCCTTGAAAATTCCGTCTATAACCAGCGAATGAACCACCGGATTTATCCGGTAGACTTCAAGACCGTGATCCACAAGCTCTGTCACCCAGCCAAGTCCGCTGTCAAGCAAATCTGAAAGAAACGAGCCGATAACTCCGAAGGTAAGCCAGAATACAAGCCCCATTATACATACGAATGCAGGGATTGCCGTATATCTGCCCGTAAGCACCCTGTCTATTTTCACGCTGCGGGCGTGTTCCCTGCTTTCTTTCGGTTTTATTACCGTAGCCTCGCACACCCTGTGTATAAACGACACTCTCATATCTGCAACAGCTGCAGCCTGGTCAAGTCCGCGTTCTTCTTCCATCTGTCGTATGATATGGCCCAGCATGCCCTTTTCGTTGTCATCAAGCTTAAGCTGCTCCAGTATCATACTGTCGCCTTCCGCAAGCTTGCTGGCTGCAAATCTGAGAGGGATCTGTGCCGCTTTTGCGTGGTCCTCAATCAGATGCATTATACCGTGCAGGCATCTGTGTACAGCACCTCTGTGCTCCTCAGGGCTGCAGAAATCCGTACGCCCCGGTTTTTCCTGATACTTTGCCACATGTATGGCGTGATCCACAAGCTCGCTTATTCCCTCATTTCTGGCTGCGGATATAGGTACTACCGGAATACCCAGAGTCTGTTCCATCTCGTTGACAAGAACAGCTCCTCCGTTTTCTCTGACCTCGTCCATCATATTAAGGGCAAGCACCATGGGTATATCCAGCTCCATAAGCTGCATTGTCAGATAAAGGTTTCTCTCTATATTTGAGGCATCTACAATATTTATAATGCCCTTAGGCTTATCTTCCATCAGAAACTGTCTTGTTACGATTTCCTCGCTGGTATACGGTGACATAGAATATATGCCCGGAAGATCCGTAACAAGTGTGTTGCCGTGTCCTTTGATTACTCCGTCTTTTCTGTCTACTGTGACTCCCGGGAAATTGCCTACATGCTGATTTGAGCCTGTAAGCTGGTTAAACAGCGTAGTCTTGCCGCAGTTCTGGTTTCCAACCAGCGCAAAGGTTATTGTCTCACCCTCCGGCAAAGGCAGGCCGTCGGTTTTAACGTGGTATATACCTCCCTCTCCAAGTCCCGGATGCTCTGCCTCTGATTTTTTGCTGCGCAGCTTCTCTTCACCGGCTGCATCGCTGTCAGAATATGATATATCCTCAATTTCTATTTTTTCCGCATCGGCAACTCTGAGCGTAAGCTCATATCCGTGTATTCTGAATTCCATGGGGTCGCCCATAGGGGCAAGCTTCATAAGCTTTATCTCTGCTCCCGGCACAACACCCATATCCAGAAAATGCTGTCTGAGGGCTCCCTGGCCTCCAACTGTTGTAATTCTGGCGCTTTTTCCTATTTCAAGATCTTTTAATAACATATATTTCTCCTGCAGGTTTCAAATTATTCTTGTGTAAATTCCCCGTACCATTCAATAACTGGTCTGAGCTTCATTCTGTCTGTAAAGTCCGCACCTTTATCAAGTATTTTAATAAGCTCCTTCGCCTTTTTTCTCTCGGCTTCATCGGTTCCTGTTTCGGCGGTCTTTTTTAATACGTTTCCGAACACCATAAGCATTTTTTTCTGAACGCCCGTAAGCTTTGAAAAATCCATACCGCCTCGCAGATAAAAAACCGGCATATCGTCAGCTATGCTGTTTTTGGCTCTGAGGTCCTTCATGATACTATCTGCATTTTCGGAAATTCCGCAGGGACATACAGCTCTGATATTGTATCTTCTGGCTGCTTTTTTGAGTCCCTCTATTTTGTTTGCGCTTATCCAGCCCATATATATGACGTCATCGCTTTTTGAAAGTGATTTTTTGTCCTCTCCAAGTCCCGCGTTATATGCTGGAAGTGACAGCTTCTCTGACAGCATCTGCGCATATTTTCTCGTAAAGCCCGTATTTGATGTATATATTATCGCTTTCATTTTAATCCTCTCCTTCGTCAGGTATATATTCTAATATATCTCCGGGCTGGCAGTCAAGTGCTCTGCATATACCGTTGAGAGTTGTAAATCTGATGGCACTTATTTTGCCTGTCTTTATATTGGAAAGGTTGACATTTGAAATGCCCACCTCATCTGCCAGACTGTTTAATGACATCTTGCGGTCTGCCATCATACGGTCAAGTCTTAATACTATAGCCATAGCCGCCTCCTACAGTGTTTCGTCTGCCTCCTGCAGCCTGAACAGATGGCACAACCACTCCCGATACCAGTATAAGAATGGCGGTTTTTCTGTTCCTTGCCGCGTGCTTTAATTCAAACGGTCTTAATTCCACGCTGATTTCTCTGAATATCCTGTATGCGAGGAATATCATAAACCATACAAATATCTGCTGTGTCATGGCTGTTATGTACTCTGCTGCAATCTGGGAATCAGCCCTCTGACTGTCAAGCGGTGAATGAAATATAGGCTCTCCCAGTTTAAAAATCGTGTCGTTGGATCCTGGAGCTCCTATTCATATGAGAGCTATAATTTCCATACAGAATCCCACTATTATAGCGATGCTGCATATTTTAAGAACTACGCTTACAGCACTGCTGCTTTTGCTTATTTTAGTCTGAATACTGTTTAATCCGTTCATTTGCCTGCTCCTTTATCTCTGATGGTTACATATTACATCGTCAATTTACCTTTGTAAACAATTTTTTAATGTTTTTCGATAAATTTTTAGCCTTTTTCAAAGTACAGTTTACAAGGGTCTACACAGGGTAGGTATCTGACGGGAGGGGTTCCGCCCGTCAGATTTTCCATGTGATGTTCAAACTGTCGCTTGTGGCGGCTATGATGGTAATCATCAAGTCCATCACCCGCCGCTTGTCGTCAAAGGATACATTCTCCCAGGTGTCGAGGTAGCCGTAAATCTGGCTGACCTGTTCCAGCAGTTAGCGAAGAAGATGATTAAGCAGGTGGGAAAGTAATCATAAAGAGTAAAGAGAAAAAAGGAAATAAAATTCACGTTGTCCGCAAAAAGAGAGTGTGATATAATGTGGTTAGCTAAAGATAACTATGAAAGGAGCATTGTGTATGTCTTTTTTTCAAAATACTTGTAAGCCCAAAGGGATTGGCGGCAAAATTATGGTTAATATGATGAATACCGGACATTCATCTATGGCTGAATGGGGATTTACGCATATAGAAATTAGAAATAATTACATATGTCTGGATATTGGGTGTGGCGGTGGAGCAAATGTAAAAAAGCTATTGGCAAAAACTCCATACGGCAAAGTGACAGGTATTGATTATTCAGAAATTAGTGTAATAAAATCCCAAAAAATCAATAAGGCAGAAATAGAAAATAGGCGTTGCGAAATCTTGCAAGGTAATGTAATGAAACTTCCTTTCGGAAATGAAACTTTTGATATAATTACTGCGTTTGAAACAATATATTTTTGGCCTGATATTAATGAGGCATTTAAGCAAGTATATCGAGTTTTGAAAGGCAGCGGAACTTTTATGATTTGCAACGAATCAAATGGCGAAAATTCTAAAGAAGAAAAGTGGACTAAGATTATACAGGGAATGAAAATATACAATTCTGAACAAATAAAAAAATCTTTGGAGGATGCAGGTTTTACAGACATAAAAATACACAAAAATAAAAAAGGATGGCTCTGCGTAGTTTGTAAAAAAGGATAAGATGCAGATGAAAATATAGTATTTTAGCGTAAAGGAATTACAAGTTTTATATTGAAATGAGGTGGTCATATTTGGTAACAGAAAAAGAAAAAGGGCCAGAAACTATTTTAATTGTAGATGATGATTCGGAAATTCGTGAAATTCTTCGTATTCTATTATGTAGAAATGGTTTTATTGTCAAAGAAGCTGCCGATGCGAAGGAAGCTCTGTTAAAACTAGACTCCAGTATTGACTTTTTCTTCTGTTGAGCTTATATCAAGGGTTATGAATGTGAGTTGCAGCAAGAGGTAGATGAAACATTATAAAGGAGATATGATATGGCAATAATTTTAAGGCTTGATAGAATGATGGCAGATAGAAAAATAAGCTTAAACGAACTATCCGAAAAGGTTGGTATTGCAAATGTCAACTTATCCAAAATTAAGACCGGAAAGGTAAGTGCTATTCGCTTTTCAACCTTAAATGCCATCTGTGACGCATTAGACTGTCAACCCGGCGATATTTTAGAATTTCAAAAGGACACACAAGAAGATTGATTTATTAAAAGGGGATGTGACAAAACTCAATCGAGTTTTGTCACATCCTCTTCGTGTGCCGCTGCAGGGCGGCTGTTATTCAGTTGTAAAATAAAAGAGGGCGGTAGCACTTTGGGTTATCTATCCTGTAATTCCAAACCATATCAACAATGCAATCCCTATAATCAGGAAAACAATTCCAACTTGCTTGAAGGGTTTTGCCTCATACTGCTTAAATTCATAAAACAGTAAAAATGCAACGCCAAAAAATAATATCGATATTGTTCCTTTCCATGCCGGATTTCCCTTTATTATGCACATTATCGTTAATACTTGGGTAATAGCTATTATCCATTCAAAGGCATAAACTTTTGCGTCTTTTCCTATTTTTTCATCTCGCTCGTCTTTTATTGTTCTTTGTCTTGGTGGCTGTTTCATATCGTAACTCCTCCTAATTTTTATGTTTATAGTACATGAAAGTAAAGGTTTTTGTGAACATTGAAATCGAAAAAGCAAATTCATGCGTGTTCCTTTACCGTACATGAGCATTTTCGTTTTGTTGTGAAACATATCATTTTGATTTTGCTATTTCTTACAGTTCTTAAAACCGCGAGTAGTCGCTATAATTGCAACAAAAAGTATGTAAATGCAAATCCCGAGAGAAACAACAGTTATTTCAGTTCCATAATTTGAGATTGTATTATCTTGAATAGCCGGAACTGCTCTAAACTGAATATATGAAACAAGTCCGATTAATCCAAAGTCAATTAAAGTCATAAAAATTCCTGCTTGCCTACTTACTTTTTTTACATCATATTTTGTTAATTCCTCTGCATTTTTTGTGTTAAAACCGGTAACAAGCATACTTCCCTTTCCTGTCAGCAAAATAATTGTTGCGATAATAGCAACGCCAACTATTCCCCACATAAACCAAACAAACCACATAATAGCACCTCTCCTTATTATTTATAGTTCTTGATCAAATAAGTTATTTCTGTAATGATCATACATAGCCATTGAAATAGAATGAAGAAAAAAATCGTTTCCACAAAATATGCGGGTACAAAAATCAGTATAA
>ERZ857745.603-NODE-603-length-52499-cov-100.233125_pt1 | contig 52499 bp, 64 predicted proteins | sample MGYA00519699_ERZ857745 | MGnify/ENA primary metagenome ERZ857745 (study PRJEB31778, sample SAMEA3449357) | human gut metagenome | biome: human gut; feature: human-associated habitat; material: faeces | place: United Kingdom | collected 2010/2012 ... | reverse complement strand
CGTCATTGTTGTTCGTTATGATAAATTAACTACATTTTATTTGAGCAATCTTATTTTCACTTTGACTGCTCTCATTTAATACATTAAATTTATAATATATAGTGATTTCTTTTTGTTCTGTTACGGTTATTTTATCCACCAATAACACAATCATTTCCCTTGTTATTTCCTTCATAGACATAAACTTCTTAACAAGGTCTTTCAATTTTAATTCATCATCGGCATCTGATTTTTGAAGTTTTAATTTTTCAATCCTTTGAATTAAGTCTTTCTTATCCTCTATTGTAATCGCATACATTCTTTCAAAATCTTCAACCTGTAATATGCCATTAAGTCTATCTTCATATAACTGCTCAATTTTTCTGTCGTACATAATTAGCTTATTGTTCAAGACTTCGATTTGATTACTTATCATATTCTTTTTATATTCCTGCCTGTTTTTGATTTTGTTAGCCACACCATAGAGTTTATCTTCGTCAAGGTATTGTTGCAATCTTTCTCTTATAGTTTTTAAAACTTCATTTGTAAGCTTCTCACAATTAGAAGAATGTGGAGTACAAAGCTTCAATCGTGTCATAGAAGCATAAGTGTTACATCTTAAATATTGAATTTCATTACCGTTCTTTTGTTTTTGAGTTAATATGCTTAACTTTTTTCCACACTCAGCACATTCAAGTAACCCTCTTAATAAGAAATCATATTTATATTTTCTTGTATGCTTTCTACTGTCAATCATTTGTTGCACTATATCAAAAGTTTCTTTATCAACAAGTGCTTCGTGCATACCTTCTTTCACTATCTGTTCTTCATACGGTACCTGAATAATTTTTCTGCTCTTATAGCTCAACTTCTTTGATTTTCCATTGATAACATATCCTAAATATGTTTTGTCTCTGGCTATTCGTACAATGCTTGTCCTGTTCCATAATCTTTTTATCTCGTCTATTTTTCTTGTATGCTGATTACCAACACTTGCCGAAGGAACAGGAACATTATTGTCACTTAACCATTGTGCGACATCTGTCGGATATGTTCCATTTTTCAATTCTTCAAAAATTTTTTGAACAACCCACGCTGTTTCTGGATTTGGTATTAAGTGATTTTTGTCTTGTGGGTCTTTACTATATCCGATATTTTGGATATGTTGACATTACTTTGCCCTCTTTTGCCTTGTTGTGCTTTCCCAATTTTGTTTTTTTAGAACAATCTCTTAAAAACCACTCATTAAAAAATGCTCGGAATGAAACATCATCTTCAAAGTTAGCTGATGCTACACTATCAAGATTATCACCGACAGCAATAAATCTAATTCTTTTCATTTTGAAATATTCTAATATATAATCATCAATTCCTGATGCTACCCTTCCAAATCTTGATAAGTCTTTAACAACAACTAAATTAACGTGACCTGCTTCAATGTCCTCTATCATTTTAGTGAAACCGTGGTCTATCATAAAAAGCACCACTTTCACCATCATCAATATAAGTGTCATATATTCTTATATGATTTTCTTTGCAAAATTGTTTAAGTAATGATACTTGATTTCTTATACTTCCACTTTCGCCATATTTTTTTACATCTTCTAATCTTTCGTTTGATAATCTTCCAAGCACTGCTGCCATATACATTTCTGGATTTTCTATTTTATACATATTGACCTACTTTCCAATATCGAAAATAGCAATCCTCTTTTCTATGTAATTCATTATATCACACCTTTCAATTTTTGGCTGCATTTTTTGTTTTTTTCTTCAATTTTTTCAATACAATATTCCTTAAATATTTCTACAATTAAACTATCAATTGAAATTCCTTGATTATCAAACTTTTCTTTAATGATAAATTCATTCTTATTCATTGCTATGTTTTCCATTGTATTCTTTCCCTTGAAGAATTTTATCGGCTTCTTTAACGGCAAAACGTGGTTTCATCGCTCTCATAATTTCTATCATATTACAGGCAAATTCTGTCGCATCTGCTTTAGGGTGTAAATGGTTATATGCAAGTATTGCGTAAGATACTGCATATTGTTTTGTAATATTCTGATTTTGTTCACACACCCTCTTATCTTGCTTTGCATTAATTTTTTTCTTTCTCATTTTGCATACTTCCTTTCTTAATTCGGACATTTGTCCGTTTTTATTTAACTTTAAGAACTGTAACAGAGTTGTGAACTCACATAAGGATTTGCCCCTTCCGCGCTCGTTTACCCGGCAACCTTTATTCTCGGTTGAAGTATCATTATACACACATCAGTCATCGCCAACACAGACTGCACATAAGTCTGCTTTTTCCCTTAATATATTTGCTACCTACCTTATCTATAAATAAGTGTAGTATTCAACTTCTTGGAGCTTGTGATGTGATTAAAGTATTACAGTTCTTTATATGACACCTGCATTTTTTATCAATACAGTAGTGTATTTTTCAATGTTCATCTGAGAGAGTGAGTATATCTACTAACCCTCTCTATTGATAAACACAACTAAAATTAAGAAAGTGTGCGACTAAATATCAAATTTATAAAAACTTTTTAATATTCTCTCTACCACAGCATCATAACAGTCTACTTTGTTTATAATTTCATATTCATTCATAATATAATAGATAAAATAATTATAATGTTCGATAATTTTATCTGATGCTGCAATATTACCCATTTTTGCTTTAATAAGTTCATCAATAAGCATAATATCACTCCTTCATTTTATTTTTTATTTCCTTGATAGTATCGTTATAAATATGTCGTACTCTGCTGTCGCTTTTATCGAGTATTTTCGCAATTTGTTTTGAATTATACTTGTTAAGTATTTTCATTTCCAATATGTTCTTTTGTTCTTCTTTAAGACCTGCAACAATATTATATAATTTTTCGTTTTCAAAATAATCTTCAAGAGAATGTGCTAACGAAAACAAAAAAGGCACAGAGATGTCTTGACTTAGTTCTTCCATAGACATTTCTCTGTGCCTTTTTCTTTCTTCATATTTTTTGTAATTAATAACAGTGTTTTTAATTGTTTTCTTGATGTAAGCATCGAATTGTTTGTTGAGTGTATCTTTATCCATTAACCTCACCCCCTTTCCTTTACGGATTGGGAATGAGGTTTGTCATTCGTATCTCTCACACATATATAAATTCGGGTATTTTCCTGAGTTCCCGATAAATTATATCAAATTACGACAACAAGAAATATGTTTATTTATAAAAAAAAATAACCGTCCTACAATCTGGAAAAGTGTAGAGTGGTTATTTTAAAGGAGAGTTAAGGAGATTATCTGTTGAAAATATATCTAACCAAAAACACCCTGCATATTGTAAAATGCATTTCCGCTAACTCAATTAATATTGTGAATTGCAACGCCAATATACTTGAAAGCAAGTATTGCATTAAATATTCAAACAAGTGTAAAAAAGAATTATTGTTATTCTCATTCAACATTTATCTTTTTTAAAAAGCCTGATTGATGTAGACTATGCAGGGTGTCTGTTAGAAGTTAAAAAGTGAATATGTAATATATTTGTTGTGCAAGACCACAAATACGGAAACACACGAATGTTAATGAAGTCAATCACTTTCTAACAATTTTTAGTATAACGTCTTTGAGGTTCGGCGTCAAGAATTTTTTTATAAGAAAAAGACACATAAACATTTCTGTCTATGTGTCTTAGAAAAGAAAGCAAAGTGAAAAGAGATACAGGAAATATTAAATTGTAGTCTTGCTTTCTTATTCTCTCATAACCTTAATTTTATTATAATTAGTTACTATTGCTTGTCAAGAACTTTTTATTTTTCTTTTTGTGTATTACACCACATTTCAAAGCATTTAATATAGTAAGCAAATATATCTTTTTCGACCTTCTTACTATAATTGGTAAACCATTTTCTGCTATTAAAACGATTTATAATAGTTTCACACTTAAATATAATATCTGGTAAATAAGCATCATTACAAAGAATGTTTGCATACTCTAAAGCTACATTATATATAGCATCAACTTTATTTTTGTTATAATTATGCACATTCTCAGGAATACAACTATAAAGTATTTCATACTTTTGTATTTCAGTAGACTGATAATTGTGTGAAATCCAATCTTCTATATATTGTTCTTTATCATCTTCACTATCAAAAACAATGTTGTTTGGTTTGTCTTTATATTTGCAATGGTAACTTATATCTTCAAGACTAACAGGATTGTGTAATATTAATTTTACACCTACATATTTTTTTCCTCTTTTAACTAATTCATAAGATATTTGATTATTAACTTTTCCGTATTGGTTCATAACATTCAAATATTCTTCAACAGTTTTGTCTAATATTTGTTTGAATTTTCCAACATTCTTATACGAACTTTCGGGTACTTGTAACTTGTTGCGAAAATAGTCAATATCAAAAGTTAACTCATTTTCGCCTTGCCAAGATTGTAACAAATAATATAACTGAATAGTATATTTAGAAGACATACTGTTAATTATTTGCAACTCGGTAAAAGTATAACCGTTGGCAAAATTAGAAGTAAATTCCCGAAACGAGTTAGACATATAAATTACAACACTGTTATTGGATTTCCATATAGCTTCTGATAATATGCGAAAAATACCACCTGTGCCTTTCTCGTCAACAAACAATTTTTTATCGCTTAGTTTATCCAACAATTCTTTTATTGCTTTATAGTGTGACCCACCACTTAACAATTCAGGGTCGTTAAACTCTTTTGCCATTTCCTGAAATGAAGTAGTTATAGTATTTTTTTCTTCATTATAATGATATGTACCGACACAACAACATAAATACTCAAATAATTTTAGTTGCCGTTTTGTTAAATGCCAAGAGTAATTTTGAATTATATCATTACTTTTCCGTGAACATAATTGTTTATCATCGTTAATCATAATCTAATTCTCCTTTGTAATTATAACTTTATTATACTTTACCTACACAGAAAGTCAAGTATATTTTTTGAAACGGCAAAAAAGGTATAGTAAACGGCAAAAAAGGTATAGTAAACGGCAAAAAAGGTATATTTATAGTGGTAAAAAAGGTATATTTGAACGGCAAAAAAGGTATATTTGCATACAATTATATAATAATATTAATAATACTATATATATTAATATTATATATACTAACAAACAAAAGGCTTGTATGTTTTCAAATAAAAAGTATTTGATATGTTTTTATTAATATCAATAGAAAACAAAAACCGCCAAGCCTGATGCGACTTAGCGGACAAATTTATATTATGTGATAGTTTTCACTGTTAAATAATTTTTCAAATTCTTTAATTCTTCTTTTTTTTGCTCTTTTTGCAGTCCAATCCTCATACCAACAATCCAATACGAAAAGTACCATAGTTATAAAACCCATTAAGTATATTGTAATAATTTGTACTTCCGCAGGTTGTTGTGCAAGCCAAAAACCTAAATCTGAATATAACATTTCTTTTATTGCTCCCCTTTCTATTAAAAAATTACAAAACTTTTATAATTTTATCATATTTGACATAATGTGTCAATTCATTTGCACGCATATATGTATATTAATATGTATATTGGTGAATATATTTTTAAGTAATTGTTTATGTTATTAATAAATCAATATTAATAATTATTGAAAGGAGAACAGTGGTATGGGATTATCCTTCAGAAAAAAGAGTGCAAAGAACTATGTTCAATTTACAACAAGATATGAAGAAGATTTGATGGCAAAAATAAGAGAAATACACGGCAAGACAGGATTATCAATAAATGAAATAATTAATAAATGTGTCAGATATGCACTTGATAATACAACCATTGAAAAAGAGAAGTAATTAATTCTTCTCTTTTTCTTTATGTTCTTCAATATTTTGTTCTTTCAAATATGTAACATAATTTTCCAATTGAACTCCACTACACTCTCTCGTAGCCTGTAAGCCACCATTTTCGGCTTTTTTGTAAATTTGGTACAATTTATCATCTAACAAAAAAAGTGTGTTATAGCCGTATTTATGGTTATATGTGGTTAATGTTTTATCAACCATAACATAATCATCACAATATGGTAATTTAATGCACCATTGAGTATCTGTGCAATTCTCATAATCAATACGATTATTTCCGACTTTAATATTATGAAGAAATATTTTGCTTTTCAACAATTGTTCTTCTTTCAGTAAATCGAACTTATATAATCTCTGTTGTAAATCATACTGATTTGATTTCATTTTGTTTATTTCAATTCTAACCTGATTGTTTTCTTTAATGAGTGCTTGTGCATCGTCAACTGTTTCGATACCAAGTTCACTTTTTATTTCTTTATATAGTTTGACTTGCTCCGGCTCTTTGTATTTTTTATCAATACTTTTATAATATTGAGCATAATCATAATCTTTTTGTAATTGTATAAATGTTTGTGCCTTTTCTATAATTTCAAAACAGTCTGAGTTTTCTTTTTCAAATTTCTTTATTTGAATATTTGAACGATAAAGGTCTGTTCTGCATTTTTTGATTTTCAATTCTAAATCATCAAAGCTATTGATGTTTTCGTTTTCTAACAAATCAAGGACTTCTTGCACCTGTTCAGCTCTTACCTCAACTTTCTTTCTTGTTTTTTGAAATTGTGGTAATTGCCCACCTATAATTGCCACTGATGCGGTTAATTTCAACGATATTGATAATTCATTTTGATATTCAACATATTTTCTGTTAAAGTCGGTTTCCGAATATTTTTTGAATTTATAATAATAATCGGGATTATATCCGTTGAAATATAATCGAAGATTGTCTTCACTAAATTCATCGCTCAAAGTTTTCAGCCTGACAAACCTTTCTTTTCCTTGTGGTTTTACTGAAATATATTTACCGTATTTTACATCATAACCCAAGTCAAACAATTTTGTAATAAACTCCGATAAAGAATTACATTCAAGCTTCAATTCAGACATTTCATCAAGTATTCTTTTTCGCCAAGTTTGATGATTATAGGCATAATATTTGCTTGATTGTTTTTTCTTTGTTTTATCAAATTCAAATTTCGGCAATACATAACAACCATATTCGGCTGCGAGTTCATCACTTTTATCTTTATAAGCATATAAGCCCTCTTTTTTGTCAGAGAGCTTGTCGTTTAATTTCTTACCATCAAGATTAATTGAATTTATTGCTATATGGTTATGTATATGTCCTCTATCAATATGTGTTGTAACAACAGCCTGATAGTTTGGATATAGTTCTTTACATAGCCGTACACCGATTTTGTGTGCTTGTTCAGGTGTAATATTGTCTTGTGGACTGAAAGACTGAATTAAATGATACCCCACACGGTTTCCTTTTGGCTGATATTTGGTAATAGTGTTCTTAAACTCCTGAATTGAGGTAATTGCCGAACAATTAACACCTGTTACTAATAATCCGTTATCAGTCTTTTCTTCATTTGTGATATAATTTATTAGTTCATCAATTTGATTATGATGAACTATTCGTTTAGTATATGGCATTATTTATTATCCTTTCCATTCGGACAGATGTCCGTTTTTATTTTATCAAATTCTTTTTTCAGAATTTCAATTTGTTGCTTATAAATTTTTTCTTTAGACTGTTTTATAATTGCATCAACATTGATGTTTTCATTAACAGCTTTTTTTAATGACTTCGTTTGTGAATATACTCGATACAATGATTGTTGTAGTGTTTCAAATTCATCGGCACTTAAAGATGTTGCATATTTTAATATTCTACGAACCTCTTTGGTGAATTTACTGATTTCAACAGAATAATCTTGAATAAGCTTATTTGTATCTGAAGTGTATTGCATATTTATTTCAATTACACTTTCATAAAGGCAACAATCACGAATGTAATCACTTACATACTTATATCCGTACTGTTGACTTTTAATGTCAAGCAGTCTTCGCTCCTCTTTTGTGAACCGAATGTTATAAGGAGCATACTCAGATTTTTTGGGATTGTATAACTCTCTACTCATAACTAATATCAACTCCTTTCATTGTTATTTTTTTCTTCAACATCAAGCACATATTTTCAAGATGATGAAGATAACATTGTTTGAACTTTGTTCTACATAATTTTTCACAAGCTGTTGCTGATATATATTTTGTTGCTCCCAAATAATAAGATTGCTTTTTTATATCATCAGGCATCTGTGAAAAATAATCTTTAACTGTATTGGGACTTCGATGTGTCAATGCTGATAATTCTTTATAACTCATATCATTTGATATAAATTTGAATATTTCGTATTTGATATTATTCTTGTTGCAGATTGCTTCATACTTTTTTAGCAATTGTTCAAAATAACTAATGTCAGCATCAATCAGAACAAGACCTTGATTATTAAAATATACATATTCAAGCCAATAATATCCTTCAAGAGTAATTCTTATTCTATTTTCTTTCTTTATTACCCAATCACAACGATGATGTTTGGATTGCATAACAGAAATCGCATAATACACATCTTTATTTATAATTTTATAGCCATAGGCTGTAATAAAATTTCTGTCATTAAGATTTTTGACAACCGTCTTCAGTGAATAGTCGCTCAGAGAAACCACCTCTTTTCATTAATAATAAATATGGCTTCGCCATATTCGTGAAAGAATTTCACCGATAATGTCCGTAGGACTTTTCCTGACTTGTTATCGCAAGCGTGGTGTTGTTACACACAACACCGATGCTTGTTAGGGGAAAATCCCCTAAGACCCCATTGCTCTGCGAGGCGAAATTTTTGTTTTTATTGATAAATATAAATAAAGAAAGAGAAGTTAGTTGTCCCTTTCTTCTCTTTCCTCTACTATTAATTATAAGAATATTTTTATGTTTGTCAATGATAATTTTATCAATGAAAGTCAAATCTAATTGAACAGTCTTCAGCTAAATATAATTTAGCATCAAATGTTTTTCCGTTCTTACTGATAAATCCTTTAATCTTTCTTGTGCAATATTTACTTGGGTTCAATAGGTCTTTAGCATTTGCAACAGAAATGTTTTTTCCTGCAATTTGTTTTGATATAAAGAAGTGACAACCATCTTTATATCCACTACAACCATAACCTTTTTTATTTTCATAAACAGGTCTACGACACAACGGACACTCCCCTATTTCTTCTTTTGCATTAGTGATTTCATCAGCAATATTAATATTTTGTGATATTATATTACTGATTTCTTGTTCCGCTTGGGTTACAATAGCATTAACGGTGAGTTCATTTCTATAAACTTTTTTTAATTCGGCAGACAACATAGCTGTTCTTTCTGCCCACAAATTAATGTTAAGTTTATTAAGAATATTAATAAATGCAATACCTAAATCAGTAATGACAAGAGAGTTTTTCTTTGTTTGTATATAACCTATTTTTTTTATTTTTTCAAGGGTATCTGCTCTTGTTGCAGATGTACCGATTTCAATTCCTTTTAAGATATTCTTATAATCCTCGTCATTTGTTTCATCAGATAATTCACTCTTAAAAGGAGTTTCAAAGAACTTATTAAGCTCATCTTCTGTAACATTTTGTGGCGGTTTTGTTGCCAATATGTTGATTGCCGGTTCGCAATAATATTGTTCACCTTTTTTCAGTTTTGGCAAGCTTTTATCCTTCAAGTCATTTTCAAATACAAGGTAACCTTGTTCTTTGATTATTTGTCCTTTTATAGAAGTTTGATATTCCTTATCATATCCATTGAACACAAATGTCATCTTTGTTTCTGCAATTACACATTTATTATTACAAAAATTAGCGAGACAACGATTAAGAATTACACGATATAAAGTCTTTTCATCTTCAGTAAAATCACTAAATGATGAAGGTATTTTACTTGTAATTGTAATAGCACTGTGGCTTTCTACTTTACTACTGTCGAATATTCTTTTCTGTGGTAGAAGCACAATACCATCATTTTGATACATTGAATAAATAGGTGATGCAATTATCTTTTTAATAACATCTGTTATTTTGTCAACTTCTGGTTCTGCAAGGTATTCTGTATTTGTTCGTGGGTAAGTGGTATATTGGTGTTCATATAAAGCCTGTGCAACATTAAGAGTTTTCTTCAGTGACCATTTGAAATACTTATTCATATAGTTTTGTAAGGACGGTAATGAAAACAATTTTTTTGGTCTTTTTGTTACATCTTTTTGTTCAACAGCCTTAATGACAATAGGATTGTTTTTGAGTTCATATTCTAATCGTTGTGCATCAGCTTTTCTATCTAAAGAGTATTTCATATCAGGAAAATCAATCGTGATTTGTTCACCGTTTTTAGTATGAATTAAGTAAGATATTTTATAATACTTTTCAGGAACAAAGTTTTTAATTTCATAACAACGGTCATAAATGAACTTAACCGCAGGTATAATTACTCTGCCTGTCGGCAATAATTTCTTAGCATTAATTGAAATATATCTTGTAAGATAAATACCGTATAACCAATCTTCATACATTCTTGCTCTGCCTTCATTATATAAAGTGACGGTGTTTTCAATCGGTCTTTGGTGGTTAAGCTCTCGTCTGATTGTTTCATCTGTCTGGTCTTCAAGCCATATTCTTGTAACTTTTTTCTTTCGGCGCAGTTCATTAAATATGTTGTAAACAACAATATTAATTAGCACTTCCCCTTCCCTATCACTGTCACCTGCATTAACTATTGTATCAACATCAGACCGTGATATAAGTTTCTTTATAAGATTGTATCTATCTTGAACACATTTATCATTTTTTACTTTATAACGAAATTTTTCAGGAAAGTAATTCAAGTCCGACAATTCCCATTTATTATCTTTTTTATCAAGATAATCATTCAAGTCCCATAATGTAAGAAGATGACCGAAAGCAGATGTAACGATGTATTTATCGTTCTCACTATATCCATTGCACTGTTTCATTGTTCCAATTGTTTTAATGATTTTTTGTGCAAGGCTTGGCTTTTCTGCAATAATTAATTGTTTCATATTATGTGTTTCCTTTCTTTAATGAAGTTAAAAAGAAGTCGTACGACTTCTTTATTTATTAATTATTTTATTAAATTCAATTATTCCGCTTGAATAATTATTAAAAGTTTCATTTACATATTCATTACCGAATGTGTCCTTTAATCTCAAACGATGTGTTATTAGTTTGAGCATCTGTAATGCAATTAAAGACTAATGAAATATTATTTTCATCAACATTACACAATGTATCAGTTTTTGTTGTTGCCATATTTTTCACCCTTTCGTTGTTATTTTATCATAACAATAATTATTTGTCATTATATTTTAATACAATTAATAATTAATTTGTCGCCACCAAAACGGACTTCTGACATATTTTGCATCGCCTAACTGAATTGTATCAGGGTAATTTGCTTGTGTTGTTTCAATACAGTATTTGTCGATTTCTGTCGCATAATATTTAACAACATTTGCTCCGATTTTATCAAGTGCAATGTGTCCACAAGACATTCCATCATACATAGAAAGTACAACAATTTTTTCTGTCTTTATATTTGGAATGTGTGATAATATATGTGCAATAACATCAACCGTCCAACCGTTACCGAGCATTTTATAATTTTGAGATGTACTGCAAGGCATTTTATAATTGTCCGGCACTGTTTGTAATCTTTTCGCTTCAGTAACAGTAAGTTTCCTTATGATGTAATATCCGTCTTTTAATCGTGACGGATATTCCTTGCCGTTGATTGTAATTATTCCATTACTAACTACATAAATAGGCACTTCACTTTTTTCAAAAATAACACAGCCACCTATACCTGTTGCAGTACCGCTTGTCATAACAGTTGGTGATTTATCATTAATCTCTCTACTGTTATAAGGATTAAACACTTTAGGTACATAACCATATTTTTTAACAAGTTCGGGTAAGCTTTTATTAATAGTAACAAGATTACCAATGTTTTGGTGTTGTGTTATTGGAATAGCATATAAGCCTGTTTTGCCACCTGCACCGCCACTATTGCCACACAAAGTTGCACTTTTGCCATCGACCGAATAAACACGATTTCCCTGCCCCTCATTACCTATATAGCCTACTTTAATGGCTACAAGTGACCGTTGTTTTCTTTCAATAGTATTAAATGGTACAGCACCGTTATATGTCGCAGTTAGGCAATATGCTTTTTCGCCACAAGTAAGATTTTCACCGTTTTCAAGAATATCATTAAGAATAATCCCTCTGTCTTCAGGCTGTTCGACATTAGAAATATTATGAACATAAAATCTTTTTCTTGTTTGTGCTGATACCAAAGCAGAATTAATTGGTTGTATTTTCTGATGCAGTTCTTTTTCAATTCTGTTTTTTATTTTAATATCAGCCGACATATTATTTTCATATAAAAAATAATCAGGTTGAAAATATTCTTTTGCTATAACATAGTTCTTAAATAATTCCCAACCTATACCTTTAGGTTCACATTCTCTTTTAGCAGTTGTTTGTGCAATAGACCAATTCGTACACGGAGAACCGCCAATAAGTAATTTAATCATTATTTCACCTCACAAAAAAAGAGAAACCCACTATTCCCTGCGGATTTCTCTTTACTCTATTATTATAATTAGTTAACTTTTTATTGTCAAGGACAATTATTTTTCAAAACCCCACTCTTGCTTTTCAGTATCATAGGACTGATATTGATTATCCTTTCTGAAGCAACCGTCAAATAATTTTTCACGATTGCACACATCAAATACATAAGTGCTACCACTTGCGGTCTTAAAGGAAAATTCTTTACAAGATGGGTGATTAAAGTCACCCAATGTTGTATTTGGTGCAATTCGGCTTGTTGAGATTGTTTTACCATTATCCATTATAAAACTCCAACCGCCTTTATTATTTTGCTTCAATACACCTTCACAACCTTCGTATTGAGCCATATTCGGATTGCTTACATATGCAAGTTTGACTTTTACATCATTCATCATATTACCTCGCTTCATATTTCTAATTCATAATCATCATTATTAAGATTAGGTTCATCAATTTCTTTTTTTATTTCACCTTTTTCTTCAACATAATCAATAATGTCTTCAGCATCTTTAATCGCTCTAAAGAGTTCATTGGGGTCATTTTTTAACACAGCAATCCAAGACTGAACATAAGACATATGATTTTCTGTATTAGCTTCAGAAACAGGTATTCCCAATTCAGCAGATAACATTGAAGAACTTATTTCAGCTCTCATTTCTTCTCTTGCATATTCTTCGCTGCCAAATTCATTGAGAAGATTTCTGTTTAATCGGGTATTGTGACCTGTTGCGTGACACAATTCGTGAAGTTGTGTGGAACAATAATCATATTCACTTTTGAAATGATTGTATGGTGGTATAACAACCTTATCATATTTGGGCGAATAATAGGCTCTGTCACCCTGTTCTTCGTATTTTACACCCATATTGGTAATTAACCTGTCTATAACATCTAAACGGTCAATTTTGACTTCAGGACGGTATTTTTCAGGTGGTTGTATTCCTTCAATACAACTTTCGTGAAAGACATTGTATGTTCTAACTCTCCATACAAAATCGTTTTCAGTATATTTGCCTTCTTTTATAGCTTTATTATATTCCTGAATAGAATACTTTTTCTTATCAGTTGTATTATATACATACCAATATTCAACAGGCACTGATTGACTACCTTTTTTCAAATGCCATTTTTCATTCGGGTGATACTTACCTTCCTTGTCAGCTATTTGGCTGAAAGTACACCACCGATTTCCTTCAAGTTTCATATCATAAGCAATGTATGATAATAACATTGCATTGATACCATTATATTTTCTGCCGGTAATTGCATTTTGAGGTGCATCATATGAGTACCAACCACACTCAAACGGTATTTCATCTCTTTCAAGAGCTTCAATATATTTATCAATAAGCATCTGTCGTGTTGGATTGAGTGTTTTATTATTCATATTCACTCACCTCTGTTTCATCTGTTTCAAGAATATCTAATTCTTTTAACTCTTCAGCAGAGCAAGGGATAATCCCCTGCTCGTTCATTTGATTTATAATCTTATCCATAATAATTCCTTTCCGTTACCATTTGGTTAATAATCCATATGATAATCATTATCAATCGTATCGTTATTAAGATACGATACTGCATCTTGAATATCATCAAATAATTTTTCTGCATTTTCTAATGACACAGATGCAATCGTATCAGCATTTGAATATACCTCAATATCAGGTATCGTACACTCTTTTTCTTTAATATAATATGTAACAGTACAATCATCGAGGTAGACATCAACAATAGATGGTGTTTCATCAATAACACTATACTCATAGCCTTCTTGACTTAATGTTTCAATTAATTGTTTAATCGACTTGATATTTTTTGGATTAACCCTTGATACAAATTCATTACGAACAAATGATATTGTACTCATAAAGTTATATAATTCTGTTACATTATCAATATGACAAACAGATTGGACTGCATAGCTGCTTTTTAACATATCGAGTATTTTTGATGTTTCAGGTATGGTAGCAAATAAGTTAGGTTCTGTGTGTTCAACAGATAATCCCTTCCAAGTGCCTTTTGTACCATTTATTCCATTACGGTATTTGATACCTGTACCACAATATCCTTCCCATTCATTAAGATTATTGGTGTAATCATCAAGCAAATAATCATCTTCATAAACAGGAGAATAATTTTCTTTAAGATATTCAGCTTTATTTGTACCGTATGGAACAAATATGACATTATCTTTATTAATCTCAGGAAGATATTTTTCAATCCATTCTTGCTTATCCTGAAGTGCATAACTTTTCTTAATTAGTTCACCTGTATTATCGTCATATATATCAGGCAAATAGGCGCTTAATATATAAACATCAATGTTCAATTCGATAAGCATTTTGACCTCATCGAGAATTGCTTTATCGGGTTCAAGATTTTTATAATATCCTTCTTGGTACAAGTCTTCAAATGCGACATTGTTCCATTTTGCAATAGTACCGTCCATATCAACGAATAATCTCATTAATTATCACTTCCTTCTTTTTTCCTTTTGAAATTAATACTTACTAAAGCAAGCATTAACATTACCACAAAGATGATACCGATAATTACAATATAATTAATACTATCACCTGTATCAATTGTATTTTTGACCGGCAACGACTTTGATACTGCTTGGGTTTTCGGCGATGATGTTGGACTTGTAGGTTTAGTTATTACCTGCTTTTCCTTGTTACGAACATAATAAACAGTAATATTTCTATCAGATTGAATAAGCGATGTTGTGTCACCATCAATACTTGATATTGAATAATCATCAACAGATGCAGATGTGAGTTCAGAGAAATCCACCATATTTCCCTGTTTTACCTCTTTATCAATATCAGGTAACAGTTTTTTATTGTTTTCTTTGTCAATATATTCTATTCTGATAGTATTCTTATTTCTGCGATAAATATATGTTACATTCAAGTCTCTATTAGTTTTTTCAGCAATTGACATTACATATTTGGGTTTGTTTTCCAAGTTATAATATTTCACATATTTGTTAAGAGGATAATCACTCTTTACATCAACAAGAGTGTAATATTTAACAGGAACAGACTTGAAGTCACCTGCAACAATATTGTCCGATATAACACTGTATTTATTTCCATTTATTTCTGCATAAACAGGTCTGCCTTCTTCGTCAACAAAATTAATGTTACATTTTCGGTTGATATAATCACAACAGAATGATACCTTTATACTCGCCTTACCATAATAACTGTAATTATCTTTCGATAAGAATAAAGAATATGAGCCATCACCGTTGTCTTTAAGGTCTTCTTGTGATATGTTTTTAACACTTAATGGTAAGTCATCGTCTTTATCAAGTATTGAATACTCAATATTTTCAATTCTGTATGCACGGTAAGTATGATTTAGAATAAATCTTATCTCAACATTGCAAGCATCAGGACTTGTAACCTCAGTTTTAACAGTAGTCCAATGACTATTTTCACTTTCTTTTTTATTAACAAATTCACCATAATTGTTAATAATATCCGTTTCAGTACCATTGACACTTATTGTGCCAAAGTCATCAAGCGGTACTCCGTGTTCAGAAACACCACCTGTGCCGTTATCATATCCAAATACAGTATAAATGTCTGTTGTGACAGATGTGTAGGACGGTTGTTTATATGTTTTATAGCCACACACTTCACAACAATAGTTGCCATAACCATAATCGGAAAGAACACAATTTTCTTTTTCGTTATATCCGCATTTTAAACATTTAACGATGTGTGTTCCATCGTTATTTGATACATATTCATAGTTGTGTTTACAATTTACAATTTCAGAATATCCGCATACTGTGCAGGTTTTCTTTTCTGTGCCATTAGAATATTCATATTTATATGTATGAGGCAATTTATCACTTGTAACATTAAGTGTGTATTCTTTGTTGTTTATGATACTTGTATATTTAGTTATTCCCATTTGTGTGCAGGAAGCTTCTTTTACAACAGTTCCATTGTCCCAAGTATAATAGCGACTATTAGGAACTGTTTTTGCATATCCGCATTTACTGCAAGAATAATTTATTTTATATGCATCATTTGTCATTCTTTTAAATTGGTGTGTTCCGTTGGTGTGTGGTTCAATATAACAATCCCCACAGCCATCACAAACATAGGTATTGTAACCGTGTTCGCAATCGTTTTCAGTATATTTTAACACATATTTATGTTGGTTTTTACCAACATAAGCGATTTTAGTTGCTCCGCAATTCTTGCATTTATATTCAGTAGTACCAATATTATTACAAGAAGGTTCAACAAGTATTTTCTTTTCTACCCATTGATGTCCTAATACAATGCTGTTAACTTCAAGCCCACATTCAACACATCTGACCTTGACTTTGTAATCCAACATACAATCCGTATCTTTGTTATCCTCAATAGCAAAATGATGTTTTTTAGGGATTTCTTCAGTTTTAGTTGCTCCGCATAAAGAACAAGTATAAGTTTTTATACCAACAGTATTACAAGAAGGTTCAGTGGTAACAATACCATTATTCCAAGTATGATTGTTTGTCTTTGGTATAGAATGACTATCAAGAACCTCACCACACACTGTACATCTTCTTGTTTCTAACCCTTCACTTTTACAAGAAGGCTTATTTTCGACTTTCCACTCACCTCTTGTGTGCAATGTTTTAGAAGTGATATTCTTATGAATTTCTTTGTTGCATTTAGCACAACGATACAAGTCATATCCTTCAGTTTTACAAGTTGGTTCTACTGTATCAATAAATTCATATTTGTGATTACAGCTTGATTTTATAACATTCAGTGTATAATCAGTATCACCAAATGATAAGTAACTTATTATCGTATAATATGGTTTTGTCGTATCGACTTTTGAAATATCATCTGTGTAATTACCCCCTTCATCATCATCACTATAATAGTCATCAAGACATAGTTCCTCACCTTGAATATAAACTATTGCTCCATTCACCATTTTGTTAATATCATCATCATCAGATGATATATCCAATACACCTGTATCAAGCTTAAATATTATGAAATCTGTGTCCTTGTTAATTAATTGTTGAGATACAATAACATTATATTTTGTATCACTACTCCACGATGATGTATCATAATAATAACTACCAACAAGTTCAGCATCATAATTATTTTCTTTACAATATTTGCAGGTAAGCAAATCTGCATTTTCATTATCACTAATAGTTAACTCAGGATAGTATTCTTTTGCTTTGACAGTCTGTATTTGTCCGTGATTTACAACAGTTCTTGTTGCATCACAATCGGAGCATTTGTATATGACTGTATGTTTATTACTACTGTCAGTGTTTTTTACCCAATTATGAGTATGAGCAAAGACCTGAAGTGGTAGCATTGTTATTAACAATACTACCACTATCAAGAGTGACAAGCATTTAATTAATTTCTTCATAAATGTGTTTCCTTTCTTTCGGACATTTGTCCGAATTACTCTGCATCAACATTAACCAAAAAGTTTTCAGGTAACAAGATACCGTCAATATCATCGTCAGCTTCATTATTATCATCGTCAGCTAATACAAAATCATCAATGTTATCTGCACTCGTATCTACGAATTTATTGTTTCCGAATATCTTATCAAAATAATCTGCAACTTGCTGTTGCGGTGTTTTTTCAGCAACTTCATTCGGATTATGAACATATTTCCACTGCTTTGTTTCGGCATCTCTCCACGGTTCGTAGATATATTTATAATCAGGGTGCTTTGTTAAGTCATATAACTGTGAATAAAAAGCACCGATGTTAGCTATGAACAAAACACAATGCCCTTTTTCAATTTTAGCAAGTTCATCAATCGTAGCAAGTTCTCTACCGACAACGTCCCAATTTTGATTTGAACTCCCCTGTCGTGAGAAAGTACGACCGCTTGATTTTTTATACCAAGTTTTTTTGCCGAGGAGTGTACTGAAGTATTCATTTGTTTCCTTGGTGTTAGAGCCAATGAGCATCATTGTATCACAGCAATCTAAGATATTTTCCCAAGTATCTTTGTAAAATTCTTTGAGCTGTGCAAGTGATTGTAAGCATATTACAATACCTACATTCAATCCTCTGACATAAGCCAACATCTCTTGAAACATCGGAATTTGACCTTGCTGCCTAAATTCATCTAAGTACATATCAGTCGGTGTCGCAAGACTACCACCGCATCTGAGTGCATTTTCATCAATCTGTTGAAATAATTGAGTGTACATTAATGTACCGATGAAATTAAATGTATTTGCAGACGGTTTTGTAATTATAAAGTATGCAACTTTACCGTGCTTACTTTTCCTTGTTGAATGACTGTTGACTTCGGCAAGTTTCTTATCATCAATAGGCATACCAATACGGTCAAGCTCCATAGTATCGTCTGATGTAATATCCGATAATGCCTTAATATTAAAACAACCAAGTCTTGCCGTAGCTGTCATAATGATTGTTGACATCATCTTTGGTGATGATGCTGATACTTTGAAGTGTTTATACTGCTTAACAGCAATGTGTTCAGAACCGTACTTTCTTTCAAAATCATCAAACAAACCGTCAAGTTCACTTCTTCCACGACTGTCAGGTGCGGATTTTCTAATAAGATTAAGTATAGTACCAAAATTCTTTTTAAGAGGTCTGTCCTTGTATTCTTCAAGCATATAATAACAAAGTGCTTGCATATAAAGCATTTCTGCCTTCTCCCAAAACGGGTCTCCTGTTTGCGTTTCAATTTGGTCTGATTTGGTATTCTTCATAATACAATCAATCAAGGTCATAACATCATCTTCCTTGATTTTCTCGACAGAAACGAGTTCACCTGTTTCTTTGTCAACTTCATCGACCATAACTGTACGAATATACATAAATGGATTGTAATGATTTGACGATGACATATCGTCAAGATTTAAAACCTTGATGTCATAGCCGTTTCTAACCAAATTGCCTGAACAATCACGCAACAGTTCGCCTTTCGGGTCAGTTATTACAAGACAGCCGGTAGCATTAAGCAAGTTAGGCTTGAAGAAGTATCTTGACTTGCCTGTACCCGGACGACCAACAATAAGTATATGACGGTTCATACCGCTTTTTCGCATATTCTTACTCACCTGCTCTGTTTGAGTAAGGATAATGTTGTCTTTAATAGCTTTATCCTTTTTCTTTGCAATAACAGAACTGTCTTGCCACTCTGCACTACCATATGTATTTTCTTGCATATTCTTCTTGTTTTGCAATCTAAGACACTCGTAAGTTGCCCAACCAAATAAGCCAAAAGCAAGTGATATGCCAATATTTCTTGTAGTAAAATTCAACGGCTGCCAAAACTTAAAAACATCATCACTTGCTTTTTGAATGACATCAAACGAAAATTGCCCACCGTTATTATCAATGCCTGTAAGCATTTTTAATACCACATAAGCAACAAGGACAATAATCAATATAGCAATAACAGGTGATGATTTTTTATCCCTTTTAACAATCATAGTTCATCACTCCTCGCCTATTTCAATATCAACATTAATAACATCATCAGGCAAAGTATTTTTATCAATATCGGCTTGAAGTTGCTGTTTTTCACTATCATAAGATGCAAAGTTATCTGCTTTAACAGTTTGTGTTGCCATTTTATTTTGATAATCCGATTTGAATTTTTCAAGGTCTTGATTGTGATTATAGTATGCATCAACAAAATTATTATAATCACTTTCAGACATATCTTTGCCGTTATTAAATATAATCATTTCATCATATTTGTTGATAAAATCTGCACAACTCTTACTGCCTTCAGCTTTGTTGCGTAAATCTTTAACAATATTGGAAACAGTCCACTTATTCTTTTTCATTGAATAAATGTCGTTTTTGGTATTATTAAACTCTCTTTGATGAAGTTCACTGATTTTTTCATCGACAACATTAGCAATGTTTTCTTGTGAGAACATCTGCTTTGCTTCTTCAGGTGTAATTGACGATACAGTAAGTTCAACGAATGGTCTGTCATATTTATCTCTTTTGTATGTCATAGAATAAGACTTATCTTTTAATACAGAACGAGCAAACTCCACTTGCTCAGGTGATATTCTATGAGTATAATTTTGAACATCTACACCTATTGACGATTTAGAGTTATTACTTGGCACACAATGTTCTTTAATTGGTGCATTAATTTTATTGTTTAGTATTCTTTCATCATCATCATAAACATAAATGTTGACTTTTTTAGGTTCATTTTCAGGAGTGTCGGAATATGCACAAGTGAACTTAGAACAATTGCTATCACTTCTTAATTCTTTGCATATGGTATCAGCCTGTACTTCATCGCATTGATACACAGTATATGCTTTTCCTTCTTGCTTAGCTTCATCAACAAAAGCATTATATGTAACAGTTTGATATAAACAGTCTTTTTTTAATGCCAACACCTCTTCAGGTGTAAGACTGCTTTTTTCACTTCGCAACTCCATTGCTTTAGCATATTTTTCTGCATACTTATCTTTATCATATACTAAGTAGTCTGATTGTAATTTCTCATACAATGCACTTTTATTAGGGTCGAGTGTACTTTCGATAACATTCTCACCACGCATAGCCCTTTTCTCTCTTATTTCATCGCCAATTTTGTCAAACAAGGCAGAGCGACTTTTATTAAAGGTAACTCGAAATGTGAGAGGTTCACCTGAACAAGCATTTTCATAACATTCTTGCTCTTCTTCAGGTGTAAGTTTATATTGCATTGACATTGGGTGTTTCTCGTAATAAGCTGATATTCTTTCATTTACGAGTGTATTATATTTTTCTTCATCAAATCCATCTTGAAAGTGTTTTACTTTGAGATTATATGCTTGTTTACACTTTTCATATTGCTTTTGTAAATGCACACTGTCAGGATTATTTGCAAGCTTTCGCTGTGCCTCTTTAAGATTTGTTGATACCTCACAAAACTTATTGATTTCTGCAACAGTTTTCCTATTGCCGATTTCATCAGATTTGTGGTTATACCCTTCAGCATACCAAGGGGCATTTTCTTCTAAGCATCTTTCACGGATATAAAACATTTCTTCAATGTTTACGCCTTCAAGATGGTCTACTTCTTTAGTAGGACCATCTTTTTCTACTCTGCTTTTACCTGCAATTCGATTACGATATACTTTACTCGCAACTGTCTTAATTGCTTTTTGCGCTCTTGGTGACAATCTGGCAAGCAACGACTTAAATAATTGTTCAAGCATTCGCTTAATCTCATTCCAGAATTGTTCATTATCACTACGAACAATATCGGTTTCCATAGCCATTACACATCATTCCTTTCTGTTTATTCGGGTGGTTGGGAAAACGGAGTATGTTGCAATACACGCTCATTATTGAGAGGTTGCCTTTTTCTCATAGATGTTTGTCCCATTTCTTGATTAACACCATATTGAGCCGGCACTGATTGAACAACGGTATCGTTTTCTTTGTAGTTTTTTGGTTTCAATTTCAATTCGTCATTTGAATTGTTATACACAAGGACAATTTTAAAATGTTCTCCATCAGGAGTTGTAAACTTTTCAGGATATACTCTTGATAATGCATCGAGTTGTGTTACATCAAAACAATATCCATAATTGAATATAATCATCTTACCTTCTCTGAAGTTTTTAAATTGTCTTGCTTTATCTTCAGCATTATAATCTCTTGCATCAGCACCACTTGTAAACATATCAAACATTCTCTGAAGTTCATTTTCATCATCAACTACGAACATTCTTGATACTCTATTCGGATTATCTTTCAAGAATTGTATGATGTCATTATCAAACGATGCTTTGTATTGGCTTATAATTCTGTCCTTTTGCTTTGCATCAAAAGCGAGTGGAACACTGTAACCGCTTTTTTCAAAACCTGATGCATTATCAAGAACATTATAGAAATTCTTATCAAAATTCTGTTCAAATGCAACATACTCAGCAGTAGCTTTAAGATATTCTTCAGCCCACAATTTACAATTGATTTTAACCCCATTATTTTCTTTATATAAATACTTTGGGTTATTAAACCCTTCTGTTATGTGTTCGTGTTTAATTCGGTCTTGTCCTGCAAAGTATCTAAGTACAACATCATCTTTTTGCTCAGCATATTTTAATACCGCACTTTGTATCTTTCGATACAATAATGAGTACATAACCGTTTGCAAAAGAGGATTATCAACAGATGGGTGAATAATATCCTTAACTTTATCCTCAGTAAGTCCGTAATTATTGGTAACATACTCAATAAATCGTTGTTCATTAAGGCTGTTATTAACAATATTAATGCTGAACACTTCGTTATATACATTAAGCACATCATCAACACTTGGTTGTGACTTACCGTTTAACAACTTCTCAAATGAATATCGGAAAAGATATTCAACAGCAGTAATTTTACATTCTTTAAGTTGTTCTTTAGAAACACCTGCACATAAGAAGTCATTCATATCCTTGCCTTTGTTAAGTACAGAGGTATCAAGAACATTGACTTCATATCCCATTGACATCAGTCGCTCGATGTTCTCAGCCATTTTCGCACGACCGGTTGTGTCATTATCAAAACAGAGTGTAATAGTACAACGACCGTCATTGATTTCATTAATGAGTTCAAGATGTTCGTCTGTGACAGCTACACCCATCGCTCCAACAACATTATCAATGCCCATTTCGTGTGCCGACACAACATCAAAATATCCTTCAACAAGTATAATTTCATTTTCAGCAGAACATTTATATTTAGCTTTATCGTAGTTAAATAATATCTCTGCTTTTTTGAACAGTTCTGTTGTTTTAGTGTTGAGGTATTTAGCTCTTGGATTATTTTCAAGCGAGCGTCCACCAAATGCCACTGTTTTGCCGTTTTTATCTTTTATTGGTATAATTACTCTCTGATACTGAACATCGTAATATTGCCCCGGTGTAGATGACTTTCCGACAATTCCCAACTCATAAAGCTTTTCAATATATTCAGTGTTATTTGGGAATAACTGTCTATATTTGTTATAGTTAGCCATCAAGGATTTTTGAATGGCTGCATTACCATCATATCCAATGTCAAAGAATTTGATAGTATCTTCACTTATTTCTCTGCTTGCGAGATACCTTGATGCAACACCGTGACTTTTTCTGTCTTCATTCAGTGTCTCAACACCAATATTTTTTGCATCATTTAGCAAATTATATGGTAAGTCTTGCATAACTTCCTGTGGCGATTTTTTCTTTTTCTTATCGTCCCACATAGTGAAATTAATATTAAGATTTTGCAAATTAATTATAAATTCATATCGCTTCAGATAATTATTGTGGTCGCCATATTCCGTACCTTTAATTTTTTCCATCTGTTCCACAAGGTCAACAACATTACCACTTGCACCGCAAGTCATACACTGCCAATGTTTATCATCTTTAGTTACCGATAACGATGCATTATGGTCGTTGTGAAACGGACACAAATAGTTACCTGTTGATTTGTTTTGTTCAATTCCATAATAATCAAGCAAGTCCCTTATCGAAGCTTGATTAACTATATCATTAAGAACACTCATAAATGCACTTCCTTTCATTCGGACACTTGTCCGTATTAATCACATATGTCAGGGGCATCATTCTGAATTTCATTATAATAACCCTTTTCACGATAATGTTGTTCCCTGCCATAGTCGGTCACATCAAAAACAGTTTTATCATCTATTTTTGATAAGTATTTTGAAAGTTGTTTACTATCAGCCATTCGCTCATTATCTGATGCTTCAGGTGATGTATTATACAAGTCAAACAATTTACTCCAACTTTCATATGCTTTAGAATTATCACCTTCTGAATGAAATTTGATAACCTCATTCACATACTGTTGTGACATATTTTCCTTTTCAATTTCTTCAGGTGTTAATTTTCTAAATTCATCTACACCCGGCACTATCGCAAGACCGTAACCGTTATCCCAATTCATAAATATTTGTCCTGCATCATCAATAATATCCACAGTCCCTCTCATTCCTTCTTCAACAGGGTGATAGGGGTCATTCATATTTATGAGTTCAATACGAGTTCCTTCAGGATATAGTCTTCTTGCTCTTTGCGCATTTTTCTCCCATTCACTTAACATTTTTGTCTCCTTCCTATATTCATTTATCAATATTATACTCCGGCATCTTTTCAGGATAATAATATCTTTCGTCTTCACTCGCATCAGGAACATTAGCAATTTCTTGCCAATCTTCAGGGTCAATTAAGTCTTTAACATTAACATTAATATTGGCATCTTCAAGGCTGATATTAATGTCATCAATAAGAGAAAGAATTTTATTTGGTGTCATATCTGAGCGAGTATCACAAAACCACAAATTAAGTTCATCAGTATTACCTGTAATTTGTAATTCTTGCTTGAATGGATAATATACAATCCAATTAGTAAATATTCCATCTGTATTCTTTGCTTGAATACATACAGAAAAAGTATCTTTTGTTCCCCCTGACTGTTGAAAACGAAATTGATATTTACCTGCAAGATATGTGAAATCGTTAACGGCACTGTTTTTAGTAGTAATAAATGAATATTTGTCATAATCTAAATAATACTCAATGCCCTCATATGTCTGATGTGCTAACCATTCATCATTAATATTTGAGGGTTCTTTATCAGTAGTAAATTTAAACATTTTATAAGTATATTTTCTTTTTTCAGCATCGCTTAAAGAATAATATGCTGTATTAAGAATTTCCTTAATTTTTTCAAGCTCTTTGTCTGTGGGATTGATATAATAACTATCAATATCCCCCATACACAAATACTTTTGTCCGTTCTTATCGACAATCATCGGACAATATATTGTATTCATTTATATGTCACCTCTTTCTAAATCTATATCAAAATCAGGGATTGTGGTTGCTGTTTTACTTTCAGCCATATCCGCTTCTTCTTCAACCGATAAGTAATTATCATATTGTGCTTCGACTGTACCATTAATATACTTATCATTCATTTGGTGTTGATGTAATTGCTCAATTTGATTTTCTATATCCTTACTCTCAAACACCATAGCAATAGGATATACACCACAACCGCCCTTGCTGTTATAAATTGCACAAAGAATATCTTTACTTGAATAATCTTCAACTAATTTGCCAAGTTTATTCTTGTCACTGTCAGACTTACAATGTCTTTCAATTTCTTCTTGCAATTTTCTTTTGTTACCTATTGATACATTGAACATTTTGCTGTAATAAATGTCATTCTGTTTATCATAGGTAAACAATTCAGTATGGTTCTTTACAAGAGCCATACACTCATATTCCTTTTCTTTGTAATCATTAATACTCATAATCAACATCGTCCTTATCATAAGAATTACAAGTAAAATCATCTTCTGAAGAATAAGTATCTGCATACTCATTAGAATTTTTTTTAATATAATCTGCTACTTCAGACATATAGTCTGCAAGACTTTTCATTAAATTGTACTCTCCTTCGCAAAATGACATATCGTTTAACTTAACCCTCAGATTATCAATAACATCTGCATCTGTTTCGCCCAACTCACGACAATCCTCATATTCATATGTGTCATTATCCTTCATAAATTCTGCTGCAAGATATTCAGACCTTTCGTTGTGTAATTCATTGATAATAGAAGATGGCAAGTCAACAAATCCAATGTTATTAATATAAAATGCTTGCTCATTATCTCCTTTTTTAAGAACAATAATATCGCTAACAGATAGAGAATGTCCGATATAACCAAGAGGTTTTTCGTCCTCATTTAAGTTTCGGTACAGATTATCAAGAGCATAATATTTTTCGCTCGCATCGGTCATATCAACACTATTTTCATATTTATCACTAAATACCTGATAAAATGAGCGATTACAGTTGCATCACCGCCTTTACCGTCTTGGCTGTACAATGGGTACTTTTTACATTTTTCAATTAAGTCTTTAGTTAATAAGCTCATTTTCTTTTACTCCTTTTTGAAACAACAAAAGGCTACAAAGTATAATTCGTAATTAAATTTAACTTTGTAACCTCGGTTTCTTATTAATTTTTTATTTATGACTTATAAATAGCAAAAGAGAGAGTAATCCCGAACTCTCTCTTTCACACTATAATCATTATACCAAATATTTGTTTTGACGTCAACATTTGTGTATTACAGTTTTGCATCACTGTATAATTAATCAAATTCAACTCGCATACCGTAGTAAACTCCTTCACTGTCTTTTAATGGAACACATCTGCCCGGTTGCCCACTTTCTTTCAAATACTTATAGGCTGCATCGGTGACATTATCCATTGTGTAGCCGTCCTTGAATAAGAAATCCTTATTGGGATATTTCTTTTTACTCTTTTTTTTGCTACTGCTCGACTGTGTTTTTTTTGTTGCTTGTTGCTTTGATTTTGTGGTGGTAATGCCCGATTGCTGCGAGAGTGCTTTCGTTGACTGTTCTGTAACAGGTTGTGTAGTCGGTTCTACTGCTTTTTCTGTTACCTGAACATCACAAGTAGCAACTAAGTTCTGTACTGTTACGGTAATTGTGCAATATCCTTTTGACTTTGCTGTGACATTTCCTTCGCCGTCAACAGTACATATGTCTTCCATACTCGATAAAAACTTAGGCTTATTGTTGTTTTTACACTCAACATTAAGCTTTTGCTTGTCGCCAACATACATTGTAAGTTGTGTTGGATTAATAGTAAGGCTTGATGCAACAACATTAAGCAACACTGTCACAGAAGTTGTGTTGTTATTTTTATCGGTCGCAACGACCTCTATTTTGTGCTTATTTGCAGTTGTATAGTCAATGCTGTCATCTTTTATTGTCAGCTTACAATCACCGCTTATATCGCTCACTGTGAAGTATTTAGATAAATCGGGTTTGGTTTCGTTTTCTTCAATTGTATATACAGTTAATTCTTTAGGACAATCTTGACTGAATACAGGCGGTGTCGTATCATTAATAACAACAGTAGCTGTCTTATTGTATTCCATATCAAATAACTTGTTATTATTAAGCACAATAGGCACTTTAAATCCAACTGTAATAGCATACTCTCCGATTTCGGCATATTGCTTACCTTTTTCGTTAGGTATATCACAATCGAATGATGTAATACAATCAACATTTTCTTTATCAATAAAATCTGTAACCTTAGGTGTATATACCGTTCCATATTCAATAGTAACAGATTGTTGTTTTAGTTGTACTGTCTGTGATGATATGACAATAAATGCCGAAACGCAAAGTCCCAAGATTATAATTGCAATTATTACAATAATGATAATAATTTTCTTTTTCTTTTGTGCTGAATACATTTGTATCAACAACAGCTCTTTGTCTGTCATTACATCACCCCTTTGTTATAAGAAAAGTCACAACATAAATAACTTTCTTATGATAATATTTATTTATATATCAATCGGCTCATAATCCTGTTCAGGTACACCCATTGTATTATCATAGGTGTCTTCAGGTGCGGATTGATATTTAGTTTTATTGTCAGTTATCTTATCAGCATTTGATGCATTTTTACTTTTAGCTTTATCCTTTTGCCAAGAACGAAACTCTTTTCTGAGTTCGTCAACAGAAAGTTTCTTTTCTTCAGATGCACCTGTTTCTTTGTCGTATTTTTTGATGGTAATATCTTTACCTGCAAGCAAGTACATATAAGACATATTAGGATTAAATTTAGATTGATATACATAGTTTGCATTTGCAGTAATTGAATATCCTTTATAATTACTTGCAGACGGTAATGAAATTGATACAAGGTCAACTTGATTACCGTCCTTGTTTGTTATCGTCCTTCTATTGAATATTTGCTTGTTGGAAAATTCAATAGATACTCTGTCTTGTTGTTTTTCTGCCATAATATTTGCCTTTCTGCATATAAAGGTTGCCACCATTATATATTAACTATTTCGTTGCCGAGTTATATTCAGCTTCAAGCTTCTCGAATTGTGTTTTCAATCCTTGTAGTTTTGAAATAGTTTTATCAGCTTGTTTAATCTTTTCTTGCAACGGTTCAAGAGTAGTAGCCTTAATTTTATCAATCTTTTCTTGTGCCACTACTTTAACCTTTTCCTGCTTTGCAATTTCAGCATCAAGCTGATTAACTGTAAATGCCATATAAATCACCTACCATTCTTAATTCGGACATTTGTCCGTTTTATAACCAAGCTTTCGGGTCAACATATTTTTGTGGTGAGAAGCTTGTTAATACACTGAAATGACAATGCGGCCCTGTACTGTTTCCTGTTGAGCCACTGTATGCAATAACTTGTCCTTGCTTAACAGTTTGCCCTTTCGATACAAGAAGTGTAGTATTATGAGCATACAATGTGTAAATAGTTTGCCCATCAATGTTATGCTTTAATACAATGTAATGACCGTAACTCGTTTCAAGATTTTTGGTAAGATATACTGTACCATCGTAAGCTGCACATACAGGTGTACCTTTTGGTACAGGAAAGTCAATTCCTGTATGACTTCTGCCACTTGGATAAGTTGGAAAGTCAGCAGAAATCTTTCGACAAGATGTAGGATATGCTAACTTGCCACTGTGTTCGCCTGTATCATAAATAGTTCCCGGTGCTATGGTACTTGTATCGAAACTGATACCTTTAAACAGAGTGTCAAATTCATCACTTGCATATAGCCTATCAGCTATTTCTTCAACCTCAGAAGTCAAAAAGTTAGTGCAATTGTCATCATAGTTGATATTTGCTTTTTTATAGAACTTTTTTATATAATCAGGATTATTCTTAACCCAATCTTTATAATCATCTAAAGTACCAATAGTAACAACATACTTTGTTGTTGTTCTGACTTCGTTTTGAACAACATTACCATCTTTGTCCTTAACTTCAGGTTTTAAGACATACTCGGTAGTTGTTGCACTATCAATCTTATACATAGTACCGTCACTTTGCCATTCTTTAAGAAGATTTATTTCTTCTTTACCGCCGGTAATGTTACCACTTTTCAGCCCTTGCAATATTGACAGTGCTGCTTTCCAATCTATGTATGCTGTACCGCTGTAAGTACCGTCAACCTTGTACCCTTGTTGTGCATAATAATCAATGCTTTCTTGCATCTCAGTTTGTGTTTCTGAAACATAAGTTGTGAACTTTTCCATATCGTCAGCACCAAGACCTGCACCAAAAATGTTTGTTACTACAATAACAACAATGATAACAACCAACAGTGCAACAGCAAGCGGCCAACAAGCAACAAGTGCCTTAACTAAAGCTTGAAGTAACTTAGAAATTACCTTGATTGCCACTTTAGCTGCTTTAGCACCTGCTTTCGCAGAAATCTTAGCTGCTTTCGCCATCATTTTAGCTTCAAGCTTTTTAACTTTCAGTACAGCCTTGTTGACAGCTTTTTGAGCAATCTTATTATTGATTTTTTTTGCCACCTTGGCTGTTGGCTTAACAACAGCATTTCTGCCGACAAAGTTTGCTGCCGTTTTTAATTGATTGCCACCTACTTCAACTGCATTGACTTTACCTTCAGCATCAAACACATTAAGGTTTTTGCCAATACGAACTAATGCTCCGTGAGTTTTCGTTGCAACTTTTGCAGTTTTACTTGCAACCTTTACAGTACCTGTTGCAAGCTTGAACATTTTATTTGCTTTGTTGGGCAATTTATCTTTTGCTGTTTGAAGAGCTTTCTTTAATGTTCCAACTTGTTCATCTGAAAAGTTGTACCCTTGTGTTTTAAGTGTTTCGCCAAGTTCTTCAGACTTTGTTTTAAGAAAAGAAATAACATCATTCTCATTTGTAACGACTGTATCATCTTTTTCGAGCATACCTGTAAGAATTTTTTTATCAACCGATTTTATATCTTCTGATGTAAAGACTTCGACAGCATCATCAGCTGTACCTGTATTTACAATAATGATGCGATTATCTTGAAGTAATTCAGCACGAATTTCTTCAATCATACCTGACATACTACTGGAGTTTGAATATCCTAACTCTTTGGCAATATTTGAAACCCTGTTTTCAGAATAGAGTGTTTCATTTATATTTTTACCAATAGCGGAAAATTCAGATTGTTCATCATTCATACCAACTCACCGCCTTATCCTCTTGCGATTTGCATACCATCGGTATTATTGAGTTCATAAATATATGTGTCTTTAGATACACGATTTCTGAACGGTACAATGTCTTCACCATATACAATAATGCCTTGACCGCTCGGTGCGGACGAAGAACAATACTTTGCTTCTTCAGGCGAAATATTAAATATTTTACAAATAGCCATAAGGTCAAGTGTTTTTTGCTTTAATATAGCTGCGAACTCTGAGTTCGATAATATTTTACAACCTTGTTCTGATTTAAGAACATCAGCAATATTCTGCGTGATAACGGTCGGCAAACAACCTAACTTTCTGCCTATCTTGAAGATTTTTGCAATATAATCGGCAGAATAGTTGTTAGCAAGCAAGATATGAAATTCGTCAATCCACAACCAAGTATTTCTACCCATTGCCTTGTTTCTTGCCACACGGTTCATTATGTGTTCAAGAACAACAAGGTAACCTGTTGTTTGCATTGATGCAGTAAGGTTATGCAAATCAAAGCAAACAATTCTGTTTTTAATATTAACATTTGTGTCTTTTGAGAATATATCCATACCACCTTGAACATATCTTTCGAGTATAAGAACAAGGTTCTTAGCTTCTTCTTCGTGATATGTTTTAATTTCCTCATAAAAAACAGGAAATGACGGCATCGGTACATCGTTTTCACCTTTTGCTTTTGCATTAAAGTATTTTCCATAAATTCGCTTAGTTGCTCTGTCTATGATACTTTCTTGTTCACCTGTAAGATGACCCACGATGCTTTCCATAAATGCAAGGATATATTCAATTTTCGTTTTAATTTGGTCATTGTCTTCATCAACATATTGCAATTCCATATCAAAAGGATTTATATATGTATTTGCCGTTGTTGATATTTCGATAATCTGACCATTTAAAGCATTAACAACAGGATTATATTCGCCTTGGGGGTCAAGTACGCAAATTTCATCTTCGGGATAGCGAAGATTAATCTGTTCGATGTTGGTTTTAACAAAGAACGATTTGCCGGCACCTGATGTCGCAAGAATACAGCCGTTACCGTTCATCAGCTTTTTTCTGTCACAGCACACCATTGATTTTGATACCAAATCGACACCATAATACAATGAATGTTTTTGTAGCAGTTTTTTACTATTGAATGGTACACTTTCAGCAACAGCTTCACTATGAAGCGAACGATAAAATTGCAGGTTGTTATAACCAAACGGTAATATGTTTTGCAATCCCTCGAATTGCTGCCAATCAAGAGATGATATGCCAAATAAGAACTCACCTGCAATTGTTCTTATTTGTTTTTCGACCCTCATTAATTCATCATAATCACTTGCAGTGATACAGATAAGCATTGTTTTTCTGAAGAGCTTTTGTTTTTTCTTAACAAGAGCTTTTCGCAATCCTTCTTGATTGTCAATTTTTTCTTCAAGCTTTTCATCTTTGACATATTCATAATTGACATTATTTTTTGCAGATTTTTTAATCTTATCATATCGTTCTGTGACAAGACCGCTGATTTTCTTTTCAAGTTTTTTTATGGTCTTCGCAGGGTCAGTCGGGACAATATTTTCAGTTACGATAATATTTGCTTCCACCTGAGTTAACCTGTTATAAAACTCAGGTGTAAGGCTTGTAGGATATTTGTTTACATACAAAGTCTTAATAAATTTCTTTTCACCGATAACGATGAATTTTTGCTCTCGAGGGTCAATTTCCTCTTTAGGAGCAAGAACATCATAAATAGACAAGTCTTTGTTCTCGGTGAGAATATCGGAAAACTTTTTTCCATTCGGATATTTAATAACATACGGTGTAAGATTGAATGTATCGTATAAGAACTGAAGTCTTTCCTGAATACTCCATTTTCTTATTTTTGATTTAACAGTGGAGAATTTTTCTTCAATCTGCATTTGGTATTGAAACAACTCATCTTTTGCTGTATCAAGGCTATCAGCAATCAATGTCACAACAATAAGTCTTGTTTCACAAAATGTTGTTTTACTGCTACCAAGATTACCTTCAATCATATCATTAAATTCACCGGCGAGCCGTTTTTCATTATCCGAATAACTATCCATTAACGGATAGTTATAGTCCTCTTTATACCTATCGGTAGCCACAGGAATACCACAATGTATTACCTGTATGTGCATATTTGTAGTTAATGAGTTCAAAAAGTCAACATATTTCATAAATATGTCGGTTTGTTCTTCCTCATTTGCCTTTGCAAAAGAGACATCGCTGAACTCAAAGCAAACACTATATGTGTTATCGCCAATTCGCATAATTCCTGTTTTTTCATCGTAGTCTTTAAAAAACATACTCATAACCTGCGAGTTGGTACGAGGTATAAACATTTTTTCTTGCTTTTTCTTCTGTTTTTTGTTGCCATATTGTTGTCTTGGTTTATTACCTGCATTTTCTTTTTTCTTTTTATTACCAAAAAGAAAGAAGATGCCGATTGCCACCGCACCAACAATAAGCAAGATAAATGTACTATCCATATGTGTTATTCACTTCCTTCCTTAATAAGCTGATTGACTTCATATAGTTTATTGGGTTTTAGCTTACTGAACATATTAAACACCGTAACACTCATATATGTAGGATTGTGCCTAATCCTTCTTTTATTTGCTGTATATAGAAGAACTTCTGTCGGCACTTTTCCCTTATTATTTGCAATTTTAATATAGCAAATATTGTACTTTTGCTGATAAAACAACAAAAAGTCCTTTTCATAATTATTGAGTGTTGTCATCATTCTTTTGTGCCATTTTTGATAGCTGTTGTAATTGTTCAGGTGTAAGCATACCCATTAACATATGCAAAGCTTTATCATTTGTTTCTTCAGCAATTGTCTTTTGATTTCCCTGTATATCATTCTCTTTTTCAATGCTGACTTCATTAGTGTCTTCAACAGGTGTGTCAATCACGACATCTTCCTGTTTTTGTTCTGTTGCAACACCAACAGCTTGTGATGTTTCCAATGTAATTTCCTGTATCTCTTCATCACTTACAGTATCAAACATACTGCCATATTTTTTCTTTGCTTTTTCAAGCATTTTTTGTTGTTTTTGCTGAGCCTTCAACTCTTTTTTAGAAAGTTGTTTTCTTTTTGTTGTTGCATCAACATCAAGAACTTTGCTTTCAGGTTGTTTCACAGGCTCTTGCTTAATGTTGTCATTCTTGTTTGGCACAGCCTTATTGGCTTTTTTCTTGTCTTTGGTATGCTCTTCTTCCCATTGCTTATCTGTAATATATTTAATGGGTTTATTATAAATAAAATAATGTCTATACCAATACGGAACAATTTGTTCCGCATCAAGATTATGTATCTTGATAAATCCGAAAAAGCCAATAATTGCTGCTTCGAGCATTACAATATAACTTGTAATATCTTTGCTTATACCTAAATACTTTGGAACAAGCAGGTATGTGGGAATAACAACGAGCATAGCAAGTCCACTAAATATCCATTGCCTGAATGTCAGCCCTTTGATTTTTTCTTTATAGTCATCGACTTCATCAAAAATTACAACTTCAAGATGTTCCATTGTTATTACCCCCTACCAAATATTTTATCGGCAATTTGACTTGATGCACTTATCAGTGCTGCGAAAAAGCCGTTAAGGAACAGTATTCCTATAAGAACCGATATTTTACCTGCACCCGATGCAGTGTTCTGAGCAATGCCATTCATACCGACCGCATAAACATATGTGCCAATATAAATAATGGACGCTTCAAACAGGAGACCGCACAATGACATAAAGTAATTAATTGCTTTGCCACGGTATGTTTCCCCTTCAGCTGCCATTGCAATTGGAATTGGTGCAAAAGCTAAATAGATTGCTAATCTAACTGCTCTGAGTGTTACTTGTGCCAATATCATAATTATGGTAGCCATATATGGTATTGCCAAAATGACATATAACGCATTATACATTAATTGGTCTGTAAAGCTTGCATTTTCAGCAATCTTAATAAGTTCATCAGCAATATTCATACCCGAAACATTCGGCATATGCATAGCACCGGCTACTTTCCAATAGACCCAATGCATCACATCAGCAATGGCACTTGTTATACTCTCCTCAGGCGATGCAGTTATATCACAATGCTGTATAAAATAACTTAAAAGAAAGAACACACAGGCACGAAGTGTAATTCTTTCCCACGACACTCTTTCGACACCTTCTTGTGTCAATAACTTTATTAAATTAATAATAAAGAAAAGTGTAAGCAGACTTTCTGCTACGGCAACAATACTGCCTTGTACCTTTTGGATTTCGCTAAATAGCACAAATTTATTAATAAGGCTATTAGTGTTAATAAGGTCAATAATCGTGCCTGTTATATTCGATGACGAATATGTAATGCCAAACAAACTAAAAGAGAATGAATATATTGCGCGGATTAGCCCTTCTATCATCTATATCATTCCTTTCCTGTTTACAATTTAAAGACCGAAGATGTCCTTTGATGCACCAAGTGCTACAACCATAGCACCTGCCATAAGTGTTTGTAATCCTCTTGTTTTACCTTCAGCATCTTCTCTTTGCCAACCAAGAGCAAACATAACACCGCCGACAAGCATTACAACAGCACCGATTTTTTTAAGCCACGAACAAGCGAAATCAACAAACTTGTCAATGCTTGATGTATCTGCATTGGCTGCATACACTGTCATAGATGTTGTCATTGTCGCAAGCATTGTTGCACCTGCGGTCGCAATAAGTCTCGGCAACCTTTTAGTGAACTTTGTATTATTAACTTCATCACAAAGCAATGAAATCTTATTTTGATATTCACTTTGCTTGCAGATTGCATCAGTCTGCTTTTTAATAAAGTAATTCTTTATTCTCTGAATTACATTTTTTACTTTGTTCATAACGAACCACCTTTCTGTGCTTTTCGTTATCACCCAACTTTTTATTTCATCTTTTTCTTTATACCTTTGCTTGCAAAGATATAAACGATGACAAAGACAACTGCAATACCAATTAAAATGGCGAGTTTCTTTTTGCCATCACCTTCTGTTGCCTGTTGTGCTGCCATAATCTGAGGTTGCATTGAACTCAGCAACATTGATAACTTACTCATAATTGCTCCTTTCCATTCGGACATTTGTCCGAATTAATTATTTCATATTATAAACAGCGTGAAGAACATATCTGTCATCACCGTTGTTTGTACAAGTTGACATTGTAAGTACCTGCATACTGTCATTAACATCAATATCGGTGTCGAGAATATTTTTGTTATTCATTGCTTTAGTATATTCCGATGCACTATCTACATATGGGTTATATATTTGAATATCAGATGCATCAACAATATGAAATGAATATACTTGATATTTTCTTATCTCACCTGATGGTAGATAAACAAACACCATATTATGTTTAGATGCGAAGTCCTTACTTTTATATTTTTTTAGTTGTGCAAATATTTTACCGTTCATAAGGTTATGACCGTAAACAATTGTATTTACACAATTAAATGGTTCTTGTTGTTCGGCACTCACAAAAGGAGTTCCGCCTCTTGAATACCTGCCATATATGTTTTTACGAAGATATTGGCTATTTGTTTTGCCTTGAACAACAGGATAACTAATATCCGTGTCAGGTATTCTTATCCAAGCAACAATATCACCATTTATACTTAATAATTTATTCCAATTAATAGAAAACTCTTTTGCTTGATTATCATTTGACGATGTTTCAACAACATCATCAATAATTTTTTCTTGTGTATCATCTACTTCCTTATATTCGCTATAATCAGTAATGATTGTATTACCAATTAATAAAGAAAGAATAATAATACAAAATGCCAAGAAAAAAGCAAGTATTTTTAATTCCTTGCTTTTGTTCTTTTTTTGATTATGTTTCATACCGCACCGGTTTCACCACCTTTCAATTTTAAGTTATCAATCACAAATATCCGGCTCGTCCTTGTCATTGTTAATGTTTACTTCATCGTTAGTCATTTCATTTTCGTAATTATTTATATCTTCGAGTGAAATCCATTCAGGTTTTTTATCATCGGGAAAACTGTTATATAAAGCCTTCATATATGCAATTTGTTCTTCAACACTTCCTGCCCACAGAAATTTATCGAGCCTATTGCCATTACCTAAAAAGTAATTACAATCCGTCTGCATTCTGCCAAGAAGTTGATACCTGAATGTTTCATCATTCTGAAGAACTGATTTATCAATATCAACTAATAAATAGTTTCTGTTAATTTTTTCACCAACAAAACATTCACCATTAAACTTCCAATTATCTGTTTCATCTTTAGAAAAAGTTAAATAAGTAGGCATAAACTTTCCTTCCTTATTAGGTAAATGGTTACAAGGTTCACCAACTTGAAGATAATTAGTATAATTTGTTCGTGGTGGTAATATGTCAAGAAAATAATTATACATTTCTACATCTACCACATCACCAACTTTTAAATATTCATCAATTGTGTTGGCTTCTGATTTATACCAATCAGCTAAAGTTTTTTTACTCATAATTCAAATTCCTCACTTTCTTATTTATAATGCCATTTCGTATTCTTCATTTATTTCTTTGTTACGACCAAGGTTAGTCATTATATTATTAACTAACACATCAAGTGTTTGATGATAATATGTGCCATAATAAATACCATTACGATTAAGAAAATCTTTAATCTCTGTATCAATTTTTTTACTTTGTTCAAGGTTATGTATTCTACCTGTTTGCTGAAACTCTTTTCCCCTATTAATAAAAAGATTGAAATTATTATATCTTTTATAATCAGTAATTGCTTCTTGTTCAAAGGTTAAATATTCATTAACTGAACATTTTGATTTGTCAACATACATCAATCCTAATATGGTTGGACTATCTGTTACTATAACATTTACTTTTCCGATTAGCCTATCAATTCGATGTTTTTGCTCTTGAAATAACATCTTTTGATGTGGTAATGTTCCATCAAGTAATGTCAGGTCATTATCCCATACTAATTCTTTTGCATACTCAGACACATATTCCGTTTCGATGTTTCGCTTTTTTAATTCACTTGCAATCGCCCAAGCACAAGTTGTTTTTCCTGCACCCGGACCTGCAAATAAGTTTACTACAACTGTTTTCTTCATAAAACCACCTTTTTATAAATGCAAAAAGAGAAAACCACTATTTCCTGCGGATTTCTCTCTACTCTTTTATTATATTAAGTTAACTATTGATTGTCAAGAACTTTTTATTTGTCATAATCATCGAAGTCGTCTTCGATACTATTATATACCTGATTGGGTTCTGAATTACCTTTATTTCTAACATATTCAGCACACTTTTTTTCTAATAACGAAAAATTGCAACACCGCTCGGCAAGTGATGATGATGGGTTTCGTAAAACGAATTGATATAATTTTTCCGCATAATATGTTATTATGCCATCATTTATTAATGAACTCTCTATTTTTAGTAACCGCCAATATTTTGTAATTTCTCTTGGTTTATCAAATGTTCTCAATGATGGCAATGTCATTGGTGTTACCTCTATGTACTCGCCCTTTGGAACAGGTATCATATTGTTAAGGTCAATAGCTCCATAAATTTTGCCATTCTCGTTAACAATTTTATAAAAGTCAATAGTGTTTTGCATCGTTCTAAACTTAGGCTTATACGATGTAAGAGGTGCAAAATAATCCCAACCATATTCACTCTTAAAGACCACACCAAGAAAATTCTTTAGTTTTCCTGTATAATCAACATTAGGAACAATTGCATCAAACTGTTTTAAATAATTAACATATTCCTTGTTAATTGCATACCATTTCATTTTAATTCCCCTTAAATAAAAAGAGAGAAACTTAATATTTCTCTCTTTTTAATATTATCCACTTTGACAGATGTGAGAACTGCTTTATTATCCACTTTGACAGATGTGAGAACTGCTTTATTATCCACTTTGACAGATGTGAGAACTGCTTTATTTAGTATATTCATAATAGCACGTTTTATTTACAATTGCAAGTGTTTTTTTACATTTTTTAATCACAAATATCCGGCTCATTCTTATCATCGTAATATCGTATCAGTTCTTTAAGAAATCCACTGTCATTAACAAATACCTTTATATCAGGAATGTTATTTTCATTAATAATATCGTTTATTTCTTCTTGTGAATAACTATCCCACACCCAATATCCTGAGCCAATATCATAAAGATGTTTTATTTCACTATCAAAGGTATAATCTTTGCCTTTAAAGATTTCCTTTTCATCAGGGTCATCTTTACACCAATAAACATATTCATCTTTTTGTGCATCATATATATACCTTACACTTTCATCTTCACAAGCCTTTTTAATAATTAGGTCAGCAACTTGTTTTGAAAACAAAGGCATTGCCCAACCATTCCATAGATTTTCTGTATCTATCCCTTCGTAAAAGTTTGGCGATTTATCTATTCTAAAATAGGCATTTTTCATACTATTGTTCCTTTCTTTCGGACATTTGTCCGTTTTTATTTTTTGGTTGTCACACTGCTTATTTTGCTCCAAGAAGAATATATATATGTCCTTTTTCCATTGAAAGTAACAGCCTTATATGTCCTGATGCGGATATAATATTTTCTTTTTGCTTTCAACTTAGAAACTGTTTTCTTTGTAGTTTTTGAATTACTGATAGTTATAGTTTTAGCACTCTTCATATTTTTGCTTGTGCTATATTGGATTTGATACCCTGTTGTTTGTGTCGTTTGTTTTTTCCAAACGACTTTAAATCCTTTAGATTTTGATGTTTTTTGAGAAATCTTAGTATTTTTTGGTATTATATAGTAATTCAACTGTTGCTTGCCGGCATAATTGCCTTTAAAAGTAATCAATACATAATACTTTCCAACCGCCTTAGACTTACTGTTATAATACTTAACAGTGTAATCAGTGCCATTTTTCAGGCTTTTATTTTTGTAATCCTTGATAGTAATTGATGGTATTTGTACTTTTCCGTTATAAATAAAAGAAGTTTTTGACAATGTTACTTGTTTTATCTTATTTATGGTTTGTGTCTGTACCTTCTTACTACCGCATCTTGAACAACTGTATGTAACGGTTTTGTTACCGTTTTTGCTTGTTGTCGCAGGTGTAATTTTAGTGCTTCTTATATATGAATGACCGAGGGCATCTGAATAACAAGTATATTCATCACCGCATTTGCATCTATAAACAACATATCCGTTGTTAGTACAAGTAGCTTTTGTATTTTTAACAGGCACATATGTATGCTTCTCGTACTCTACAAAGCCACATTTTGAGCATTTGTAGTAATGTTGGGTATTTTCTTTATGTAGCTCCATATCGTGCCTACACGGCTCTGTGGTGGCTTGTTGCGTTGTGGTCTGTGTAGTATTCTCAGATGATGGATTTGTTTGAAATATATAATTACAATATTTACATTTGTTTTCATCGTCCGACTTTATTTCTACACAGTTTTCATCTTCTTGCTGTAATCCACATTTAATGCATACTCTGTGGTGTGTGCCATCGTTGTTTGAAATATACTCATATTTATGTCCTGAAGGACTTGTATAATCTGTTTTATATGAATAACCACAAATACAATAATATTCTGTATATCCTTCATTCTCACAAGTCGGGTTAACAACATTTTTAGCAAACTGACATTGTTCATATTCTTCTGCACCACATAAAGTACAATATTTAAGGTGTTCACCCGAATTAGATGTTACAACCGCCCAATTATGATTACATAACGATTTGGTTGTAGGTTGTGTGGTAAATGTTTCAGATGTCTGTATCGTTTGTGTAGTTGATGTCTCAGACACCTCAGTGGTTGTAGGTTGTGTGGTTGTACCTATATCAGAAGCTTGTTCTGATGTAGTGCCTGTATCATCGTTATAATAATAAGTAAACAATCCACAAGGACATTCTTGTATTTCATAATGTCTTGATGTGGTTGAAGATGAATTATTAAATGCTGCTTGTTCTGCTTCTTTGTAGCTTTTATACCAACCGTGTCCTTCATCTATTTCGTGATGTGTTCCACCGTCAGTACACCAATATGGTTCTGATACTGTTGTGTTGCTTTCAATTACACCTTGATTAGCATAGCTGCTAATATATATCCCAACAGTAATTGAAAGCAAAGATAATATACAAATTAAAATATTGACAACAAATGATAATTTCTTTTTCATAATATTCCCTTAAAAGCAACAAAGAAGGACTTTCGCCCTTCTTTGTTTTAATCATATTATTTGTTTTTGCCTTTTTTCATCTTTTTACTTACAAGGACGAATATAATAGCAAAGATGACAAGCATTATAGCCATTACAACTAATGTCTTTCGACTGTCTTTATCGCCTGTTCTAATCACAGGCAATAATTCATCATAATATTTAAACGAATATACTCCGTTTTCATCTTTAAGATTTTGCCCATCGGCAAAGACACCCTTATCGTTGATAACAATTTCAACAACCTGCTTAGAAAGCGAATATCCCATCGGGGCTTTCGTTTCCTTTACATAATATGTGCCATATTTCAAGTTTTCAAATAATGCTGTACCTTCGTCTTTGTTTGCACCACTTGTTGAAATAAGGTTCTTACATTCTTTATCCGAATAAATAGAAAACTCAAACTGATTTGATTTGATAGCTTTGCCGGTTGTCTTATCACACTTAATTACCCTTACAGCAGAATAAATGTAATCATCTGTCATTACAACTTTTTGTGTTTCTTTATCACCAGACACTGTAAACTCAATGCTTTCAGCAATATCGAAACCATACGGCGCTGTGATTTCGGTCAAAGTGTATGTTTGTCCTTCTGTTAATCCTGAAGCATAATGTGGTTCTTTTGCAGAAGTCCATTCATCAACAATGTTACCATCTTTATCAGTAATTGTGAGTTTAGCACCTTCAAGCTCTTCGCCTGTTGTTACATCTGTCTTACTAATTAAGACTTGCTTATCAACCATTTTTACTGTTTGTATAGTTTTTGTATTTTCAACAGTAAATTGAATTTCATTAGCTTTGCAGAACTTATCTGGTGCAAGTTCTTCAATCAAAGTATATGTCTCACCGACTTTCATTCCTTCGATTTTATGACTTGTATTTGTTGACACCCAACTGTCAACAATATCACCATTGCTGTCTTTAACAGTTAATGTTGCCCCTTCGATTTCCGGCTCATTTGTAATATCGGTTTTTGAAATGTCAATTTCTGTTGTGTGGTTAACAATATCAATTGTTTCCGTGTATGATGCTGTTTTGTCATCTTTTGCCTCAAAAGATACAGTATATTCATTAGTGTCTAATACCGCACCATCAATGGTTGTTTTTTCCTTGACAATATATTTACCAATCCACAAGTTTTCAAATGTGATGGTATTATCTGCATCGAGATTTTTGGTATCAACAACATCACCTTTGTTATATACTACACTACCGTCAGCCTTATCTATAATATTTTCGGCTGCAATAAGGTCGAATGATACTTTATCGGTGTTGGCAACATTTCCGTCTTCATTTAGCTCGATTAAGGATTTATCCATATCCTTACGAAGTTCAAATGATTTGTTGATAACAATATTTGCTTTTGGCTGTTTATTTTCAACAGTTACTACTGTGATAATATCACCATCGGCATCTGTTTCGTTATCTCTTGCTGATGTAACGATAAATGGAATTGTTTTATCACTAATCAAGAAACCTTCCGGTGACCTGATTTCTTCAATTTCATATTCACCATATGAAAGCTTGAATGGTGTTGTGACCGAACCACTATCATCATTCTTAGTAGCATATTGTGAACCTGTTGGAATTGAAACAAGTCCGTCGCTATTGGTTACAAATTCGTTATATTTGTTTGAACCGACTTTATAAGTAAGTATGTCGCCCTTAGACCACTTCAATGCACCTGTGGTTGAGTTGTAAATATTTGAAGTAGCACGAATTTTGAAAGTTGCTGATGTTAAAGTTACAGCCTTTCCACTGTCAGCATCTTTTTTGATTATTTTTACAGGACTTTCAAATGGAGCATTATTGATTGCAATATTCTTAACTGCATATTCAATAGGAAGTTCTTTTTCGTCTTTATCAATAGAGAAGATGACATCATTACCACAAGTGTAATTTTTGGGGACAACTGTTTCTTTTAACACATATCTGCCATATGGTAAATATGCAGAAACAGCATCGCCATTATTATCACTTGTCATTACATCATAAGATGGAGCGATTTTTTGTGCTTCTTTTGCTTTTGTTATGTCTGATGTTGATGTAAGCTTGTATTCCTTGCCGTAAACATCAATGCCTACCCATTCATTACTATCATTTTTAAATGCCCATATTTGATTATATGTATATCCTTTTTTTATTGCATTATTGTAATCAGCATTAAGCTTTATAGTAAATTTTGCACCTGCAAGTCCTTTAATTTGACCTGCACTGCCATCTGAACCTGCTTTGAACACTTTAACCTTTTGGGATTTCACAACATCTGTGCTGACCGTTGAACTATCAACTATCAATGATGTCGTTTCATTTTTATATTTAAGTTCAACACTATATGTCTGTGTATCAGTAAATGTTCCTGTCGGGTTCTTGGTCTCCTTAATGTAATATTTACCGAGATGAAGACTTTCCCATTTTATTGTACCGACAACACCATTTTTATCAACAAGTGTCTTGGTGCTAATTGCATCGTCTTTTTTATAAAATGTTTTTGTACCTGCTTGGTTCTTAATATCTTCTTTCGCATAGAGTGTGTACTGTGCTTCAGCAATATTTACATCACCGTAGCGATTGTTTGTTTTTGAAACATCAAGCTTTTTAGTAAGTTCGATATTGCCAACAGGTTCATTGTTTTTTACCGTAAGCTTTGATGTGTTTTCATCAGATACTCTTACTTCGTGAACCTGAGTATCAAGCAAGTAACCATACGGTGCTGACAACTCCTTTACATAATATGTACCCGGTGCAAGTTTATCATATTTTAGCTTGCTATTCTCCGTTGTTGCTGATGCTACCCGATTGTTACATTCCTTATCAATATAAAGTCCGAACTTTGCTCCGTTAACACCTGCACTGTAAAAATCTTGTTTTGTTAATTCGATGTCGCCATACTGAACATCAATATTAACTACAAACCAAGCAGGGTCAATATATCGTGAGAATATCAGGTTCTGTACGCTACCGCTATCGAACTCAAACGATACGAAATTATTCACATCAGTATTTACCTGTGTACCATTTGGAAGATAAGCCATCTTAATTCCGTAATGTGAAGAATTAAACTGATTATTATGCCCTGTTGTTTGCGAGGTTGCGGTTACGACAATATTGTTTGCATTACTGTTATGCTTATAATTAATGCCATTTATCGTTTGATTGAACTCAGGATAATATTGAAGTGTTCCATTGGTGTCGGTAAGTGTAATGCTTTTACCAATGTCAACTTTATGTGTTTGATTATCAAATGATACTCTTGTGTTATAGTAAAGATTAATATATTTGTCAGCATTTGTCTTCCAAGAATTATATATTCCCTCAGACATATATCCGCTTTTCCAAGATGTTCTACTCGGTGCTATGCCAAGGGTTTCCCATACAAACTGCTGAGTTGCACAAGCATCTCTTAATTCGGTGTCATTATTTGGTACACCATCACCGTGCCACAATGTATAACCAAAGAAAATATATTTTGCTATTTCTTTATATTCGGCTTGGTTTTTGTTTCTGTATGCCTTAAATTCTGATGCATCATAAATTCTGCCTGTTGGTGATTTAATACCAAACTGAGTACAGAATGTAAGATATGTGTTGCCGTCATATCGGGCATAATGTAACTCGTGTCCTACCTGATTTAAGCTGTTATATGAAAATCCATTTGATGTATTAATTACACCGAACTCGGCATTACTGTTAATATCTGTAATATCCCTTGCAAAAGATATTACAGGAAAGCTACTGACGACCATCAATAAGGACAGTATGCTAATAATGATTGCTTTAATATTTTTTTTGAATTTGTTCATTTAAAAAAGCTCCCTTCTTTAATTTTTATTTGACTTCGCAATAATTTATATATTAATTAATTCTATCACCCTTTTCATTAACATTCGTTTTTTATTTTACATACTAAAAGAGACCTATTAATAAAATAGACCTCTTTCACTCTTTATATCTTATTATAATGATTTTATCCAAATTGTCAACATATAATTAATTACCCCAATAATAAGTAAACAAACCGCAAGGACATTCTTGTATTTCATAATGTCTTGATGTGGTTGAAGACGAATTATTAAATGCTGCTTGTTCTGCTTCTTTGTAGCTTTTATACCAACCGTGTCCTTCATCTATTTCGTGATGTGTTCCACCATCAGTACACCAATATGGTGTCTTTTTTGTTGTTTCTGATTTTGTAGTAGACTTACTTGATGTGGTTGACTTTTTTGATGATGAACTCTTTATTTTATCTTTTGAGCTACTTGATGAAGCAGTAGTTGATGATTTTTTTGACTTGCTGTCGCTGCTTGATTTTGATGTTGTTGGAGCAGATTTATTTGGAGTTGTTGTTTCTGATGTTTGTGGCGATTGTGCATCTTCATTTTCCTGTTCTTCAGGTTCATTAATAACAACCTTAACTTCTGTTTGAGCCACATTACCGCTTCCGTCAGTAGCAAACACATTAACAATTTGCTCACCAATCTTATTAACATCTACATTGTCTACCTTGATTTCAACAGTACCACTCAAATCGGTAGCTTTGAATTTTGATGCTACATCAAGATTATCACCTTTATTAATAGTGATGGTATCTGTTTTTTCAGTAAACTCAGGAGCTGTTGTATCAATACAGGAAATTTCAATAGGTGTATCAATATGATTAAACTTATTCCATATTTTATTTTTTGGAACTTCGGTACGAATTGTATATGTTTCCTTTTTTACCTTATCAGCAACGAATTTATTATCACCCACAAAGCTCCTGTTGTATTCACCTACACAAATTCTTTCGTTATATACGGAAGAATAGTTTGGCATACTCGTTACAACAAGATTATTCACATTAAGCTCGTGTTCTTGTTTATCAAGTTCATATTCGGTCTGAATTGCAAAACTATCATTGTTGTTACAATATGCTTTAACAGCTTCATATCTTTGTTTTTCCGTGTTATATGAAATAGTTGAAAACACGGCTGTACCGATAGCAATAATCATTGCAATAATCAGCACAATAGATATAGTTTTATGATTTTTGATATAGTTTTTAATTTTCTTCATAAAGCATTCCCCTTTCATTAATCTACATATCAATAGACGGTTCAACATTTTCTTTTGATATACTCAATTCATTATCTTTCCGAATGTTATTCAATCCGATTGGATTAACAATAACTTCCTGTTCATTTCTTATGTTTGTATAAGCAAGAACATCGTCTGATGCTATAATAGCTTTATATACATTTCCGTGCTGATTAAATCTCGTAGCAAAATATAATGCGGTATCAATATCTAAAGTCCACGATAAAGCTTTATCAACATCTTTTTCGTTATACTCAGTTACACCTCTGTATATAGTTATTTCTTTGCTATTTTTAATTGTTTGATAAGTTTTCTTATCTTCATTGTCAATCATATATTCAGCATCAGCCATTAAGAACATATTAAGTAGTTCTTCTCTCGAAACCGATGTGTTTTGATTGGCATATTCATCTGACACCCAACCTTCAATCAAACTTTCGCTGAAATCACGGCAAGATATTTGTTCTTTGGTAATATTAAGAAACTGTAATATATATGGCTTTCGTATAAAATTTAATATGCCATATAAATCCTTTTGGCTGTTTATACAATTTTCATAATATTTAATATATCGACTTAACATCTTTTTGTCTTTTAACAAGTCAACTAATCCGTTTGATTGTGTTCCATCTTCGTTCATTCCGACAACAAAATTACTTTCAAGGACTGGGTGAGTTATAATTCCAAAACAATCCGTTGGCAATATAGGTTGATGTAAAAAAGCTATTGCTATCTTTTTACAATATTCAAGATTTGTGTTTTTAACCATTTTTTCTCCCTTCACTTTATGCTTAAACTTTACTAATACTATTATAACGTATTTTTTGAGTTTTGGCTGCATTTTGAAGGAAATTCTTCAAAAATATTGTCTTTGGTATAAAAAACATATTTAACTGTTCTGTTTGAAGTGTTTTTAGTCCAATATTTGATAGTTCGTGTAAATGGATTTACAACAACCATTTTGAATTTTTTTTGAGGATTAATGTCTTTACCTTTATTAATAAGGAAAGCATCTATATCTGCCTTTCTGACCCTTCGTGATGAGGGTGTAATGAATATATATATCATCGTGCAAGTAAGATAAGAATATATTATCAATACAAGGTATATAACAAACCATAACCATAACGGTATTCCAAAGGCAAATGGTATTGCATCAATAAAAAATGCAAGAATAATAGATATAACTAAACATAATGTATGTTGAGATATTATCGGTTTAAGGTCTTTAACCTCTTTAATTACCTTTTTCATCGCTTATGTACCTTTGTTACTCGTTCAAGTCGTTCTTCCGACTTCTGTTGGTCTTCTAAAAATTGAGTTTTAGTTTTAAAAAAGCAACAATTATCAGAACTGTAACAGTTCATAACGGAAAGACAGGCACATTTATTGCCACTAATATATGCAAAACAATTTTTCTTACTCATAAGTGTGTTTCCTTTCTTTCGGACATTTGTCCGTTTTTATTTTGAATTAAGTTTTTTCATTAATAGCCAAGTGGTAAATGCAACCCCAATAGCTATACTAATCATTACGATAAATCCTTTTATATCGTAAAATTCGACTAACTCAGCACGCATATTAATACCTCTACTCTGTAACTGTACGAAGTTCATAATCGTATCTCGAATTTGGATATTCAGCTTCATACACTGCAAGGTGGTTTTTTATAAGCTCCGCTTGCAACAAATATTGCTTGCAATCTGATACAAGATTAACATTAACCTTGTTTGACAACCACACATAACATAGTTCTCGATTGTCATTGTTGGTTTGTTCGTCATATTGAAGCCATACTTTGTCATTGTTTTTAAACTTGTTTTCAAGATATAACTTTGCATCGCTTTCTTTGCCTCGCAAGGTTTGTATTCCAATCATCTGTACCTGAACACTTTTATTATTCATTTGTACTTCAATTGTCTTACCATCAATAACCTTTGTTACTGTTACAGGACGTAATGTATTATCTTCACCATTTTCACCTGTAACAGTGGTGTTATCATCAGTTACTGATGTATCTTGATATGATGATGTTGTGCTGCTGTTTTGCTCAGTAGTTTGCTCGCTTTTTGACGAAGTTACAGATTTTACAATCGACATTGTGAGAGCAATTACAAAAACAACAATTATTAAAATAAGCATTTTCTTTTGTTGCTGACGAGAGTTTTCATATTTTTTTGGCATTGATGTTTACCTCTTCCTTCTCTTTATTAAATATTTGTCTTTCTAAGTCAGATATTTTGTTGACTGACATAATTGCCGTTAGTGCAATACCAACATATGCCCCAATTATAAATATCAATAGACCAATAATAAATTTCATATCTTTGTTCTCACCCCCATTATTACCTAATTTACACAACAATCAATTGTAATTAAGCAACCGTCATATTCTGGTTCTTCACAAAAATCACAATCGACAATTTTTGTATTAGATAAATATTGCCGGATATTTGTGTATTTTGGCTTTCTAACATAGTTCGGACAAATGTCCGTTTTTTTATTAACAGTTTGCATCATAATTGTTCACCTTCTCATTTTGACATTCTTTTATTTTGTACCCTGCTTGTCTCATAGACTTAATTGTATCTTTATCATAAGGTTCAAGAGCGGTACAAACAACTTTACCATTTTTTGAAATAATTTGTTTCATTTTAGCAATTAACTCTTTCTTAGTTTTTCCTCAAATAATCATACCAACCACAAGGCACAACAATATAATAAACTGTTTTAGGTGCATTTTTGTTAATATCATCAATTGATGATATTAAGTCTGTTGTCAAATAACGGACTTCATCATCGCTGAGGGCAAATACTTCTATTTCAGATTTATCAATATCTGGTAGTTGTGCTTGCAATCCATCATCTAAACACTGCACATATTCCAAGTGTGGCGCATATGGAATGTTTGTATATTTTCTGTTTTCATCTTCCCACTCAAAAATCCAAATATCTGTGACATTTTTATAGCCTTGAGTTTTCAAAAAATCTATTGCTTTCATTGTGATAACCTTTTTTCTTTAATAGTTAACTTATTTCTTTAACTATATTGTACTACTTGTGGTATCTCTTTTCTATTCGCATTTTCACTAAAGTTTATGCTTTATATCTGTACAATTTGTATATGAAAAAACGGTGTAACTTAACTCACCGTTCTCACAACAATAATGTTGTGTAGTTTTCATAGCCGATTGCTATAAGAATATATAGGAGGTAGAAAGTGTAGAAACCTATTTGTTAACAATCTCATCAACAAGATGCATATAGTCTTTTGAAACATTTTTATCTTTAAACATTTCTAAGAGTATTTTCCCTTTGGTTGATGAATTGACAATTGGACTTGGCTGATAACGAATATTGGTATTGAAACAATGATTTTTGAACAACATTCGTATAGTTTCTTCGACCCTTGCTTCAACTTTTGTTCTGTTTCTCATTGTGAACAATATCTTAAAATCATAATCAAGATACTGATATGATTTTATTTCTTTCATCTTTTGGAATGTAATATCCATTCCCTCTAACCCACCTGCATCAATTTTAACAGGTAAAATGATAATGTCTTCGTTAGTTTGACAAGCAACGATGCCGTTGATTGTTAGTGCATTGGTAACAGGACTATTATCAATAATACAGTAATCATATTGATGTGTCATATATTCCCTGAGTGCCTTGTTAAGCCTTACATCAGCACCAACACTATCTTTCAAGGCTCTATCCGTTTGTATAAGTTTGATGCTCGCAGGTAAAATGTCAATATTAGTATATTCTGTACTTCTGATTGCTTTATCAATCAATTCTTCGTTGAGAAGCACATCGCTGACATCATAATCCGTGTTTTGCTTTTTTATGTACTCGTGTAATACATCAATACCGATTTGTCCTGTGCTGAGGTTAATTCCACTTGAAGAATATTGTGATTGTATTTGTTCAATGCAACTTTTCATATCATCAAGGACTACATCAGACATTTCCTGATGCAAATTAAGAAATATTGCTGAAGTATTTGCTTGTGGGTCAAGGTCTATTACAAGTACCTTATAACCTTTTTGTGCAATGCCATAAGCAAGATTTTTAACTGTTTCTGACTTCCCTGTGCCACCTTTTTGTGTTACAACATTTAATATTCTCATTTGTGTGTTTCCTTTCTTTATCATTTGTATATGCTTCCGACCCGGTTTTTTGCTCCCATTTGTTTTGTTAAAATCTAATAATGGTTAATATGACAAAAATAATTATAGCACTAATCAATGCAACTATTGCGTTGTGCATCATCTTTGATGTCTGATGCTTTTCTTCAGATGTACTGTCATTGGGCTTCTTAAAAGTAACTATAAATAACATAAGGGATATAGAAACCATCATTATTGCTGCTGTACAATAAATAAAAATAATTCTCATTTGTGTGTTTCCTTTCATTCGGACACTTGTCCGTTTTTTAATTATCTTCTTTGTTGCCTAACAGATATTTTTTAAGTTCACTAATATCAACATCAATACCGAACTCTTCAAGTAAATGTTCTAAGTCAGTAAGAGTGTCATATTTGAATGATATTTTACTTTGTGTTAATTCTACCTTAGTGCAAAAAGCTGACACTTGTTCAGATATTTCATCAGCAAGTTCATTGAATTTTTGTTGCTTAGTCGATTGCTTCTTTGCCTTAGTTTTTTTCTTATCCGGCAAATCTGCGCTTGATTTATCATATTTATTATGTACCTTGTTAATAGTACCTTCACTGACACCTAACATTTGTGATACATATTTTCGCTGCCATAATCCTTTAGGCACATTTCCTTCTTTCTTCTGTTTGTCATACAGCATTTCAAAGAAAAGAATTTCTTGATATAAAAACTGATTAACTGTTACCTCAGTTCTTCTTCTTTTGTTACCCTCAATAATAAGCATTGTTTCTTCAAAGTCGTTTTTTGGCTTTGGTCTGATTGTGGCATCAAGTTCACCACTACCAATGCCCTTTGCTTTATTATTAAGTACCGATTGCCACCGTCTTTGTCCGCTTAACAATGTATATTTTTTACCATCATTAATGCTTTCATCTCGGTAAACAACGATATTTTCCATTTGTCCTACTGATGCAATACCATCTTCGAGCGACCTTAATTCAATGTCTTCGCCTGTTTCTGCATCACGATTTTTTTTGTAGAACTTTTCGTCCTCATAAAAATTGTATTTATTAGGTCTGATAAGTTCAGCCGGTATCGAAGTCTTTTCAGCCTTTGCACCATTAACAATTTGTGCAACTAAATTTTCATTCATAAAGTATGCTTCCTTTCTCATATCCATTGATTATATAATACTACAAGTGGTATTGTTTTTCTATTCGCATTTTCACTAAAGTTTATGCTTTATATCTGTGCAATCTGTTCATTATGACGAACATAATCATATAAAGGGTCATTAGATGTATTAGCGACCTTTTTTATGTCTGACACATCAATATCTACTGTATCAGGAAATGATGATATAAAGTAATCTTTGTGATTAAGGCTTGATATGCGTACTCTTTTAGTTTTCATATCAATGTGCGTTACTGCATAAATCAATCTTCGCTCATATTCATACAGACACTTGTTTGACTTAATTCGGACTGTATCATAGAGTTTAACATCTTGAATATTCATAATACTATTCGCCTTTCTGCATATCATCACGAATGAGATTTTTTACATATCCTGACTTATTCGGTTTAGTATCAAGATATTCTGCAATATCGTTTTCTTTGAAAGAAAACTCGATTGATAATTTTTTCAGCTTTTTTCTATATCTTTTTTTATTAATTTTCTGCTGTTCTGTAATCATAGCATATTCCTTTTTTCATAATTTTGTATATCTTGTAAAAGCTTATACGGTTGCTTTGAAGAAGACAATCTGTTATATTCTTGCCCTTGTTTAATATAGAGATAATATTTTGAAGAAGCCACATCACTTGTAATAATAAAGTGATTATCCTTTGATGTTTGGATATTGCCCCACACACTTTCAGTCAAGGGTATTTTTAACATAGTCATATCCCGGTTCCTCTCTTTCGTCAACAACCTTAAATATATAATTACAAATACTGTCGTAAAGTTTGTTACAAGCATTTTCTGCTATCTTTTTAGTTTTATATTTTTTCGCATCAGATATAGACCTTGTAACTATGGCATATGTTTCACCGCCGTATTTGTATGTTTTGCCTGTATAATATCCGTCTGGTAATCGTGTAACATCAGTTGGTTTGTTTCCTTTCAATAGTTAACTTATTTCTTTAACTATATTGTACTACTTGTAGTATCTTTTTTCTATTCGCATTTTCACTAAAGTTTATGCTTTGTTTTTGGGTATTTTGTTCATTGTGACGAACATAAAAAATAACCATATAAATATCTCTATTTTTATGGTTATTTTATCTGTTTTTATATTATATTTTGTATTTTTACTATATATTTCAATTTTCAGAAAAGAGGAAACTATTGATATTACTATATTTTTTCATCTTATCATAAGAAACAATAATCGTCATTGTTGTTCGTTATGATAAATTAACTACATTTTATTTGAGCAATCTTATT
>ERZ857745.596-NODE-596-length-53183-cov-6.008169_pt1 | contig 53183 bp, 43 predicted proteins | sample MGYA00519699_ERZ857745 | MGnify/ENA primary metagenome ERZ857745 (study PRJEB31778, sample SAMEA3449357) | human gut metagenome | biome: human gut; feature: human-associated habitat; material: faeces | place: United Kingdom | collected 2010/2012 ... | reverse complement strand
TCAGCAAGCACAGCAAGCGAGTACCCGCTTGCGGATTTTGCGCTGTTCAGGTCCCTTGCCCGAACAGTCAAAATTGCTTGCTGGGATATCCCAGACCCTTATGAGAAACGGAGGCTGCCCATGGCGAACCGAAAGCGGAACATTCAGATGAAGTTCTATGTGACGGAGGAGGAAAAGCGACTCATAGATGAAAAGATAGCGCAGCTCCCCACATGTCGGTACGGCGCGTATCTGCGGAAGATGGCGATAGACGGGTATAACCGACAAGAACAATATGCACGACGATGTATGCTAATAGCGAGGACTTTTAATTCCTCGCTATTACAACGATGGTCAGCTCATTTGTGGCAGAATGGTATGGCCGAAGCGCGGAGCGGCATCATGAATGAAGGGTGATGTCGCTCGAAATTATACGCAATGAAATAAGCGAGGTTCAGCAGGAATTGCTATTGAAGTTGGAAATAAAATCAATCGCCATGCTAGAATATGCACCAAAACAAGATTCCGAGGCCTGCTGAAAACAGGATCATCAGAATTGGCGATGGAGCTGTTTTTCTGATTTTTTTACAAATCAGATGCGTTGCTCCGAGCATGGCAAATACTGCGATAGAGCGCAAATCGGGCGCAAATCCGGCCTGTAAATCTGTGAGGCCAAACAGCGTAGACAGCGCCATGCTGAGCGCGGTCGCAAGGATCATCGCTACAACGCACGGACGAACTCCCGATAAAAAGGCGTTGACGGGTGCATATTTCATCAGATTCTTTAGTGCGGATGCAATTAAGAGAATAATCAAAAATGACGGCAACACCACGCCCAGCGTTGCAACAAATGAACCGAGGATTCCGCCCTGTGTTGAGCCGATAAAGGTTGCCATATTCACGGCAAGGGGTCCCGGTGTGGATTCAGATACGGCAATAAAATTCAGAAACTCGTTCTCTGTCAGCCAGCCGTTGGAAAGCACCGTTTCGCGTACCAGCGAAACCATTCCATAGCCGCCGCCGAAAGACAAGGCACCGATCATCAAAAAGTTCAGAAAGAGACGCAGGTATATCATGACGTTTTCCCATCTCCTTTCCGGATTTTTCGCAGAAAGAAAACAACAAGCCCGACCGCGCCGCAGATCAGGATGTAAAACACAGAGGAAAACGAAACTGCTGTGATCGAGCAGCAGAGCATGGAAGCCATGACCAACGTGAGAAGCGTCAAGTTTAGTGTGTTTTTGTCAATACTTTTAAGCATTTTCAGCCCTGCGGTAAGGATCAGATAGATCACACATACCTGAATCCCGCGGAATGCGCAGGAAACCCAGCGCAAACTGAGAAACTGATCAAAGAACAGCGAGATACCATAAATTACAAAGAAAGATGGAATGCAGACAGCAAGTGTGGACATGGTTGCACCCGCAAATCCTGCAATTTTGTAACCAATGTAAGTCGCACTGTTGACGGCGACTGGTCCTGGCGTGGATTCGGCTACCGCAACCATGTCCAGAAACTCGCTTTTTTCAAGCCATTTTTTCTTTTCAACGAACTCATTTTCAAGCAGCGCAATCATAGCGTATCCGCCGCCAAAGGTGAACGCACCGATTTTTAAGAATGTGATAAATAAAGAGCAAATTAGTTTCATGCCTGTATATCCTGCCTTCTGCGAATAATACCTATAAGTAAAACACCCAATAGAATCAGGCAGCCAGATAACACCTGCGACACGCGGACACCCGGCATCAGATAAAGACTGTCAGTACGAAGTCCCTCTACAAAGCAGCGTATCACACCATAGCCGATCATGTAAAACGGAAGCAGATATCCCTTTTTTCTGAAATGCGGATAGGAGATCAGCATGACAATCAGCAGCAGTGTATTCAGTGCAGATTCGTAGAAGAACGTCGCCTGATGCCACTGCCCGAGTTCCTCTATGTAAACACCATACGGAAAGAATTGGAGATCTGGATTTGTGATCAGATTTCCGTAAGCCTCCTGATTCACAAAATTCCCCCAACGCCCGATGGCTTGTCCAAGAACAAGGCTGGGAATCAGCGTATCTGCAAGCGACCGGAAGGAAAGCTTTTTGACCTTGCAGTAAATCAGTACAACAGCAACACCGCCGAGGATGCCTCCATAAATGGCAAGCCCGCCCTTATTGATTTGAAAAACGGAGAGAAGGTTATCCTTGTACTGCTCCCACTCAAAAAGCACATAGTATGCTCTGGCACAGAGAATACACACGGGAATCAGCCAAAGCACGAGATTATATAAGTGATCCGGTTCAACTCCGGTTTTTTTGCACCGGCGAAGTGCTAGCATAAATCCGAGGATCATGCCGAATGTGATGATAATACCGTACCATGCGACGTTCAGCCCTTCTATGCCAAACAGGTTTTCAACAGCATAATGATTCATAGATTTTTTGAAAGCCTCCCTGCTATTCGACGCGGAGCATCCGATAGCCGATTCCGATGTGCGTTTGTATGTATTGCTGCCCGTCTTTTCCGCGTTCCAGCTTTTTGCGCAGGGTCGCCATGAACACCCGCAGAGAAGCAATATCGTTTTCCCAACTGCTGCCCCAAATCTGCTGTGTGATGTAGGTGTGGGTCAGAACCTTGCCCACATTTTTTGAGAGCAGACACAACAGCTTGTATTCGATGGGCGTCAAGTGCAGTTCTGCACCGTCAAGATATGCGCAGCCTGCCGCATAGTCGATTTTCAGCGCACCGTTCGTAAAAATCGGAGATTCCTGCGCTGCGTCTGTTTTCATCAGCGACAGTCTCCGCTGCGTCACTCGCAGCCGCGCCAGCAGTTCATCCACGGAAAAGGGCTTGGTGAGATAATCGTCCGCCCCGGCATCCAGCGCCACGATTTTATCAGAATCCTCTGTTCTGGCGCTGATCACAATGATCGGCATATTTGACCACGAACGGATTTTTCGGATGATCTCCACGCCGTCCATATCTGGCAGTCCCAAATCAAGCAGCACAATGTCCGGGTTGTGAGACAGCGCCTCCATCACGGCGCTTGCGCCGTTTTGCGCAGAAAGATACCTGTATTCATGGGTTTTCAGCGTTGTTGTGATCAGATTGCGCACCGGCGTATCATCTTCTACAACGAGGACGAGTGGCTTATTCATTTAGGTTCACCTCACTGAGCGGTACTGTAAAGGAAAAGATGCAGCCATGCGGCGAATTTTCTTTCAATGTCATTTCGCCATTATGGGCATGAATGATGGCTTGGCAGAGCGTAAGCCCAAGCCCAAGACTTCGGCGGCTGTCGCCAATCGGATTGCCCCCGGTAAAAAACATTTCAAAAACACGTTCCTTCAGTTCATCTGGAATACCGGGACCGTTATCGCTGACGCATATTTCAGCCATATTTTCTCGCGGGATTGCCGTGATCCGGATGTTCGAGCCAGCCGGAGTATATTTGACTGCGTTGTTCACCAAGTTGATAAGCACCTGCATGATGAGTCCTGCATCCACCCGCACCAGCAGCGGCTCATCTCCGCAATCTACTGTAATGTGATGCTCCGCCGACCTTCGGTCGATATGCCGGAGCGCTTCCGACACAATATCGTCCACGACCTGATCGGAAAGGCGCAGCTTGACGCTGCCGTCCGCGATTTTCGTAATGGAAAGTAAATTCTCAACCAGTCCCGTCAGCCATTGCGCATCGTCATAAATGTCCGTAAAAATCTGTTTCCGCGTTTGTTCATCCAGCACGTTATAGCTGTGCAGCAGCGTATCCGCGTTGCCGGAAATGGAGGTCAGCGGGGTCCTAAGGTCATGGGAAATTGAACGCAGAAGGTTTGCACGAAGCTGTTCGTTCTTTGCAAGGACGGCGGCTTTTTCCTTTTCTTCGGCGTTGCGTAGGCTTTCCAGCGCCAGAGCGCACTCGCCGAGAATGGAAAACAGCACGCTGGATGTAAATGCGTCAGGCTGCGTTTGCTTCTCCATCGGAATCCCGACAACACCGTAAATCTGCTGCCCGGTACGAATGGCAAGATACAGCCGTTTTGCTTTTGGAAAGTTTTGCGTCGTTGCTCCGGCACGTTTCCGGTTCTGCCAGACCCAGCGAATCACATCCTGCTCCCGGTCTGTGTCTGGGACGCTGTATGGTCTGCTTCCGTCAGCCGGGTAAATGATTCCTTGGGACAGTACGCCGCTCTGCACGGGATAAATCAGGATGTCCCGCTGCATGAGCTTCTGTATCTGCGTCGCGGTCATCTGATAGACCTCATCCGGTGTTTCCGCCTTTTGAAGCTGCCTGTTCATATCAAAAAGGAGTTTTGTCCGATAGGCATCCCGCGCGGATAGCTGCGCATGGGCTTTGAGCTTTGCGGCAAGCGTACCGGTCAAAAGCGCCGCTGCAAACATGACGGCAAAGGTTATTGGGTATTTGCTGCCATAGGCTGCCAAAGACAGCCGGGGTTCCGTCAGAAAATAATTGAACAGGATGACACTCAAAAAAGCGGACAGCACACCGCAGGTATATCCGCTGGTAAAAGCGGAAGTCAGAAGCACCCCCAGCAGGTAAACCATGATGATATTGGCATTTGCAAAGCCGAGCCGCAGAAAGACCCATCCGATGACCGTCGCAGCTGCCAGAATCCCGATGGTCAGAAGCAGTTCCCATGCGGTCGGAAACGCCGGACGGATGGTAAGCAGCCGTTTCCTGCGGTAGCTCTTATAGGCTTCCACATCCGGAATGATATGAATGTCCACCTCTGGTGCAAGCGCAATGAGCCGTTCTGTCAGCGTCGGTTCACTCCAAAAATGCCGCCGCTGTACGCCGCTTCGCCCAATCACAATTTTGGTCACATCAGAGAGCCGCACATATTCCGCGATCTGTGTTGCCACATCTTCACCATGCGTTGTGACGATCTCTGCGCCAAGCTGCTGAGCCAGACGCATATTCGCCTGCAAGCGAACGGTATCTTCCGCATTCATATCAGCGTCTCCGGGTGTCTGCACGTAAAGCGCGGTAAGGCTGCCACTAAATGCCTGTGCCATTTTCCCTGCCATTCGTACAATGCGTTCATTGGATGGAGACGAGGACAGGCACACAAGAATATGCTCTTTTGGCAGTTCGCTTCCTTTGTTCTGCACATTTTCACCCCCCTCTTAAATGATATTATAGCATTAAAATGTGAAGGTTTCTACTGCGCCCAATCGGATTCGTTGTTTGGAAATGAAATTTGCTCTGAATCATAGATCACGATTTCTACATGGGCATGACTGCTGCGAAACAGGGAAAGCGTTTCCTCAAGTTCGTCAGGAGAAATATTTCCGACCAGATGCACGCACGGCTCAGGCTGCTGTTGTTCGGGCGCTTCCTCGATTCGCTTCTGATTTTCATCCAGAAAGCGATCCAGCCGCTTCATCAAAAACCAGCCGAACAGGAACATTAACGCTGTCCCAGCGATCAAAACGACATCTTCCACATACCCTCACCGTCCGTTCAGATTCGGAAGCACTTTTGCAGCGCTTTGTATTCGCCCATCGCTAAAATCGTCATTTCCCCGGACAGCACCGTATCCGGTGTAATTGATACGTCGGTTTTTCCCGAATGCTTGATGCCAAGAATGTTGATTCCAAACTTTCTGCGGATATTCAGTTCGCCAATGCTTTTCCCGACCCAGCCTTCTGGTACTTCCACCTCAAAAATGGCGTGCTGCTCGTCGATCTCTATGTAGTCGAAGATATGGTCGGCAGTGTATCGGATCGCTGCCCATTTTGCCACCTGCTTTTCCGGGTAGACTACATGGTCTGCACCGTTGCGAAGCAGAAACTTTGCCTGCACATCACGCTCGGCACGCGATACCACGCACTTTGCACCCAGCTCCTTCAGCAGCGAGGTGGTTTCCAGCGAGTTCTGAAAATTACCGCTGATGGTCACGATGCAGACGTCAAAATTTCCGATGCCAAGAGAGCGAAGAAACTCCGCGTTTGTACTGTCGCCAATTTGTGCGTTGGTGACATATGGCAGCACATCACTGATTCGTTCCTCGTTTGTATCGACCGCCATGACCTGATGCCCCAGCTGAGAAAGCTGTACTGCGATATGCCGTCCGAAGCGGCCTGTGCCAATCAATAGAATGTTTTTCATGTGAAAAAGCTCCTTATCCAATCGTTATTTTTTCCTGCGGCAGCCTTGCATTCCCCACTTTTTTGCTGGAAAGTGCCGCATAAATGAGGGTAAGACCGCCGACTCTGCCCAGATACATGAGCAAGATCAGCACCATTTGCGATGGAATGCGCAGCTGCGGTGTAATACCAAGTGTCAATCCCACAGTCCCGACCGCCGATGCCGTTTCATACAGGCAGGCAGACAGCGGAAGATTCTCGTATGCGCTGATAAAGACCGCACCGCCAAAGAACAGCACCAGATACATCGTCAGAATGGTCGCGGCGGTCTTGACGGCGCTGCAATCGACTCTGCGTCCGAAAAATTGGGCACTATCGCGCTGGCGGAAGGTCGCAGTGGCATTGGCAATCAAGACCGCCAGCGTCGTTGTTTTCATGCCGCCTGCTGTAGAACCCGGAGAACCGCCGATGAGCATCAAAAGGATCATCACGCCCTGCGACGCACCGGACATCGCGGATAGATTTACCGTGTTGAAGCCCGCTGTCCTCGGCGTGACGGACTGAAAAAAGGATGCCAGCAGCCGGCTTTCGGCGGGAAGCGCGGAAAAGTCTGAAAAGAAGAAAAACACAGCAGGCAGAAAAATCAAAAGACCTGTCGTGACGAGAATCACCTTGCTCTGCATTCGGTAGCGATGAAACCGCCACTTGTTTTCGAAGATGTCATCCCACGTCAGAAATCCAATGCCGCCAATCACGATCAGCAGCATAATCGTGATATTGATTACCGGGCTGTCCGCGTAGCCGGTAAGAGATGGATAGCGGTTGCTTTCTGTCCCAAGAATGTCAAACCCGGCGTTGCAAAAAGCAGATATGGAATGAAATATCGCCATCCAGACGCCGCGCCATCCATAGTCACGGCAGAACACCGTCAGCACGGCAAGCGCCCCCAGCAGCTCAATCAGAAACGTCCCTCGCAGGATGAAGCGTGTCAGGCGGACGATTCCGCCGACCTTTGGTGCTGAAATTGCATCCTGCATGGTGCTGCGCTGCATCAGAGAGATTCTTCGCCCGGACAACAGTGCAAACGACGCTGCTACGGTTACGACACCAAGACCACCAATTTGGATCAGCGCCAGAATAACCGCCTGCCCAAAGGTTGACCAGTAGCTGCCTGTATCCTGCACCACAAGCCCTGTCACGCAGACGGCAGAGGTTGCTGTAAACAGCGTTTCATTGAATGGAGTTACATTCCCTCCAGTCGTGGAGATCGGCAGCATCAGCAGCAGCGCTCCGAGCAGAATGACCCCGGCAAAACCTAATATGATAATTTGAAAAGACGAAAGGCGGCGCTTTCGACGAATGATCTCTTCCGGCATAAAGGCAGCTCCTTATTTCTGTGATGGTTATATTATACAGCCGGAGATTTTAAGAGCGGATAAGGGACATTTGCGACGTATTAAGATTGAATAAAGATGAGGAGATTGCTTGTGCAGATTGGGCAAGGCGAAAGTCTTGTCCATTTTTTGTGTTCGGCTTTGCCAAATCGCCCACACCAGACCGTAGTAGTGGTGAAAAGCGGACAGGACGGTTTATCACAAACGCTTTATTTGCAGAAGTGGCCAAAAAGCGCTTTTGAGATTGTAGTAAGTGTAGAGAGAAAGAAAATCTCAGCGGTCGAATGTTGCCAATGGTAACGCCAATGTTACCGTTGGTATGTCGCAATCCAATCGCTGCTGCGATACCGTAAAAGCAGAAAGAGTTGCAGCGACGAACGGCGGGCGATGGCTTCTTGTTCGCAGAATGTTTACAAATATACACCCTGCTTTTTGCCGATAAAATGTCCGTTGTAAATTGAGGGGCTCCCAAGTCGGAAAGTCCTTCCCTCGCCGGAGCCGGTAACAGTTTGACCCCGGCGGCACAGTGTTCCTTGACAAGTGAATAGCTTTTTCAGGCAACAAGCTCTCTGTGATAGCCAAGCCGAAGGGTGCGCCATGACCTCCCGCGTGGGAGTGAGCGAGAAACGCCAGCTTCGGGAAAGCCGGGTCGTTCCCGGTGGGCGACGACAAGCAGAAAGGATAATGATACTCCCTTACAGCCACAGTTCGAGCGTTGAGAGCGTCGCAAACGATGGGTAAGGTTGCCGAGAGAGCAAGGGTGAGACTCCCGTGGAGCTATGCTGATAGCCGCCCGATTAAAGCTCTTTATTTTATGTTGTAATAGTGGACTTGCTGCTTTTCATATAGTGTAACAGTCGCCTTTTTGAAAGGGGGATTTCTATGAAGCAAAGCGATAAATCCAAAATTGGTGACGAAAAAGAAATTTGCGTCAGTGTTTTCAAAAGCGGCGAGAACACAACGAGCAAAGAAGAATATACAAAGAAGTGGATTGAGCTTATCAATCGAATCGAAAAAAGCAAAAGGTTAAACTTTTGCGACACCTGATGACAAGTTGATTTTTATGGTATAATATATCCATAAGGAACAGCTTGTCCTTTCTTTACCAATGAAAGTAGCTATTTATTGCCGCTTATCCGAAGAGGACAGAAACAAGCAATTTGAGACCGACGACAGTAACAGCATACAGAACCAAAAAGCAATGCTGTTGCAGTACGCAATGGAACAGGGGTGGGAGCTTTACAACATTTACAGCGACGACGACTATACGGGGTCTGACAGACGTCGCCCCGAATTCAACCGTCTGCTGCATGACGCAGAACAGCGGAGATTTGATATTATCCTCTGCAAGACACAATCACGTTTTACGCGCGAGCTTGAACTCGTTGAGAAGTACATACACGGCTTGTTCCCGATTTGGGATATTCGCTTTATCAGCATTGTTGACAACGCCGATACTGCCAACAAAGGAAACAAAAAGTCACGACAGATCAATGGGCTTGTCAACGAATGGTACCTTGAGGATATGTCAGACAACATCCGAAGCGTTCTGACAAACAGGCGGGAAAACGGATTTCACATCGGTGCATTTGCTCTTTACGGGTACAAAAAGGATCCCGACCAAAAGGGGCATTTGATTATTGACGAGGAAGCCGCCGCCGTCGTGCGTGAGGTATTCACCTTATTTTCGCAAGGTTACGGCAAAACCGCAATCGCCCGTATGCTCAATGACAGGGGCATACCCAATCCAACCGAATACAAACGTCAGCAAGGCTTACGTTACAAGCAGCCGACCATGAAAAACAGCACCCTTTGGAAATACTTTGCGATTTCCGATATGCTGATTAACGAAATCTACATTGGCAATATGGTACAGGGGAAATACGGCAGTGTTTCTTATAAGACCAAGCAGAACAAGCCGCGCCCGAAAAGTGAATGGTACATTGTCGAGGGGACGCACGAACCGATCATTGACCGCGAGCTGTGGAACAGAGTGCAGAAAATGATTGCGGAACGTGCCAAGCCGTTTGATGTTGGTACAATCGGACTGTTCGCGCGAAAAGCCCGCTGTGCAAACTGTGGATATGTCATGCGTTCATCCAAATCGTCGCCAAATCACGGCGGAAAGCATTTTTTGCAATGCTCCAACCGCCATGTGGCAAAGGACGCTTGCGAGGGCGCATTTATCTCGGTTGACCGATTGGAGCGGATGGTAATTGCCGAACTGAACAGGCTATCCGCAGAGTATCTTGACAAGGACGAGTTGGAGCAGAACATTGAGTTTTGCGACAACTTACAGTCACAGAAAAAACGCATACTCTCCGATCTTGCGGCATACCGCAAAAAAATTGAAGAATATGCGAAAGGTATCAGGGAGCTTTACATGGATAAGGTAAAGGGGCTGATAACCGAGAGTGATTTTGCGGAGCTGTCGAAAGACTTTACCATGCAAAAAGAACGTCTTGAACGTGTATGCTCGGACGGAGAAAAGCAGTTAGCCGAAATCGACGAAAAAATCGCGGTCGGAGACAATCGCCGCGAATTGATCGAACAGTACACAAACCCGGAACATCTGAACCGTGAAATCGTGGAAACGCTGATTGATTATATATCAGTCGGCAAAAGAATCCCCGGAACACGGAATGTTCCCATCGAAATTCACTGGAATTTCTGAAAAGTTTGTTCTTATATGATTGCCCCAGAGCAAAAAGCAAGAACCACCTACGACAACATTCTGCGGCTTGTTGACGACCCGGACGTAAGAGAACCCATAAAATTCCTTCGCGCAAGAGAGATCGTTCACTTCCAGCGTTTCGGCGAGGCTCTCGAAAAAGTCAAAGAACGTCTTGACTGCAAAAACTTCTACGCATACAACCCCGAAGTAAAATACTGATATCCGGAGGAATGTTCCGATGAACTGCAAATTTCTTGTTGTAAGCTCTATAACATATGCGTTAAAGGGCAAATCGGAACTCGAAAGAAACAACATTCCCTGCAAAATAGAAAAGCTCGACGATATTGCGCTTCAGAAAGGCTGCGGATACGGAATACGCATAAACGCAGGCGACACCGGAATGTCGGTAAGGCTGCTTAGACGCGCCGGCATAAGGGTAATTGACACAAAGCCATGTCAGGGCGGCGAATTATGAGCCTTTGCTACTTCGACAGCGCCGCGACAAGCTGGCCTAAACCAAAAAGCGTGATAAAGGCGGTTGAAAACAGCTTTTACGCTTCGGGAGGAAATCCCGGAAGAAGTTATCACCCGCTTTCTCTGGGCGCTGCGCGTGCGGTGTACTCATGCCGTGAAACGCTTTGCACGCTGTTCGGCACAGATAAGCCCGAAAACGTCGTCTTTTTCTACAATACGACACACGCGCTCAACGCCGCGATAAAAGGACTTGCTCCGAAAAGCGGAAGAATCATATTCTCAAATCTCGAGCACAATTCGGTCATACGTCCCGTTTACGCGCTGTGCAACGACGAAAACCTTGACCTCGAATATGACGTTTTCAACGCGCTCGGAAACGACAAGGACGTACTTTCGGACTTTGAAATGCGCCTGACAGACGATACGAAACTTGCAGTCGTGACAATGGCATCGAACGTCTGCGGTAAGATTCTGCCTGTAAAGCAGATAGGCGAGATATGCAGAAAACGCGGGATTAAATTTGTCGTTGACTGCGCCCAGACGGGCGGCTGCGTGCCGTTTGAATTTGACGCGCTGTTCGCCGACGCCGCCTGCTTTGCCGGACACAAGAGCCTTTACGGACCGCAGGGCTGCGGATTCTGCATATTTGCCGACGGGCTGTCTCCCAAAAGCGTAATTCAGGGCGGAAACGGAGTTAATTCCGCAAGCTTTATGATGGAAGGGCCGCTGCCCGAAAGGCTCGAAGCCGGAACCGTCGGAACGCCTGCGATATGCGGTCTTAAAGCAGGCGCGGAATATGTCATGAGAGTCGGCGTTGAAAACATCTTTCGGCAAGGAAACGTACTTTCCGAAAAACTCTGTGACGGACTGCGCAACATTTCCGGCGTAACCGTATACGGTCAAAGCAAAAACTCAACTCCGTGCGTGCTTTTCAACAAACAGGGAATTAAAAGCGAGAGGATCGCCATGCTTTTGGCACAAAACGGAATATGCGTAAGGAGCGGACTTCACTGCGCACCGCTTGCTCACAAGGCTTTCGGCACTTTGCAGAACGGTGCGGTAAGAGCGTCTCTTTCGCATATGAACAAGCCCAATGAGATCGACAGGCTGTTAAAGGTCGTAAATCTTGCAGGGCAGGACGTCTGACAATACAAAAACGCCTCTGTACGGCAAAAAACGCTGTGCGGAGGTAATTTTTATGTATACAGGTGCTCAAAAACCTTGACAAAAAATGTATACAGGTGTATAATTTTTATATACAAACAATACATTACGGAGGAAAAAATTAATATGCCTTATATTGAAGCAAAATTTTCAAAAAAGCTGACCGACGTGGAAATAACCGAACTTAAAAGCGGTTTCGGAAAAGCTATTGAATGTATCCCGGGCAAAAGCGAAAGCTGGCTCATGGTAAACATCGAGGATGCGAAGAACATATTTTTCAAGGGCGGCAACTCCGAGGACAGCGCATATGTTTCGATATCCACTTTCGGAAAAGCGCCGTCTTCCGCATTTGAAAAAATGACGGGCGAGCTGTGCGGCATTATTTCGGATAAGACGGGAATATCGCCGTCAAGAATCTATATAACCTATCACGAGATTTCAAACTGGGGCTGGAACGGCTCGAATTTCTGAAATTAACGAAAGGCTTTGTGAATAACCATGCCTAGAAGAGAAAAATCCGTATATTCGGACATTGCAAAAGAACTGGAAAACAGAATAAACGCCAAAGAATACAAACAAGGGCAGTGTCTGCCGTCGGAGCGCGAGCTTAAAGAGCGATTCGGTGTTGAAAGAACCACGGTAAGGCGCGCGCTCACAATACTCTGTGAAAAAGGACTTATATACAAGCACGCCGGTATCGGCTCTGTCGTGTCGTCCGGAAAACCGCCGAAAAATGCCGAGAATGCCGCCGCAAGTTCCGATAATGCCGATAATGCAAAATCGGCTGCAAAAAAAAGCTCCGCGGTGCAAAAAGACCGAGGAACTCTTATCTGGATCTTTCCCGACGCGCAAGCTTATTCGCGCCGCAGCGACGAGCTTATTTCAAAGACATATGAGGATTTAAGCCGTATATGTGCCGAACGCGGATTGGACATTACACAGGTTTGCGAAACGTCGGAAATTGAAAAAATATCGGCAAAAGAAAAGATTTTCGGCGCGGTCTTCTGCGAAAAAGTCGGTCAGGCGGCGTCGGAGTTTCTTGAAAGCAAAAACATACCGTACATACTCGCTTTCGGAAGTGCCGGAGGACTGAGATGCGTTGACGCTGACAACAGCTCTGCGCTTGAGCTTGCCGTAAGCCGCCTTTACACGGACGGTCACAGAAAAATCGCCTTTGTGGGTTCCGATGAAATATATCCCGCGCAGAGAGAAAGGCGCATAGCCTTTGAAGAGGCACTCACCTCGTTCGGACTGAGTTCGGAATTCGTGAACACCGGAGGCGGCGACGAGGAAAGCGGATACAAAAGAACCATGGAACTGTTAAGACGTTCGCGCGACCGTTTTACCGCCGTATGCGCAGTAAATGACGCTGCCGCAAAAGGAGCTTTGCGCGCACTCACGGACTACGGCATAAAAGTACCGTCCGAATGTTCTGTTATAGGTTTCGGCGCGGTGTCCGAAAACACGGAAATATCAAGCACATTTTGCGACTGCAAAACCTTTGCGAGAGAAATATTCCATGCGCTGTGTTCGGCAAAAGAAGGCGGATTCGGTATCACATGCAGAACAGTAATAGGCGTTAAGCTTTGCGGAAACACGGTAAGCGAAGCGGTATCGTCAAGAAGCAGAGGTTCAATTTCCGACTTTCTTCTCTGAAAATAATCTGTACAGTGCCAAAACAAAAATAAATATTATTCCGGCTATGTTTATAATATCGCCAATGCGTGAATAAAGCGTAGTTCCGGAGCTTATCGGGAGTGTAGCTGTTATACTCCCGTATTTATTTACGCCAAGGCTTTTCACGATTCTGCCGTCGGGAGTTATAAGCGCCGATATTCCGGTATTTGCGCTGCGCACCACCGATACGCCGTTCTCAACGGCGCGCATTACCGAATGTTTTAAGTGCTGATCGAGAGCGGCAGATGTCTTATACCAAGAGTCGTTGGTCGATACGATTACAAGCTTTGCTCCGTTTTTTACCTGTTTTGAGCAAAGAGACGGGAATACCGAATCAAAGCAGACAAGTCCCGCAAACTTTATGCCGTTTGACGTTTGAGGCGCAGTTTCCGGCATTTTTCCGGCAGTCAGATCCTCACCGAAAAGATTTAAGTCGGCAGCCGTTCCGAATACGGTTTCAAGAGCCGTGCGGTAAGGCAGAAACTCACCGAACGGAACAAGGTGCTGCTTATTATAGACATCGCTGCACGAAGAATCCTCGCCGTAAAGATACAGCGAATTGTAATATGCGCCATTATCGCGGTAAAAAGCCCCGGCAATTACATCGGCGTCGTATTTTTTCGCTGTGTCTTTGAGCTCAGCGTCAACTTTTTTTGCGTTTTCGGAATACAGGTCATCTCCCGAATAAAGAGTAATCGGGAAAGAGGTTTCGGGAGTTACGAACAGATCGATTTTGCTCTGCCCTCTCCTATCGCGCTCATTTACGGCTTTTTCGCAAAGCTGCTCAAATCTTGACATTGCCTCGTCCGTCATTCCGCTTTGCCATTTTTGTTCGGAATTCATATTTATCTGAAGTGCGCAGACTGTAATCTCACCGTCCGTATCATATCCGTCACTGAGCTTTAATGCGCCGTAAGCAAAGTTTGAAACAAAGAGCAAAAGCGCCGCAGCGCCGTAAAAGACTCGCACTTTAATACCGGACTTTATAAACAGCGCGTTTGCCGCAAGGGCATTTACAAGTATTATCAGAAAGGTTATGAAATATGAACCGAAAAGGCTTGCACTCTGGATAATTTCAAGTCTCTGCGTCTGTGCGACAAACAGCCTCCCCCACGGAAAAGCAAAACTTCCGACGCTTTGCAGCAGCTCTCCGAACACATACGAGAACGCGAACACCAAACTGCTCACAACGCTGTTTTTTGGCTTTGTCAGAAATGCGCAGAGCAAGAAAGAAAATGCCATGACTGCCGAATGTATAAGCGGTATAAGCGTAAGCGCGGCAATTATCACAAGTACGCTCGCAAATGCTCCGAGTCCCGCGAAATCAAGCGGATACAGATTTACAAACCAACTGTACAAAACCGCGTAAAACGGATAAAAAAAGCAAAAGAGAGAGCCTGTTGTGACTCTCCCGTTTTTTTGTGCGAATATAAATGTGTAAAGCACGCCGAAAAACAGCCATGAAAGAATGTAAAGGCGTGAAAAACAGAACGGAAGCGCGGCGATTATTCCCGACAAAACGAGTATGACACGTTTTTTTGCGGTGCCGAGTCCGTCAAACACGGTTTTCATTATTCTCTGCCGGTAAGCTCACGGAGATAGTTTACAAAATCTCCGACGGTTACAAGCGTATGCGCCTTTTCCTCGTCGATGTCGATATTGTACTTTTCCTCGCAGAGAACAACAAGATCCGCAAGTTCAAGCGAATTGAATCCGAGATTATTCACGAATTCCGCGTCCTCGGTTATTTCCGATGCGTCGATCGACATTTCATCGGCAAGCATTGCCTTTATTTCTTCAAACATGGGTGTTACAGCTCCTTAAAGTTTAGTCAATTTTCTTATTTAACAAGAAAGCGTTTTATCTTTCTCGATGTGGTCTTTTCAAATTCCGTCTTTCTTATCTCGATATTTCTTATCTGCTTGAACGACGGAAGCTTTTTGTTCATTTCAAGAACTCTTGCCTTTATATCCGCGGCAATATCGTTTATATCCGTATCCGGCTCATAGCGCGAAAAGTCGGGATATACGACTGCGGTGAGATTGATGTCGCCGGTTTCTTCTTTCTTTCTGCCGACAACAACGCACTCGCTTATTCTGTCTATCTTGCCGAGATACTCTTCTATCTCCTCGGGGAAAACGTTCTTGCCGTTATTGAGTACGATTACGCTCTTTTCGCGTCCCGTGATATAAATATATCCGTCTTTATCCATATATCCTATATCGCCGGTTCTGAACCAGCCGTCGGGTGTGAAAACAGCGGCGTTTGCTTCGGGATTTTTATAGTAGCCGAGCATTACGTTGGAACCGCGCACCTGAATTTCTCCGGTCATATGTCCCTTTTCGTCGGCTCCCGTTTCATCGATGCGAACCTCGCAGCACTTTACCGCAGGTCCTACAGAACCTATCTTCTTTTTATAGAACGGGTTTACCGCAATAAGAGGCGAGCACTCGGTAATTCCGTAGCCTTCGCAGAGGTCTATTCCAAATGAATCGAAGAACTTTGTAAGCTCCGGATCCATTGCAGCGCCGCCGCAGATGATCTTCTTAAGATTTCCGCCGAACGCCGTAAGAATATCCGCAAACAGCTTTTCGCGCATATCAACGCCGACAAATCTCATGGCATTTGACGCCGCCATACCTATCTTTAACTGGCGTTCCTTGCCCTTTTTACGCACTTCGTCGCGTATCTTCTTTGCAAAAGTAGAAACAAACAGCGGTACAAGCGTGAGCGCCGTAGGCTTGAAGGTATTGAGATTTTTAAGAACGTGCTTAAGGTTATCGTTTATGCATATAGTCGTGCCGAGTATAAACTGAGAAACAATTATCGCAAGCTCATATGTGTGGTGCAGAGGAAGAACCGACATTGAAACGTCGTCCTCATGGAAGTCAACCGCAGCCACCGCAGAACAGGCACAGTTTACAATATTGCTCTCCGAAAGCATTACGCATTTGCTTGTTCCGGTAGTGCCGGACGTAAATAGCATTATGCTCATATCGGTTCTCGGAGGCTTTATATATATTTCGGCAGGCGTCATGCGAACGCCGTCGTCAAATCTCAGAAATTCTCTGAACTTATAAAGGCGCTTATCGTCGTTTACCCACTCGGTTCCGTCCTCGCCGCGGATAATTATATCTATATTATCAAAAACGCCCGCTTCTTTAAGCTCATCATACTTTTCGGAAAATTTCGGAGACATAACTATCGCCGTAACTTCGGCTGTATCGAGAAATCCCTTTATTTCATTATAAAGCAGTTCCTTATCGAGAGGAACTATTACAGCTCCCGCTCCGACTGCGGCAAAAAACGCCGTTATCCATTCATGGCTGGTTTCACCGATAACCGCTATTCTCTTGCCCGAAAGCCCCTTTGCGCGGAACGCGCCTGTCATGCGTTCGATATTCTCGCCGAGCTGTCCGTATGTCAGATCGGCAATCTGTTTATCGGATCCGTAATATCTGAAAACCGTCTTATCCGGTCTTACTTCGGTATTATGATGATAAATTGCGTGCAGGTTTACGGCGTGCTTATATACTCTGGGATCGTTAATCATGTTATTCATCGCTCCATTCATAATTACACAACGTAACATATCAATTATAATCTTTTAGCGGTAATTGTCAATAAACAAAATATTAATTCTTGTAAATAAAGGACAAAACTATGCTTTTTTCGATATGTTTTTGCCGTGGTTCCTCTGTGTTAATGCAAAAGAACAAGAAAAAGTTACGCAAAAAGCAAAAAAATCATTTTTCTCAAAAAAGCTCTTTATTGTTGACATAAAGCCAAAGAAAGTATATAATATATTTTGCATAAAAGTGTAAAAATCAATCCGTTAGGAGAAAATTATGAACAGACGAGAGGCAAGGCAGGCGGCGCTCTGCATGATATTCGATTACAGCTTTCACTGCGACGAAAAACCCGAAGAACAGCTTGAACTGTATATAGACAACTTTCAGGACGAAAAGGAAAAGTGCATAAGCGACGAACTGAGAAACGACAAATACTTTACAAAGGTATATTTCGGCGTTATCTCAAACATTCCCGAAATCGACGAGATGATAGAGAAATGCTCAAAAAAATGGAACGTTGCGAGAATTTCACGCGTTTCAAAGTCGATCATGCGCCTTGCGCTTTACGAAATAATGTACATGGACGACATTCCCGAAGAGGTTTCCATAAACGAGGCGGTAGAGCTTGCAAAGAAATTTGACAACGACGACAGTTTTTCGTTTGTCAACGGAATTCTCGGCGCTGCCGTAAGAGAGATTGCAAAGAACAAGTCCGCGCAGGCTGACGTTCAATGAAAAACGGACTGTATCTCGGCGCGGATACAAGCAACTACACGACAAGCCTTTCGCTTGTCAAGGACGGAAAAGTTATTTCAAACGTAAGACGTCTGCTTCCGGTCGAAAGCGGAAAATGCGGTCTGCGCCAGAGCGACGCGGTATTCTTTCACACAAGAGCCTTGCCGGAGCTTGCGCATGAGCTTTTTCAAAGCGTGCAGTACAGTAAGGACGAGCTTTGCGCCGTAGGCGTATCCGAAAGACCGCGGGACGCGGAAGGCTCCTATATGCCGTGCTTTCTTGCAGGCGTTTCCTTTGCGTCGGCTGTATCCGGAGCGCTCGGTATTCCGCTGTACGGCTTTTCGCATCAGGCAGGACACATAAGTGCCGGAGTTTATTCGTGCGGCAATGCCGAAGTTTTTGAAAACACCGAGTTTTTCGCGTTTCACATTTCGGGCGGAACGACGGAAGCCTTAAAGTGCAGATACGACGGCACAACTTACATATGTCAAAAGCTCGGCGGCACGAATGACGCGTCGGCAGGTCAGATAATAGACAGAGCCGGAGTTTATTCGGGACTGGATTTTCCGTGCGGAAAAGAGCTTGACGCACTTGCGCTATGTGCGGACAAACGCATAAAGCCAAGCGTCAGTATGAAAGGCGCGTATTTTTCGCTGTCGGGACTTCAGAACAAAGCCGAAAAATATCTGTCGGACGGCGAGAGCATCGAGGTCACGGCGCGTTTTCTGTTTGAAAGCATTGCGTGCGCGCTCTCTGAAAGTCTTGCGGAACTTCGGCGTGTACACGGAGGTCTCCCCTGCCTTTTCGCCGGAGGAGTAATGGGCAGTGCAAACATAAAAAACGTACTTTGCAAAATTTCGGACGTGTATTTCGCAAACAGCGAGCTTTCGGGCGACAATGCCTGCGGAACGGCGCTTCTTGCGCAGAAACGCCATACGGAAATCTGAAAATTTTAAGATTCGGAGGACTCTTTACATGGACACGCCGGTCGCCTTTACGGTAACGCAGTTAAACGAATATGTAAAAGCGCTTGTGGATTCCTCCGAGGTGCTTTGTAACGTCTGCGTTGTAGGAGAAATATCCAACTTCAACAATCATTACAAAACAGGACATCTTTTTTTTACGCTCAAGGACGAAAACTCGCTGTTAAAGGCAGTTATGTTCAGAACATACGCGTCAAATCTGAATTTTGTACCCGGGAACAACATGAAAGTGCTTGTATACGGCAGAATAGGCGTATTTGAACGCGACGGAGTATATCAGCTTTATGCTGTCCACATGGAACAGTTCGGCGTGGGAGAGCTGTACATTGCGTTTGAAAAGCTAAAAAAGAAGCTGTCCGCTCTCGGAATGTTCGACGAAGACCGCAAAAAAGAGATCCCGAAGTATCCCAAACGCATAGGAATTATAACCTCGCCAGAAGCCGCGGCGGTTGCGGACATGAAAAACATCATCACGCGCCGTTATCCCATGTGCGAGATACACATATACCCTGCTCTCGTACAGGGCAGGGACGCGCCGAAAGAACTGTGCGCCGGAATAAGGTATTTTGACAAAGATCCGCGCTGCAACGTTATAATAATCGGCAGAGGCGGAGGCGCGATAGAAGATCTCTGGGCGTTCAACGACGAAGAGCTTGCAAAGACGATATTCGCCTGCACCACTCCCGTAATTTCCGCGGTCGGACACGAAACGGACTTTACCATATGCGATTTTGTCGCAGATCTCCGCGCGCCCACACCGTCGGCAGCCGCCGAACTTGCCGTTCCCGACAAGACGGAGCTTTACGGAATGTTAAGGCACTTATCGTCAAGAATAACGTCGGGTGCGTTTTCGGCAGTATCGTCAAAAAAGGTGCGGCTTGAATCGTTACAGGCGCGAAAAAGTCTGTCAAAACCGGAATATTATATCGAATCGCGTTTTGAGCTTATAGCAAGGCTTGACATGAGAATTAACACGTCCGTCAAAGCTGTAACCGACAAAAAACGCCGCGACGCGGCGCTGTGCGCATCAAGGCTATCGGCGCTTAACCCCATGGCTGTGCTTGCGAGAGGCTACGGCGCGGTATTTGACAGTGACGGCAGCGTCGTGTCCTCGGTAAAAGAGTTAAAGCAGGGCGACGTTTTAAACATCATGCTGTCGGACGGAAATATCCGTGCAAAAGTAGAAAGCACCGTCACAAACGGCAATCGGAGCCGCAAGGAGGAATTAAAACATGGCTGCAAAGAAAACACTGAGCTTTGAAAAAGCAATAGAAAGACTTGAAACAATAGCCGACACGCTGGAAAACGGAAATCCCGCGCTCAAGGATGCACTTGCGCTTTACGAAGAAGGCGCCGCACTTTTAAATCAGTGTACAGCCGAACTTGACGAGGCTCAAAGCAAGATTACCGTACTTTCAAAGGCGGACAAAACTTCAAATGACGAATAAAAACGGCAATACGGATAAAATACGCGCCGTTATTGTCACAAAATTGTTAATTTATCTTAATTAGCCTTGCTATTTTGGTGAATAAATACTATAATATCTTTATACAGTAAAATGCGTATTGAAAGTGAGTGATAGAATTGTCCGAAAACAGAAATGAAAAAACAATAACCTTTTCGATTTCACAGCTCAAGGAGCTTGAAACAAAACAGACGTTAATGCAGGTATACGACGCACTCAAGGAAAAGGGATACAATCCGATAAATCAGATAGTAGGATATATTTTGTCAGAAGATCCGACGTATATCACAAGCTACAACAATGCGCGCGGACTTATCAGAAAGCTTGACCGCGACGAGCTTTTGAAGCTTCTTGTGGTAAACTATCTGAAAAACGACTGAATTTTTCCCGAAAGGATTTGATCCAATGGCAGAAACAATGACTTACAAAGGTCACCCGGTCGTAAGATGCGACAACAAAATATATTACGGCGAGCCTTACAACCCGTTTATCGTCGTACTTATAATCCTCGAAAACAAGAAGGTCGGAGAGAACACTCTCCCGTCGAGAGTTCTGGTTCAGCTTCAGAGCACCGATCCCGCGCTTGCAATGTCAAGCGAAAAGATCATCAAGGAATCCGAAAGGAAAAATCTTTTCGACGCTCTTGAGATCGGCAGCGTATGGCTTGAAAAGCAAGGCTGAAAACAAAAAATGCAAAGAAGATCCCTATGGTATGTAAAAATATCATGGGGAAATTTTTTATATTCGCGATAAAGCACATTTTAACAATGTTTTGCGGCAGGCGTCAGGGATTGTTCTCGCCTTGCATGGCTTTTTTTCTATACTCTGTCGGCGTTACACCGAGATTTTTTTTGAAAAATCTGAAAAAATAATAAATGTTATTAAATCCCGAAAGTTCTGACACGTTTTCAAGCGAACATTCATTTTGCGCAAGCAATTCCTTTGCACGCGCAAGTTTAAGGCTGTTTATATATTTTATAGGAGACTGACCGTAGGCGTAAAAAAACACTTTTCTGAAGTATGACGGTGACATTTTGCAAAGCTCCGCAGCTTTTTCAAGCCGTGTATCTCCTTTCGTGTATGAAGAATGAATATAGTTTACGGCAGGCAAAAGCATTTTTTTGGTATCGTTTGAAACATACTTAAGATTTTTTTCGGTAACGGCGATATGAAATACTGAATACAGATACGATCTGCATTTATACGAATACCCGTACTGTTTTGAAGAAAAGCACTTTTCAGCCTCTTTGAAACATTCGGTTATTTCGGCGCTCTTTTTTATATGCAGCACGAACGGCGAAAAGACGGCATTGGGGCAAATTTTGAAATTTATTGCATAACAATCGCCGCTGATCTCATCATCAACGACATATGACGAGCCTTGCGGCAGAAAAATTATATCGTTTTCTCCGACAGAAAGCTTTTTCCCGTCATTGAAAATGTATGTTTTCCTTCCGGCGATATTAAGCGCAAATCCGTGCGAAGGACGCTTATTATGCACCTTTATTCCCGTTCCCGCAGCAACTTTACAGGCAAGTATTATTTCGGTCACAGCAACATCACAATCAAAAAAATCCACGCTTACCGCCTCCGTATTCATTGTAGCATTTCGGAGCGAAAAAGTCAATAATAATCGAAAACGGCATTGATAGAAATATATGTTTCAGTTATTATATAACCGTCGAAAGGTGTGGAAAATATGTTTGAAAACGACCGTAAAACAATAGAAAATAAGTATCATATCAAAGGCGAAAAGTTCAATCCGTACATCAGAATGGCTTATCACGGATACGAATATGACAAAACCACCGGCAAAGACGACGGCGAGATAACCGACGGTTTAAAAAAGCTGTATGACAGCATAAAAGACCTGCCGCATCCGCAGGCGAAAGCATATGCTGTAAAATATGTGCTTGAAAACACAAGAATAGATATAAATGAACACGATTGGTTTGTCAGCTTTTACAGTGTAAACCGCCTGGCGGGCAGAATTACGTCGGACAGATGGTACAACGAAATATTCGCCTGCGTTATTCCCGAAACCGATGCCCTTATGAAGGACATGAACAATTCGGGAGCAGTGAGCATCTGGCCGGACTTTGACCACGTTGTTCCGGACTGGGACAGCGTTCTTTTGCTCGGATTTCCCGGACTTATGAAGCGCGCGTTATTTTACAGATCACGGCATGAGGCAAACGGAACTCTTACGGAAAGTGCAAAAGCTTTTTTCGACGGGATTGTAACTGAGTATCAGGCAATAATTGACGTCATAGACAGGCTTTACCGTTATTCGCTTACAAAAAAACACGCCAAAGCCGAAAAAATTTCGCAGTGTCTGAAAAACATACGCGACGGCGCTCCGAATAATTTTTACGAGGCACTTCAGGTAATTTACATCTATTTTATGATTTCCGAATGTTTCGACGGATTTCAGGTTCGTTCTCTCGGCAACGGGCTTGACAACACGCTTTATTCCTTTTATCAAAACGACCTGAAAAGCGGCACATATACGCGCGAGGAAATAAAAGAACTGTTAAAATATTTTTTGATTCAATGGTCGGCTATCGGAAACTACTGGGGGCAGCCCCTATATCTCGGCGGAACCAACAAAGACCAAAGTTCAAAGTACAACGAGCTTTCATATGACATTCTCGACGTCTACGACGAAATCGGAATATACAATCCGAAAATTCAGTTAAAGGTCAACAGCAACACTCCCGACAGACTGTTAGATAAAGTTTACGGCATGATACGCCGCGGTCACAATTCGCTTGTACTGTGCTGCGAACCCGGAATGATGAGGGCGGTCATGAGTTACGGCGCAACATATGACGAGGCATTGAACATGGATATAAGAGGCTGCTACGAAACAGGCGTGCGTGCAGCCGAAGTCTCCACCGCAACCGGTTATATAAACGCCGTAAAAGCAGTATTATATGTATTTTCAAACGGATACGACAAAAATCTCGGCCGCACGTTCGGCTTGAAAACGGGAGAGCTTTGCGAGCTTAAAACATTCGGGGATTTTTACAATGCGGTTATCAGACAATGGGAAAATCTGATTGAGATAACGATTGGCGCCGCAAGCCAATATGAAAAATATCTGTCATATATAAACCCGTCAAATATGTATTCGGCGACCATAGAAAGCTCTCTCGAAAAAGGCGCAGACGCTTATCAATGCGGCGTCAAATTCAACAATTCCGCAATTCTGAACTGCGGATTTGCAAGCCTTGTCGATTCGGTAATGGCTGTAAAAGAATTTGTATATGACAAAAAATCCGTCACTCTCAAAGAATTCGGGAAAGCTCTCGAGAACAATTGGCAGGGATTTCAGAGTCTGCACACGCAGGTTATCAAAAGCAAGCACAAATACGGCTGCAACGATCCTGAAACCGATGTTTACACTCAGGCAATGTCCGCATATTTTACCGCGAAAGTAAGCAACCGTCCGAACGCACGCGGCGGCACATTCAAAGCAAGCATGCACTCGGCAATGCAATTTATATGGCAAGGCGAAAAAACAGGCGCATCGCCCGACGGACGTTTCGGAACGCAGGAATTATCCAAAAACGCCTCTCCTTCGGTCGGCATGGACAAAAACGGAATTACCGCGCTTATAAATTCGGCTCTTAAAACAAGACCTTACACTTATCAGGAAAGCCACTGTCTCGACGTTATGCTGCATCCGTCCGCGGTAAACTCGGACGAAGGAACGGATATTATGAAGAGTCTGCTTTTCACATATATGCAAAACGGCGGTCAAAGCATACAGTTCAACATCTTTGACAGGGATATGCTTATTGACGCGCAGAAAAATCCCGAAAAATATCAAAATCTGCAGGTTCGTGTCTGCGGCTGGAACGTACTTTGGAACAACCTCAGCACGGCAGAACAAAATGCGTATATAGAACGCTCAAAAAACATCTGACGAGGTTTGTTATGAAAGCTGTTATAAGCGACATTAAAAGGTTTGCGGTTCACGACGGCGACGGAATCAGAACAACCGTATTTTTTAAAGGCTGTCATCTCGGCTGCATATGGTGTCACAATCCAGAATGTATTTCGCAAAAGCCGGTTATAGCCTATTATGCAAACAACTGCGCAAGCTGCATGGAATGTACAAAAGTATGTCCGAACAAATGCCACAAAGCAGACGGCGGCGTACACATTTTTGACAGGACTCTTTGCACGGCGTGCGGAAAATGTCAAAAAGTCTGTTTTAAAAACGCCCTCAGAATTTACGGCACCGAATGCACTGTTGACGAGATCTTGCCGATTTTGACGGCAGACAGACAATTTTACGCAAATTCCGGCGGAGGCGTCACCCTGTCGGGAGGAGAATGTCTTATATATGCCGATTTCTGTGTGGAATTGTTAAAAAGGCTGAAAGCCGAAAACATAAACACGGCCGTTGACACCTGCGGTTTTGTATCGAAAGAGGCGCTTAAAAAAGTTATACCGTACACGGACGTCTTTTTATACGATATAAAAGCCATAGATGAAAACACGCATATAAGGTGTACCGGAAAATCAAACCGAATTATTTTGGAAAATCTGAAATACATTGACGGCATCGGCAAAAAGACCGAAATAAGAATACCGTATGTTGCGAAATACAACGCCTGCGAAAAAGAAAAAATACTCGAATTTATAAAAGGTCTTAAAAACACGGTAAAAGTGCGCGTACTGCCGTATCACAATTACGCCGGATCAAAATATGCGGCTTTGGGCATAAAAAACAAATTGCCCGAACTTCTCCCGTCCGATGATGAAATAAGAGAATTTCAGGCTGATGCCGACAAAATTATAAACTTTTGCTGACAAAGTATTTTTTATCTCAATAATTATCAAGAAAGCTGTGAACCCCATCCTTATCCTTATACTTGATAACGGTTTCGAGGTTCACATTTTCCATGCTCTTGAAAATATTGCTCTCGACAAAGGGATTTGTCTTTTTAAGGCTTGCGATTATGCGCTTTGTTTCCTGACGCTTAGAACCGGTTCTGCCCGATGTAAGACACGCCTCCGACGTACAGGTATCGGTAAACTTACAGGCGCACTGTATAAAGTGCAGATCGTTATAATCGCGCCAGCGTTTGATGTCGTCCTCGCGGATAAGGTACATGGGACGTATAAGCTCCATGCCCTCAAAATTTGTGCTTTTGATTTTAGGCATCATGGTCTGCGTCTGACCGCCGTACAGCATTCCCATGAGTATCGTTTCTATAACATCGTCATAGTGGTGTCCCAGCGCTATTTTATTGCAGCCGAGCTCCTTTGCCTTTGAATAGAGATATCCCCTTCTCATTCTCGCGCAGAGATAGCACGGGGACTTTTCAACATTATACACCGCGTCGAAAATTGTGCTTTCAAAGACGGTTATCGGTATTCCGAGCCGTTTTGCGTTATGCTCTATTATCTCGCGGTTTTCGCTGCTGTAACCGGGATCCATGACGAGAAACACAAGTTCAAAATGAAATTTTCTGTGCCGTACAAGCTCCTGGAAAAGCTTTGCCATCAGCATTGAGTCTTTCCCGCCGGAAATACAGACCGCAACCCTGTCGTTCTCTTTTAGCAGCTCATATTCGTTAAGCGCTGCGGCAAAACGCGAAAACAGCTCTTTATGAAACTTTTTGCGTATGCTGTTCTCTACCCTCTCGCGGAATTCAATATCGTCGTTTTCGCTCTGTATTTTCCTTCTCAGCCAGCCGATATATCCGTCTTTAAGACTGCACGCGTCAAATCCGTGCTCGCAGAGAGTATCCGCAAGCTCAACGCTTAACACTCCGGACTTACAGTACAGCACGGTCTTTTTAGTTTTATCAAGCTTGTTTTCGTCAAAATCCGTCTGCGGAATACTGACGGCGCCCTCTATTCTTCCGTATTCAAACGAAAGAGCGTCGCGCATATCGACAAGCTCATATGTATCTTTATCCAGTTTTTCAAGCTCTTCCAGTGTTATTTCCGGCATTTGATTTTTCTTTCCTTTACTTTACAAGTCCGCTGCCCTGTTTGCCCGTCATATGGCGGATCTTTATTTTAACCATGCACATCGCGCCGATCTCGCGGTTAATATAAAACAGGCGGTTTTCATCGGTATCTTCGGGATAATACTTTTTCGCAAACGCGGTGATTACGTTCATGATCTCGTCTTTATCCTCCATTATTTCGGCAATTCCGAACGTGGCGGCGCTTTTATAATTTGTGGTATACTTTTCCTTAATAACGTCGGATTTTTCGACGACGCAAAACGAAACCTTGGGATTTTTCTTTACCGCGTCAAGCTTATGACCGCTTTTTGCGCAGTGAAAATATATGCAGCCGTCCTCATACAGATAATTGAGCGCAACGGCATACGGTCCGTCGTCTCCGTCTGCGGCAAGAACGCCGTAAGATGTATTTTTTAATATATTCTAGGTTTCTTCGCGGCTTAAAGCCTGCTTTTTTCTTCTCATTTCACGAAACATTGTCCGTTTCTCCGCAAAAATCCTTATTTAACAGTAATTTTACCACAAACAAGTCTATAAATCAATCGTGCTTTTAATCTTTTTATAAGCTTTTAACATTTAATTTATCTCAAAACAAAAATCCGGCAGAGAACCTAAGCCCCGCCGGAAATTTTTTATTTATGATTGCGTCAGTTTTTTAAATCGTCTATGACCGTCGGCTCGCACAGAGGTTTCATGGAGGTCAGGTCTTCAAAAATCATAAACGAGATCTTTTCAAATTCATTTGGTCTCATTCCGAATTTCTCAACCATATCAATGAATAATTCATCATCATCACTTTTAACGTCCATGATCTTTGTTTTTATCAATTTCTTATCGCTGTAAACCGCGATTATGAGTGCAAAGTTATTGCCGTTTGAATCAACGGAAACAGCAAGAGAGTTTTCTCCGTAAGCAGAAACCCATATTTTCGGGCGCTGAAATCCTACGCGCACATTTGCCTCAGACGAATATATGCTGTAACCTCCGCAGGTTACTTTACAAATATATCCGACACAATCTCCGTCGGCTATTCCCGAAGGGATTTCAAAGTCTGCGCTTGTCGCGCCCTCGATATCCTCCATTTTGTCGGCATACAGCCACTGATATGAAACATCTTCGGCAGTATAGTCATAGTTTGTCTTTACGCTGACGGAGAGCTTTTCTCCGGGTGCATAGTTCTTATCGAGATTGACGTCTGAGGGTTGTGACGTAATGACTGCCGGTGCGTCTGCAACCTCGACATCAGAAACATCACTTCCTGTTTCTTCCGGAGTTAACCACCTGCCGTCAGCCGTACTGCGGTATGCCTTTCCGTATGCGAGATACCTTGAAGGAGCGCTGTAATACGCACGAACCTTTCCGAACTTTCCGCTGTCTATCGTACATGCCGTATCGGAGCCTCTGACTATGAGCGTTCCGGTCACGGTAAGATTTTCAACATACACGCTTTCAACATCATATCCAATTCTTATATCGGATTTTACGGTTCCGTTTTTAAGCGTAATTCTGCCTAAATCTGAATTTATCGCATTGAAACTTCCGGATCCCACAGACAGAACCTTGCCGTTAAGATCAAATGTGACATTGTTTCCGTTTATGCAAAGACTTCCGAGGTAATCGTCTCCGTCATATTCCGCAAGAGCGACGTCGCAGAGCAGTTTAAGCACTTTTCCGTCCGTGAGAGCTGCCGCCGCGGCGTAAATGCTCTTATAATACTTTGCAACGGTATCATCAGGCGAAACAACCGCGGCCTGATATGTTACTCCGCAGTCGGGGCAGTTTCCGTTTTCATCAATATCCGCGTGCGCGCAGTACACGGTAAAGACCGCCCTGAAAACAGGCGTATAAATACCGTTTGCATTTGCTATGCACACATACTCATAGTCGCCGGGTTCAAGTCCTGCCGGAACGGTATAGGACGAATTTTCAGCTCCGTCAATTGCCTTTTTGCCGACATACCACTGATATTCCGCGGACTCTATGTTCTGAGCTTCAAACACGGGGCTTTGGGTATATCCGAAATCTGCTTTTTTTTCTTCAGTCTTTAAAGTTATATAATCGGGTATTTTTTCAACCGAAACGTGCAGAATAAAGTTTCCTGCGAACATATCCGAAATTTTACGGTCATTTTCCGCTGTGCTCTTGTAGCAGTATCCGTCGGCAAGAAGTCCGAACCAGTCTTTCTTGCCGGTATATGCAAATTTTATTCCGGCAAAATTACCTCCCGAAAGCTTTGCGGAAGCGTTTGAATCTTCCAACACAATCCAGCCCGAAAAATCTCCGCCGTTTATTTCGGCATAAGAATTGATGCCGCTGATTCTTACCGACGCAGCGCCGCTCGTGCTTTCCGAAACAGCTCCGTTTGTAAATTTCGCGCCGTTTATAATGATTTTTCCGCCATCTTCTGCCATAACGCCGTGATTATATGCGATATCTTCCGAATTATGATACGACGAGCGCACCTCAAGGTCATTTTCAAGTATGACCGTGCTGTTTTCGGCAACATATACAACATAATCTCTGTCAGACTGTCCGACGGTTCCGTTTTTAAGCGTTACCGTACCGCTGCCGATTACGTCTATCGGTGTACCGCTTTTTAATGTGTATTCAAATCCGCCGAAATCAAAGGTTACGTTTCCGTCTGTTATTCTAAAGTTGTCGTATGATGTTTCCACATCGCTGTAAAATCTTACATAGCAGTCATAATTCTTGCTTTGCGCATCATACACAGCCGAGCTTGCTTCTCCGACAGTTTCAAAAAATCTTTCGATATCTGTGCCTGTCTTTACGCCGACAGCCGTGTTTTCATGCTTTCGGCTTGCGTATTCTTCGGCTTTTATCGTAATGTCTCCCGTTATCGCCTCGCCCGGAATAAACAGCTTTCCTGCGGGGTAATCATAGCTGTATCCGACAACCTCTTTGCCGTCAACGGTAACGCTTATATCCTGACCTCTGCGCGGAATCCATGTTTTTTTGCCGTCGGAGTCGGTAAACACTGCGGTATAATCCGTGCCGAACACCGCCGTTTTTTCTCCGATGAAATTCACTCTGTAAAGGTCGGTGATTATATTTACGGGTTTGATCGGGGCATATGCCGAAATTTCAAGCTTTCCGCCGTTATATTTGCTGCCGTCTATATGAAGTATTCCGGTTTCTTCGGAATAGGTATATCCGTCAAAAGCGGCATTGTCAAGCTTTACCGAAACATAGGAAGCTTTGGGGTGTCCGTTCTGAGAGGTAAAAATGCACTCGAAGTCCTCGCCGGGCACGGCAAAGTTCTCTTTTCCGACATTTTGGCAGAGCACGCCGTCAAGATTATAGACAGGCTCCGTTCCCTTTGCGCTCAGAAGCGCTATTGAGCCAAGCTGCATTTCGCCGTAGGGAGTAATTATCTCGAATTTATATTCGCTGTAAGACGAAAGCTCATCTTCCGGAACGTCAAAGATAAAATCATATGATGTACTGTTTACGGCAGCCACAAGATTTTTAAAAGGAATGTACGATATTAATTTATAGTCGTCGTCATCGCTATTTTTACCGTAAAGAACGCCTGACGACGGGGTTCTGTAATATGTATATTCAACGTCGTAAGCCGTTGTAACACTTAATCCGAGAGCCTTTACGGGTTTATATGTGCCGAATGCAACCGCAGCATGGCAAAATCCGTCATCGGCGCCGACGCCTCTTACAACAAACTTTCCGTTATCGGCAAAAAGGTAGTACGGCACATAGTCAGAGACATGACTTCCGCTTAAGAGAGATACGGTATCTGTATTTACAGCATCGGAACGCTTTGAATAGTCTGCGTCAGCGTTTTTTGCTTTCTTTACCGCATAATCGTACTTACACAGGGTGCAGACCGCTTTTTCCGAACCGTCCGCACTCACTTCATATCCGGGTTCATGCTCTCCTATGTTGCCGAATTCGCAGATCTTACAGGTAAACTTATGCATAATGTACGGGAAATCTCCGGGAGTATATTCATATTCGTGCTCCGAAGACGCCCATGTGTGTTCACAGTCTTCACAGTACAGTTCATGGCTGTTTTCGTTATAGACATATCTCAGATTATGCTCAAGCACCTTGGAATAGCCGCAGCTTTCGCAGAGTGCGGTATGTTCATTATCGTTTTCATACGAATATTTATAATTATGCTTTCCGCGTTCCGCATATCCGCAGGGGCAGGAGGACAGGTGCGACGCATCGTTTCCGTCATTTACACAGGTAAAATCGTGCGCGGTTTTCATGGAGTGCGAACACAGCTCGCATATAGCCGTATGGTTAAGCGTATCTCCGCCTATCTCTTTAAACTTTGTATAGCTGTGCGCGACAGTCTTTTCCGTCTTACAGCCGCTGCATACCTCGGTGTGAGTATCGTTGTTTCCCGTATCGGTATACAGGGAAAAGTCATGCGTCAGATCAAACTCGGCATTACACGACGAGCATCTGCTGTGATGTGTGCCGTCGCCGTTATCGCGCGAAATAAACGAATGGTTTTCGACAACGGTATAATTGCAGTCGGAGCAGATCACGCTGTGCGTCTTGGTGTTATCCGATCTCGTTGTGTAATTATGTTCCGACGTGCGCTCATATCCGCAGATACAGGAGGACAGGTGCGTTCTTTTATCAACGGGTGATGAGTTAAACGCATGATTTTCCGTTTTTTCATATCCGCAGACTGTACAGGTTGCCTTATGCTGTGTATCGGAGGAAATCTGAGAGTAGGAAAACTCATGCGGCGCAGTGGTATTCTTTTCAAGGCTTCCGCAGACAGTACATTTTGAAAAATGGTTTCCGTCGCTGTCGTAATTACCCGAATAGGAATAATTATGCTTTAAGCAGACCTCGGTAAGATCGCTTACATATCCGCTCTTTTCGCCGTTATAGACCTCGTTGAAAACGTACATTTTCGCGGTGTTCATATCGACGTTATCGGGAACGCTTATTTTGAGGTTTGTCGTAAGACCTGTCTTTTTAAATCTTCCGTAGCTGAGAAAGCTTGCGTTTTCGCTGTCCGAACTTGTTATGATTACGGAAATATATTCGTTATCCGAAACGGGAGTTTCTTTGCTTCTCGCGTTTGTTGAAACCGCAACCCAGACGTTTCTTCCCGATATATTCGCTTCTCCGATTTTTATGTCGGTTACCGCGTTATCCTTTATCGAAAGCTTATACTGTCCGGCGTTATCCGACGAAAGCGCCGAAACATCGCACATCTTATTCTGAGCGTCTGTCTTTACCGAGGTGTTTGTCGTTTCATCCGGCAACAGCAGCACAGTCATGCCGAACGGCGTATTTACCTTTACTCCGTCTGTTTTTATATTGAGCGCAGGACGAAACCGGGAGTAAGCGACTTCTCCGTTACTCATACTCTTTTCACTTGCGGCATTATTATAAATCTGTATATAAGAAGCTCCTATTGAGGCGTCGGCTTTAGTCCACTGCCGGTAAGAACGCAGCCACCAGCTGTTTTCGACGCTTATCTTTTTTATCTGATCGGCGTACTTCTGAAACTCGTTCAGTGAAAGTGCAAACGCTTTATTGTCTACGATATAATCTGTATAATAACTGCCGTCAAATATTGATTGCGAAAAATCTGTCGTCGTACTGACAATGAGATTTTTTTCGTCGTCGCTGAATGCTTTTATAAAATATCCGCACTCGGCCGATATCGGACTGCCCATGTACATCGTGGGAGTTCCCTTTATTTCCTTTTGCAAATCCTTTGTCAAAAGAAACATTCCCGACTCGTCGCCGACACTTGTCTTATTTGAATCGAGCACAAGAAAGGCTTTCGGCGAATCGTATTTTTTCGACGCGTCAGTGTCGCCCGTTCCGCTGCCAAACACAACAATATCTCCGTCCGACACTCCGAATTTCATCGCAGGATATGCGGTATCCTCTGCACAGACGGAAATTCCGAACACAACAAGCATTGCGGCAATTACCGAAAGCAGTGCAAAGGACAGCTTTTTGTTTTTCATCTTGAAAATTCCTCCCGAATCTGTTTTATAAATAATTTTATATTATATGCAGTTTCTGTGCGGTAGTCTTTGCCTGGCTTCGCCGGCTGACTCCGAGTTTCTGAAGTATATGGCTGACGTGGCTTTTTACCGTCACGGTCTTTATATCGAGTATCTCGCCTATTTCGGCGTTGCTTTTATCGGCGCATAACAGTCTTAACACCTGCATTTCGGCGTCGGTAAGCTTTTCGCAGGGCGCGGACTTGGGAACGAGAAAATCGGGATAGTACACTGCCTGGAGTCTTGCGCATTTTATGACATTCTGCAAAAACTTATTCTTCTTATCGTTTTCCGAAATCTCACAGAGCATATCCAGCACCGCCGTACCGTACCCTCCGACAGTCCGCACAAAGCCGTATTCCTTTGCGGATTCAAACGCGCACAGCATATCTTCTTTCCACGACACATCACCGCTTCTGTATTTTGACACGGCGCTTATAGTTTTTATATGTATCATATCTATGTGCCTTGAACAAGTCCTGCAATAAGGTTCAAGCGGCGCGAGCGTCATGAGAACCGCCTCGTTATCTCCGCGGTAAAGTTCGGTCATTGCCTGAGTTATATACTGATAGCGCTTTAAGGTATAGAACGTAACGCAGTTTCTCGGCGCTTTATTGACATACCAGCTTTCGATGTATGCATCATCTCCCGTTCTGAGCGCTATTCTGCAAAGCAAAGCGTTTATATTGGGCATGAACCGTTCGCATTTTTTATCAAGAAAACGTTCTTTCAGCGCCATGACGGTGCGTTTTGCGTCGTCCGAACGTCCTTTATCCATCTGACTTCGCGCAAGCAGTCCGACAAGCGCAAATTCAATATCCGGCGTTCCCCTGCTCTGCACCTCGCTTATCTTTGAAACAAGCGCAAGCATTCTTGCCGAAACGTCCTCGCCTTTTTCAAATTTGCTTTCGGCAAGCGCACAGTCCGCAAGTCCCACGCCGTCTTTTCCGAGAACCGCCTCGACGGGCAATCTCATTGTGGCGTACAGAATATCGTCGGTTTTGCTCCAGTCCGAAAAGTCCTTGCCGCCGTTCATTATACTCGGCAGCGTGCTTGTGACTGAAAATGTCGGAAGTTTTATTTCTTTATTCGTAAACAGTTTAAAGGTATTTGAAATATTCTGGACAAGTCCCGAAGTTCCTCTCTGCGGCAGAGATATATCGAGAAAAGCAATTCTGCTCTTTGCCTCTTTTGCGGCAGCGTCGGTGCCTGTTCTTACGGACGCAAACTCACGCAGTTCGTTATACCATCTCTCCGACTGCTCATAATCCGTGTGCAGCGAGCAAAGCATACTCATGCCCTGCATAAGTGCGGGACTGCTCTTTATTCTTTCTTCGGAAAGCGACATAAAGTATTTATCAAGTTCCTCATAATGCCCCATTCCGGGGTGCAGAGCCATACTGCGTATAAGAAGTTCCGACACCTTTGCGCTCTCGCCGCTTTTTGAATAACATTCGAGAGCCTTGCCGTAATTTTCGCGCAGTTCAAAGCAAAGTCCTGCTCTCGCATAAAGCGCGCGGCGCTGCTCATCTGTATACTCGCGTTTCTGTTCCCAAAGTAAAAACTCCCTGAACACAGGCCAGAAATGCATTTTGTCCATAGAGTCGAACAGCAGCATATTTGAAGTCTGTCTTAAATTTGCTATACGTTCTCCGGCAAGCACGTCTCCGCTTGCCATTTTAGCAAGCTCCGTGTCAAATTCTTCAAACGGCGCAAGGTCAAGCAGAAAACGTCTTAAAGTCAGTTCAAAGCGTTTATACACCGCCTCGTCGAAATACACAAAAATACAGTGTTTTATCTCCTCAAGAAACTTTGACGTATAATCTTTCACGCTTTTCATGTTTTGTACCATGAACGACAGCGCAAGAGGATAACCGAAAGTTATGTTCTGTATATCGTCAACGACCGTGTCCGAAAGTTCAAGTCCGTTCTGAGAAAAATACTGCGCAGTCATATCGCGGTCAAACATAAGCTCTTGCGAATCAACTGTATACAAAAGTCCGGAAAGCCTGAACGGCATAAGAAAACCCGGAAGATTTCCCCTTGAAAGCAGTACAAAGCGTTTATCGGGATTGTCGCGTATAAGCGCGCACAGCGACTGCTGCTTTTCGGAATCCGAAAGGTTCTGAAGTTCATCGGCAAGCATAAAATCCCAGCTTTTTCCTCCGAGTTTATCAAAACCGTCTTTTTCGGCGCAAACTTCGGCGACACGTTTTTTTGAAAGCAGCTGCCCGGCAACAACCGTTTTACCGAAGCCGCAGGGTGCGGAAAAGAACATAACTCTGCCGTTCTGACAGAAATCACCGAATTTTTCTGATATTTCACGCTTTATAAGAACAGCCATTAAGTTTACGTCTCCGTTCGTCTGATATTTTCCGAATTTTTTCCTACTATTAGCATATTTTAACACATATTTTTCTCTCTGTCATCATTCCAAAGTATGATTTCGGCAAAAATATACGGCTTTTATGCGGATTTTTTATTACAAACACAAAAGAAACGGCTCATTTCAAAAAGTTTGACTTTTTTTCGCAAAGCTATTGCAAAAAGCGCGCGGGTGTGGTAAAATATACAGGTAATTTGCAAGCCGGTGTGATGGAATGGCAGACGTGACGGACTCAAAATCCGTTGGTAGCAATACCGTGTGGGTTCAAGTCCCACCACCGGCACCAATATGAGTAATATCAATGCGTTTTGCGGATCTGCGGCGTGCGGTACGCGGTGTTTTTTATCAAATGTTTTTTGGCAATCTTCAAAACGGATTGTCTTTTTTATTTTTCGGAGGACATACAAAATGAAAATTACGATCGACAGATTTGAAGGTGATTTTGCCGTAATTGAGTTTGAAAACGGCGAGACCGCCGATATGCCTTGCATTTTAATTCCCGGCGGCGCAAAAGAGGGCGATGTGATCGAAATCAGAATTGACGCGCAGGAAACGGAATTACGAAAGCAGCGCATTTCACACAAATTAAAGGATTTATTTGACAACTGAACACAACAAAACCGGGTATCAAAGTTTTAAACTTACGACACCCGGTCATTTTTTACTGTTTTAAAGTCCCGACTTATGCCCAGAACATTGTGCCGGGCTTGGGATCATGTATCATGACGTTCTTCAAGAACGCGATAGCCTTTTCAAGACCTTCCTTGCTTGTCATGATGCTGTCCTCATGCTCTATGCTGAGTACGTGGTTATATCCGACAAGCTGGAGCATGGAAATCATATCTTTCCAGAGCTTTTCATCAGTGCCGTAGCCGAGAGAACGGAATACCCAAGAACGGTTGATTTCGTCGCTGTAATGCTTTGTATCGAGAACGCCGTTTACTGCGGTAACGGTCTTATCTATACGTGTATCCTTTGCATGGAAGTTATAGATTGCCTTTTCCTTGCCGAGGGTTCTGATAACTTCAACGGGATCCATTCCCTGCCAGATAAGGTGCGACGGGTCAACATTTGCGCCGATAGTCGGACCGACCGCCTTTCTTATCTTGAGCATGGTTTCGGTATTATATACGCAGAAACCGGGGTGCATTTCAAATGCGATCATGCTTACGCCGTACTTGTTTGCGTACTCTGCCTCCTTGATCCAGTAAGGAATGAGCACGTCGTTCCACTGATAGTCGAGGATATGGAGAAAATCATCGGGCCACGGGCAGGTTACCCAGTTAGGGTACTTCGCGCCGGGTGCGTCGCCGGGACAGCCGGAGAAAGTGATTACTCTCGGTATTTCAAGCTCGTTTGCAAGTATGCAGGTACGCTCGAAATCGTTATGGAACTTTTCGGCTACTTCTTTATCGGGGTGAACTGCATTTCCGTGGGTGGACAGAGAGCTTATCTCCATGTCGTACTTTTTGAAAAGATCCTTAAATGCTTTAAGCTTTGACTTATCGGCAAGAAGTTCCTCTCTGTGGCTGTGTCCGTCGCCGGGAAATCCTCCGCAGCCTATTTCGACAGCCTCGACTCCGAGTCCTTTGAGATAGCAGAGTGCGTCCTCGAGAGAACGGTCGTAAAGCGGTACTGTAATTACTCCGAGTTTCATGTTATTCTTTCCTTTCTTAACTTTTATATGGTGTTATTATGTATTGAATAGACTTTAAATTTATTTTGCCGACGGGACGGTATTTCCGTCGGCTGCGCCTTTGTTTTCAAGGCAGGGCTGTCTGAAAGTCGGAACGATCTCATGTATGAGCGAACGTATGTCGCAATTATCGTCGTACATTACGGTTTCAAGCTCATGCAGCTTTTCATAGAACCAGTCGTCATCGAAAACCAGAGGATTTCCTATATGTATAAGGTGATTATCCGTCTCTCTTAGTCCTTCTTCGTCCATGAGCAGTTCCTCAAAAAGCTTTTCTCCGGGACGCAGACCGATATATTCTATCTTTATGTCCTTATCCACTCTGTAACCCATAAGGTGTATCATATTCTTGGCAAGATCCACTATCTTTACGGGCTTGCCCATATCGAGAACGAATATTTCTCCGCCCTTTGCCATGGCGCCCGCCGTAAGCACAAGGGACACGGCTTCGGGTATAGTCATAAAATATCTTATTATATCGGGGTGGGTTACAAGCACGGGACCGCCCGCCTGTATCTGCTTTCTGAACAGCGGTATGACAGAGCCGTTCGAGCCGAGAACATTGCCGAATCTTACCGCGACAAACTCCGTCTTTGAACGTCTTGACATACTCTGCACTATCATCTCGCATATACGTTTTGACGCGCCCATTACGTTAGTCGGGTTTACGGCTTTATCCGTTGAGATAAGCACAAAGCGTTCAACTCCGTATTTATCCGCGGAAAGCGCGGTCTTAAGCGTTCCGAAAACGTTATTCTTGATAGCCTCATTCGGGCTGTCCTCCATAAGAGGCACGTGTTTATGCGCTGCGGCATGGTAGACTATATTGGGGTGATACTTCGAGAAAATCGCGTCAAGGCGTCTTGAATCGCGCACCGAGCCTATAAGGGTTATAAGCTCAAGGTTCGGGTACTTTGACTTTAACTCGTTCTGAATATCATAGGCGTTATTTTCGTAAACGTCGAAAATAATAAGCTTTCCGGGTTTATGTGCGGCTATCTGTCTGCAAAGCTCGCTGCCGATCGATCCTCCGCCGCCGGTTACAAGCACTGTCTTGCCTTCGACGTACTTTATTATCTTATCCACGTCGATCTTTATCGGCACTCTTTCAAGCAGATCTTCGATCTCGACCTTTTTGAGCTTTAACATCTCGCGATCGTCGGATATTGCCGTGCTTACCGACGGCATACTTTTAAGTTCACACTCGGTCTGAGAGCAGATTTTGAGGATCTTCGTGCGCTCGTTCTCGTCAAGCGACGGTATTGCGTAAATGATGGTACTCGCGTCGAGCTGTTTTGCAACTTCGACAATGTCGTTTCTTCCGCCCATTATCTTAACGCCGCGGATATATTTACCCCAAAGGTTTTCATCGTCATCAACGGCTCCGACAACCGATGAATTTGAAAAATCCTCGCTTTTCTGAATATCTTCTATAAGTATCGCAGCCGCACGTCCGGCGCCGACTACAAGTATCCTTTCGTTTCTGTTATCCGGATTTCCTGAATACACGCTTTTATGAGAGTCGTTTATATTCGTGTAAAGTCTTACGATTATTCTTAATCCGCAGGTGCTCACCGCGAGCACAAGGAAAAACATTAAGCATACCGCAAGATTACCCTTGCTGTGCGACAGTTTCAATATCGCATAAAATATCGCCGTGTCAAAAAAGCAAACTGAAACAAGTCTCAAAAACTCTTTTGTTCCGGCGTATTTCCATATAGTTCCGTAAACTTTCGCAAACACCGCCGTAAGAACAAACAGCAGGGACGCGATTACTACGTTCAATATATTGCATGAGCTTACAAGCACCTCTGCCGCATTCAAATTAAAATTCGTAAAAAGGTAAACAGTGCTCAAAAAGCTCAGTACAACAAGCAAAATATCCGTTATCACCCATGCAAAATATGACGCTTTGTTTTTCATCAGCAAAATACACTCCGTTTATACGAAATTGTGTCAGTAAATTCACATATAGTATTATATTACACCAATAAATCTCTTTTGTCAAGGCAAAACATACAAAATAAGCCCAAACATATAAAATTATCGACAAAAGAACAGGCAAAAGCCGAAAAAAGTTTTTATATAAAACATTGACAAAACTCGCCGTTACATGGTAAAATATAGAAGAAATTCTACGGCTCGCGGCACAATACTGCAAGCACTAAAATAAGGGAAGGCATATTTTCATGAACACAAAACTCGCACTTAAAAACATTACAGTAGATATAGGCGTTGAAAAGCCGTTTCGTATTCTGCACTCGACCGACAACCACATATGCGTCGCAGATGAGCGCGAATGCGAGAGAAAACGTGACCTTTCTTCAAAAAGAGCCGCAATGTTCGGCAGTCCGGTTCTCGGCAACTGCGATTTATTTGACGAATCTGTACATTTCGCAAAACAAAACGGTCTTGTTTTTCTCTCGACCGGCGACATATGCGACTTTGTTTCCTACGGCTGTCTTGACTATGCTAAGAAAAAGCTTTCGGAAGTCGAATACATTTTCGCTCCCGGCAACCACGAATTCAGCAAATTTGTCGGCGAAGCAAAGGAGGATGCGGCGTACAAAGCGGATTCATACGATCTTGTTCAGTCGTATTTCAAAAATGATCTGACAGCCGACAGCACCGTTATAAACGGCCTTAATATTGTAACGTTTGACAATTCATATTACAATTTTACGGATTTTCAGACGGCGTTTCTCGAAAAGCAGGTCAAAAAAGGACTTCCGATAGCGCTTGCATTCCATGTACCCATATACACCGAAGGTCTTTACAACGATCAGCATTCCGACGAGCCCGGGCATTCCTGCAGCTGCATTGCCTGCCCCGAAAGCAAGATGCATTCTTTCCCGAAAGACCGTTACGAGCAGCAGCTTGCCGACAAGCCGACGCTTGATTTCGTTGAATACGCAAAGGCGCAGCCGCTTATAAAGGCAGTATTTGCGGGACATCTTCATTTTTTCCGCACGGATATTCTCGACACGTGGGCGTCAAAGCCGGTTCAGATCTGTTCCGACGGCGGTTTTCGCGGCGCCGCAACGCTTGTTGAAATCAAGTAACGTATTACACAGCATTTGTTTTTGCACCGAAAGGAGTATAAAACGTCATGAAAGAAATTATCAAAAAGTATTTGAAAGCGCAGTCTGTTTCCGCAATAGTCATGCTGGTTATAGGACTCGGACTTCTCATATTCCCCGGATTTTTTGCACAGACCGTCTGCTACATTCTCGGAGCATTGGCAATAGCCTTTGCCGTTTCGAGCATTGTTTCTTATATCCGTACTCCCATTGCGTTTTTCCCTATGGGTTACGGCATAGTGCTTTTTATAATCGGCATTGTCCTTATAAGCTATCACAAGCAAGTAATCTCGATACTTCCTCTCGGAGTCGGCATTTACCTTGTCATCAACGGCATAAGCGAGCTTTTGCGCGCTCTTAAATATAAAAAATCCTACGGCGGAAACTGGAACTCGGTTATAATCCCCGCGTGCATTACTCTTGCATTCGGCATAATTCTTGTTCTGTTCCCGTTCGGCAGCACAATGTTTATGTTAAGAGTAATAGGAGCTGCGCTTATCTACTGTGCGGCAGAGAATCTGTTCCATTTCGGATATGTTTCAAGAAAAATCGACTCTCTCGGTCCCATCGAGGGTTCGTTTACCGATCCGGACGACACGGACGGCAGCGTAAATTAAGATTTTTCAGTAGAATATGTCAACTTTTTAAAAGAATAGAACATTTACTTTGTTTACGGGTAATGGTATATTTATCACAGAAAATATTTTTGTGAAAGGAAGCAAAAAACATGAATATGCCCCGTCCTGAACATCCCAATCCCCAGTGGGAGCGCAAAAACTGGAGAAACCTCAACGGAGAATGGCAGTTTGAAATCGACAACTCCGAATCCGCGCTTGACAAAAAGTATTACGAAAACGGCAAGGAACTGAATTCAAAGATAATCGTTCCTTTCTGCCCGGAAAGCAAACTTTCGGGAGTGCAGTTTACCGATTTCATGAACGCCGTATGCTACAAGAAAAAGGTAGACATCAGCGAAAAAGAGCTTGAAAACAATGTAATACTCCACTTCGGCGCGGTAGATTATATTGCAAAATGCTATGTCAACGGCAATTTTGTCGGAGAACACATGGGCGGCTACACTTCTTTCTCGTTCGACATAACAAAGTATCTCAACTGCGGCGAAAACACGCTGTTCGTATACGCTGTCGATCATCAGAGAAACGGCACTCAGCCGAGAGGCAAGCAGTCAGCTCTGTACGCTTCTCACGGCTGCGACTACACCCGTACAACCGGTATCTGGCAGACCGTATGGCTCGAATTTGTCCCCAAGCACAGCATTAAATTTGCAAAATTCTATCCCGACGCTTACAACAGCGCTCTTACCGTTATCGGTCAGACTTCCTGCGCCGGCAATGTAACGGCACAAGCTTTCTATAACGGAAAATCCGTCGGCAAAAAGTCGGTTGTCAGCGACGGAAGCTTTACATTTACCCTTGAGCTTTCCGAAACTCATCTCTGGCAGCCCGGCGACGGCAAGCTTTACGACCTTGTGCTAACATTTGACGACGACGTTGTAAACAGCTATTTCGGTCTGCGTTCTCTCGGTATTGACGGAATGAAATTCCTCATCAACGGAAAGAGCGTATTCCAGAGACTTGTACTCGATCAGGGCTTCTATCCCGACGGTATTTACACGGCTCCCGACGACAAGGCTCTCGAAAACGATATTCTCATTTCAATGGCTGCCGGTTTCAACGGCGCAAGACTTCACGAAAAAGTATTTGAACCGAGATTCCTCTACCACTGCGACAGACTCGGATACATTGTCTGGGGCGAATTTCCCAACTGGGGCTTTGACTGCCACAATCCTCATGCCGTCGAATACTATTCGGTTCAGTGGACAGAAGCGGTTAACCGCGACTTCAACCACCCGTCGATCGTGGGCTGGTGCCCGTTCAACGAAACATGGGGCTACTACGAACAGACAAGCGGCACAAAAGCTCTGTCTACCGTTTATCACATTACAAAGGCTATTGACTCGACACGTCCGTGTATCGACACAAGCGGAAACTTCCACGTTGTTACCGACATCTACGACATACACGACTACGATCAGAACCCCGAAACATTCAAAGAAAGATACGCAGAATTCGCAAGAACCGGTGAACTCCCCAACACCTCGGGACGCCCGTTCTTTGCCGAAGAATACAAATACGAAAAAGGCAGTATGCCGGTATTCATAAGCGAATACGGCGGAATTGCCTGGAACAGAAAGGAAGGCGGCTGGGGCTACGGCAACGCGCCGCAATCCGAAAAAGAATTTCTCGACCGTTACAAGGGTCTTACCGACGCACTTCTTGACAACAGGAATATGTTTGGTTTCTGCTATACACAGCTTTACGACATCGAACAGGAGCAGAACGGTCTGTACTCCTACGACAGAGTCCCGAAATTCGACATGAATCTGATTAAAGCTATCACCTCGAAACGTGCAGCTATCGAGGACTGACAGTTTTAATATCTCCCCTATTTTTCAGGAAGCGTCCGCAAGCTTCAACCGTCCCGCCGCAGTTATGACTTTCTTTACGAAAGTCCGGGAATAACGCGCGTACTCATTTTTTAGCACTTGTATCTGCTTTGCAGCAGCAGATACGGTGCTCCGAGTACCACGGCGGCAAACTGAAGGCTTTGCGGATACTTTCGCTTTTTATTCCGAAACATACTTTACACGGCGAAGGGCGCTTTGAAAAGAACCTGTCTTTCGCTTTTATTCTGCGACTTTTAAAACCAGGCAAAAAATAGTTTTTATTCAGATAAAGGCAAAAAAAACAGCGCGGCGGTCATAAGCAATCGTCACGCTGTTTAGCTTTTTTCGGCATGTATTCAGCCGGCCATATTTATAATACCGTTTATTCGATACCCGTTTCAAGGTATGACGCGAAATTTGCAGCCGCGTCCGCCTTAAACGACAATCCTAACGACAATGCATATGCCGCTGCAATGAAACAATTCATCGACGCAAACCGGAACAAGAAGATTCTTCCAGAGGACATTGCTTCGGCTGCGCATATCTGCAAATCCTACGCATCGATACTGTTCAGGCAGACGTACGGCGTCACCGTTACGGATTATATTTTATCCGTGCGGCTCGGAAACGCCAAGAAAATGCTTTGCTGCACCGACGCAAGCGGCGAAATAATTGCTCAGTCCTGCGGATTCTGCGATCTGTTCTATTTCAGCCGCATATTCAAGAAAAAAGAAGGCATGGCGCCGTCGGCGTTCCGTGAGAGACGCCGTTCTTTCGGCGGTGATACCATGGTACACAATTATATTTGAACAAAAGCGCCGAATCAATGCGCTTTTCCGTAAGTTTTATGCAAAAAACGGGAGCCTTAACAGCTCCCGTTTAATTATTTATCCGATATGTTTCATTGTCAGCTTTACTCTGTCGGAGATCTTAACGGTTCCTACGCCGAATATCGAAGTATGCAGAGTGTCGTTTATCGGCTTTTTCCATACTTCGTCTATACCGTCTATGCCGTTTGCCATACCGAGCACCGAACCGACCGTAGCGCCGTTGCAGTCTGTATCAAATCCTGTTTCAACCGCCATGCAGATGGATTTTCCGTAATCTCCTTTTCCGTAGAGCAGAGATGCGGCGACTATCATTGCGTTGGATATTGTATGACACCAGCCGTGACCGCTGTATTCGTCATAACGGTTATGAATGTCCGCAAAGCAGTCTTTCTGCGTCACGCCGTTCTCAAAACCTTTCATAACGCCCATTATCTCCTCATACAGCCTTGAGGTGTACGGTATCTGTGCAAGTCCGCCCGAAATTATATCCTTTATATTGTCCGTGCAGGCGGCAACCGCAAGCATTGCCGCAACAAACATTTCCCCATATATACCGTTTTTGACGTGGGAGATGGAGGCATCCCGGAAGGCCATTTCCGCCGCGGTTTCGGGATCTCCCGGATTTATATATCCGAAATAATCTCCGCGTATCTGCGCGCCTATCCATTCGCGGTAAGGGTTTTTATATTTTGCGGATTCGGGCGGTTCATAGCCGTTTATGAAATTGCAGAAAGCAACTCTTTCGGCGGTACAGTATGCGTCCTTGCTCTGAAGGCTTATCCATGCTCTCGAAACGTCGTAAGGCGTGAAATTCCTGCCGTATTTTTCGATTACCTGCTGTGCAAGAACCACGTAATTCGTATCGTCGTCCATAGGCATACCGTCAACCTTATCGGCATAGCATCTGCTTGCAAAACGGAATCTGTACTTGCTTAAAATATCGTCGTTGAGATCGGTATGCAGAATGTATCTGTGCATGGGATAATTTCCGGTTTCTTTGAGAAAAGGAATAAGTTCGTCGGTCTTTATGCACTCGATAGTCTTTCCCAAAAGACAGCCGCAGATTCTGCCCATCCATGCGCCGCTGATCTTTTTTTCCAGATTTTTAGCGTCGGGCGTTATTTCAAGCGGATAATTTTTTCTGAGATTTTTTATTTCCTCAAGCGTGGACGGCTCTATATATTTGTAATTTTCCGCAGTATTTGCACCGCACACAACGTCGAAAAGAATATCTCCGAGCCTTTTCTTTATTTCGTTTTTGGGAAGTCTTGACACTGCCGCAAACACATCGGCATATGCGGACAAATCCAGTCCCTCGTCTACGGACTGCTGATATTCGGTCATCAGGTTTGACGAATAGAATTCCCAATCGTGCAGATTTGCATATTTGGGTTTCAAAGTTTTATTGTAATTCAGCTTCTCTGTAACGCGGTTATCGCTTTTCAGCACCAATGCGTCAAGAGAAACGTCAAAGTACTTTGCAATCTTGACAAGCTTTTCAAGTTCGGGTACCGAAAGATTGCTCTCCCATTTCTGCACCGACTGTCTTGAAACACCGAACAGCTCGGCAAACTGCTCCTGCGACATATTTGCGTTTGCGCGCAGCTTGCTTATGGTTTCGCCTATGAACATAAAAAACACCTCATTTCTTTCTGCGTATATTATATCAGACAATTCCGCAAGGTACAACAACTTTATGCGTGCTATTTATGCAACCTGCGGTTGTCAGTGCAAAAAAAGAAAACAGGGTACTCTTTTTTCCGAATACCCTGTATAAACGTCTTATTCTGTTTTCAGTTCTTGCCCGAAAGGTACTCGTCAACGGCGTATGCCGCTTCTCTGCCCTCCCGTATCGCCCACACGACAAGGCTCTGACCTCTGCGGCAGTCGCCTGCTGCAAACACGCCCTTTAAGCTCGTCTTATGGTCGGTGTCGCTTGCCTTGAAATTTGAACGCGCGTCGGTGAGTATGCCGTTCTGCTCGGCAAGAGTCTGTTCGGGACCGGTAAAGCCCATGGCTACAAGCAAAAGCTCGCACGGAAGCGTCTTTTCGCTGCCTTCAACCGGTACGGGCGACATTCTGCCGTCCTCTGACTTCTTCCATTCGACGTTTACCACGTCAACGCTCTTTACTTTGCCGTGCTCATCGGAATTTACCTTTGTTATTGTGGTAAGGTACATTCTCGGATCTTTGCCGAAAACTTCTATTGCCTCTTGCTGACCGTAATCCGTCTTTTTTACTCTCGGATATTCGGGCCAGGGGTTTGACGGCGTGCGTTTTTCGGGAAGTTCGCCCATAATTTCAAGCTGAACAACGCTCTTTGCGCCGTGTCTTATCGACGTTCCGACGCAGTCCGTTCCGGTATCTCCGCCTCCGACTATTACAACGTTCTTATCCTTTGCGGAAATATATTTTCCGTCGGCAAGGTTTGAATCGAGTAAGCTCTTTGTGTTTTTACCGAGAAATTCGACGGCATAATGCACTCCGTCGCTTTCTGCACCGGGAACATTCAGTTTTCTCGGATTTGACGCACCGCAGCAAAGCACAACCGCATCATAATCGCGCTTTAATTCTTTAAGAGTAATGTCCTTGCCTATTTCCGTCGAGCATACAAAGTCTATGCCCTCTTTTTTCATATACTCTATCTTACGCGAAACAACGAATTTATCAAGTTTCATTCCGGGTATGCCGTACATCAGCAGTCCTCCCGGTCGGTCGGAACGTTCGTATACCGTGACTTTATATCCGAGCTGATTAAGATCGTTTGCGCAGGACAGTCCCGACGGTCCCGAACCTACGACAGCCACGCATTTTCCCGTCGACTTTTTGGGCATTCTCGGCTGAACCGCGCCCATTTCGTACATCTTGTCGATTATATGGCACTCGTTATTGCGTATGGTCACAGGCTCTCCGTTAAGTCCGCAGGTGCAGGAGCCTTCGCACGGCGCAGGACAAACTCTGCCCGTAAATTCCGGGAAATTGTTGGTAAGGCGCAGTCTTTCGTACGCCAGCTCATACTTTCCGCGGAACAGCAGATCGTTCCATTCGGGTATAAGGTTATGCAGCGGACAGCCGAGAGCCATTCCGCGAACCAATGCGCCCGTATGGCAGAACGGAACTCCGCAGTCCATACATCTTGCGCCCTGTTTCTTTAAGCTTTCTTCGTCAAAATGTGTATGAAACTCTTTCCAGTCCTTTATTCTCTCGGACGGCGCTCTGTCTTTGGGCAAATCTCTGTTATATTCAAGAAATCCGGTAGGCTTTCCCATTTTAGCTCACTCCTTTTCTCTCACACGGCTTTTTTCTTTGCGGTAATGCCTTCAAATGCCGCAAGAATTGCCGTTTCGTCGTCGCTGCCGAGTTTTTTCTGTTCGGAAAGTATCTCAAGATACTTCTTATAGTCGCCCGGAATTACTCTTACGAATTTTTTCTTCTCGTTTTCAAAGTCCGAAAGTATTTTCTTTGCTACATCGCTGCCCGTATACTCTGCGTGCTTTTCTATCATGCCGCGCAGTTTGTTTTCATCGTCCTCAGACAGCGTTCTTTCAAGGCAGAGGTCGCCCGATGCAAGATTTTCTTCAAAATCTCCGTCCTTATCGTAAACATACGCTATTCCGCCCGACATACCTGCCGCAAAGTTACGTCCGGTCTTACCGAGCACGACCACGTGACCGCCCGTCATATACTCGCAGCCGTGATCGCCTATTCCCTCTACTACCGCGTCTATTCCCGAATTTCTTACGCAGAATCTCTCGCCGGCAACGCCTCTGATATAGCTTTGACCGTACACGCCGCCGTAGAATGCGACGTTTCCGATTATGACGTTCTTGCTCGGATCAAACTTTGAGTTTTCCGGAGGAACTACTATGATCTTTCCGCCGGAAAGCCCCTTGCCGATATAGTCGTTGCTGTCGCCTGTAAGTTTGAGCGTGACGCCGTATGCGAGGAACGCGCCGAAGCTCTGTCCGGCAGAGCCTTGAAAGTCAAGCGCTATCGTATCTTCCGGAAGTCCCTTTTCGCCGAATTTTCTTGCAATCTCCGACGAAAGTATAGTTCCTGTAACGCGGTCGGTATTTGCTATTGCAAGCTTTGCCTCAACGTGTTTGCCTGAGGTCAGCGCAGGCTCGCAGAGTTTAAGCAGGGTATTTACGTCAAGAGTCTTTTCAAGCTCGTGGTTCTGTGAAACGTTATGGTATCTCTCAAAATCATTTGAACATATTTTAGGCTGATACAGCAGTGACGAAAGGTCAACGGTCAGCGCCTTTGAATTATGCGGCGTTTTTTCGAGTTTTTTCTGCTCGAGATACTCGACGTGCCCTATCATCTCGTTTACGGTTCTTACGCCTATCTTTGCCATCCATTCGCGCAGATCCTGTGCTATAAAGCGCATGAAGTTTTCCACATATTCGGGTTTTCCGCAGAAACGCGAACGAAGCAGAGGGTTCTGCGTGGCAATTCCGACGGGACAGGTATCGAGATTGCAGACTCTCATCATAAGGCAGCCCATTACTACAAGCGGCCCTGTTGCAAATCCGTATTCCTCGGCGCCCAGAAGTGCGGCTACCGCAACGTCGCGTCCCGTGAGCAGCTTGCCGTCGGTTTCTATTACGACTCTGTTTCTCATGTTATTCATAAGGAGAGCCTGATGTGTTTCGGCAACGCCGAGTTCCCACGGAAGTCCCGTGTTTCTAACGCTTGTACGCGGTGCCGCGCCGGTTCCTCCGTCATAGCCCGAAATGAGTATGACGTCCGCTCTGCCCTTTGCAACGCCGACGGCTATTGTGCCGACGCCTGCCTCGGATACGAGCTTTACGCTTATTCTCGCGTCGCGGTTTGCGTTTTTAAGGTCGGTTATAAGCTGCGCCAGGTCCTCGATCGAATATATATCGTGATGCGGAGGGGGCGAAATAAGTCCGACGCCCGCAGTCGTATGGCGCGCTTTGGCTATCCACGGATAAACCTTTGCTCCGGGAAGATGTCCGCCCTCACCGGGTTTTGCGCCCTGAGCCATCTTTATCTGAAGTTCCTTTGCGTTATTAAGGTAATGGATATGAACGCCGAAACGTCCCGACGCTATCTGCTTTATAGCGGACGAACGGCTGTCTCCGTTTTCATCGGGCACATATCTTGCCGGATCTTCGCCGCCCTCGCCGGAGTTTGATTTTCCGCCGAGTCTGTTCATGGCTATTGCCATACATTCATGAGCTTCCTTACTGATAGAGCCGTAGGACATTGCGCCCGTCTTGAAACGCTTGACTATGCTTTCAACGCTCTCTACCTCGTCGAGCGCTATCGGCTTATCCTTTGTCTTTATATCAAGCAGATCTCTTATTGTGCAGGCGCGGTTTCCCGATTCATGCATTTCCTTTGCATACTCTTTATAGAGCTTATAATCTCCGGTTCTGCACGCCATCTGGAGTTTATAAATGGTCTGCGGATTGAACATATGCTCCTCTTTTCCGCTTCTCCACTTATGGTTTCCGCCGGAATCGAGTGCGTCGTTGCCGTGAACGGGATCAAACGCCGCGGCATGGCGCTGCAAAGTTTCTTTTTCTATATCTTCAAGCTCAAGTCCGCCTATTCTCGACGACGTTCCCGTGAAATACTTATTTATCACGCGGTGAGAAATGCCGAGCGCCTCGAATATCTGCGCGCCCTGATACGACTGTATCGTGGAAATACCCATTTTGGACGCGACCTTGACTATTCCCTTTGTCATAGCCTTCATAAAGTTTTCAAGCGCCTTATCAGACGGAACGCTGCACAGTCCTTCTTCACAGAGCGCCTCTATCGTTTCATACGCAAGGTACGGGCAAACGGCATTTGCGCCGTAACCCATAAGCAGTGCGAAATGATGCACTTCTCTCGGCTCTGCGGTTTCAAGCACAATACTTGCCTTCATTCTCGTGCCCTGTCTTATAAGGTGATGATGAAGTCCGGCAGCCGCAAGCAGAACCGGAACGGGAGCTTTATTTTCATCAACACCCCTATCCGAAAGTATTATTATGCTGTAACCCTCTTCTATTGCAATATCGGCTGCGCGGAATATGGTTTCGCAAGCCTTTTCAAGGTCTCCCGAACGGTTTGCGTCGAAAAGCATGGGGATCGTCACGCTTCTGAACGACGGATCGTCGGTCTTACGGAGTCTTGAAAGCTCCTCACGTGAAAGTATCGGGGAAGGAGAAATTATTCTGCGGCAGTTTTTTTCTTCGGGGCAGAGTATATTTCCTTCTGCTCCGAGCATTACCGACGAAGACGTTACTATTTGTTCGCGGATTGCGTCGATAGGCGGATTTGTTACCTGTGCGAAAAGCTGTTTAAAGTACATAAACAGCGGCTGATCCTTTTCGGAAAGCACTGCGAGAGGAGAATCAATACCCATTGCCGAGATAATGTCGTCGCCCTTTTCGGCAATAGGTTTCAATGTACCTGTAAGATCTTCCCACTTATATCCGAACGCTTTCTGCCGAGTTACAAGCGGAAGTCTGTTTTCAAAATCGTTGCTGCGTCCGGCGAACATTCCGACAAGTTCAAGCTTTTCGCGGTTATCCTCAGTATTATTGGCAAGAGTATTCCAGTCGTCGCCGGATTTTTGGGAATCCTCATGCAGCTTTGAAAGCTCGGTCAGATTTTCTTTCAGCCATTTTGTGTAAGGTCTTTTTGCAGCAATTTCCTTTTTAAGCGTATCGTCATCTATAATGCAATGCTTTTCCATATCCACAAGCAGCATTTTTCCGGGGTGAAGTCTTTCTTTTTTTACTATCTTTTCGGGTTCTATATCATAAACGCCGACCTCCGACGAAAGTATTACGGTATCGTCGGTTGTTATATAATATCTTGCAGGGCGCAGACCGTTTCTGTCAAGCGTTGCTCCGAGGTATCTTCCGTCGGTGAAGGCTATTGCGGCAGGACCGTCCCACGGCTCGGAAAGACAGGCGTTATATCGGTAAAAATCACGCTTTGACTTATTCATATCGGGGTTGTTTTCCCAAGGTTCGGGAATGGTGAGCATTACGGCTTCGGGCAGAGTATATGCGCCTGAAAGTGTCAGAAACTGGAGGTAATTATCAAGCATTGCCGAGTCGGAACCGTCCTCATTTATTACCGGCATTACTTTACTCAGTTCATCTCCGAACGCAGAACCGGAGAGCATATTTTCTCTTGCCTTTTCCCAGTTTACGTTACCGCGGATAGTATTGATCTCGCCGTTATGGACAAGGTATCTGTTAGGATGCGCGCGTTCCCAGCTCGGAAAAGTATTTGTACTGAAACGCGAATGGACGAGTGCGAAAGAGGTCTTCATATCAATATCGCGCAAATCCATATAAAACTCGCTTACCTGTTCGGGCGTCAGCATACCTTTATACACGACGGTTCTTGACGAAAAGCTTGAAAAATAGAAATATGCGTCGCCGTCGGCAGGCTTTCTTATGGAGTTTTCGCTTATCTTACTTATAATATAAAGTTTTCTTTCAAAATCTTCATCGGACATCTCTTCGCTGCCCTTTCCGACAAAGACCTGACAGATATACGGCATACCTTCAAGCGCCGCCTTACCCACGCAATCGGGATAAACGGGTACTTTTCTTATACCGAGCAGTTTCTGTCCTTCACTGCGGACGATTTCGGAAAGCTTTGCAAGGCTTTCGCGTCTTTTAGGTGCGTCAGGAGACACAAACAGCATACCTACGCCGTAATCTCCTCTTTCGGGAAGTTCAAAACCCTCTATTCTGCTGACCTTTTTGAAAAAGTCATGAGGAACACGCAGCAGAATACCCGCGCCGTCGCCGCTTTCGGGGTCGCTTCCCACGCCGCCTCTATGTGCAAGATTCTCCAGAATCTTTACGGCTTTTGTTATCATTTCATGAGATTCGTTTCCTTTTATGCTGCATATCAGTCCGATACCGCAGGCATCATGTTCATATTTCGGGTCGTAAAGACCCTGCTTTTTCGGCAGTGACGTATATCTCACTTTTTTCATCCTCCCTGGCTTTTTTCTATTTTGCCGCAAAACCGCACCCGCAAAAGCTCCGATTCAAAACAATATTTTATAAATTTTATCACCCTTTTCTCAATGCTTTTTCTGCTGCGCGTTATAATAATTATGAAACGGTGCTCCGTATACAAAAAGACCGTCTGCGTCACGCGGACCGCCTGCCAGCTTAACATTTTTCGTCCGAAAATTAACCGAAATCGGTTTCGTTCCACTATATAAGTGAAAGCCGGCAATCCATCCGGCAGGGAGGTGAACAAGTGGATAAACATGAACTGGACGATAAAGTAGAAAAGATTGCAAAAACACTCTTTTCTTACTGTGCCGCTCGCACGCCAAACTTGTTTGAAGCGGAAGACTTGGCGCAGGACATTCTTTTGGAGCTTTACAGATCTGCCGAAAGAGTACGAAGCCCTGACGCTTTTTACGGGTTTATGTGGGCGGTCGCAGGCAATGTGTATAAGCAATGGCTGCGAAAAAGGAGGAATGCACAGGTTTGTAAGCTGACAGAAAACCTTTTGGATGAATCCGAATTGCTGCCCCAAGAAGATTCCGAGGTGTATCTGCTGCGCCGCGAATTGTCTCTGCTTTCCAAAAAATATCGCAAAGCGGTTGTTTTGTATTACATTGAAAATAAGTCTTGCTCGGAAATATCCGCTCACCTCAAAATCAGCGAAAGCATGGTGAAATACCTGCTTTTCAAATCACGACAAATTCTGAAAGAAGGTATGCATATGGAACGCACCTACGGTCAGCAAAGCTATGCTCCGAAAGAGCTGTCCCTTATGTTCTGGGGCAATGGCGCAAATCGGTATTATCACCTCTGCGACAGCAAAATCTCCCAAAACATTTTATTGGCTTGTTATAACAATAAGCTGACAGCGGAGCAGATCAGTCTGGAAATCGGCGTAGCCCTCCCGTATATGGAAGACCAGCTATCCGCGCTATGCGAGCATGACCTGTTAAAACAGGACGGCAATCGGTATTATACGAATATCATTATTTTCACGGATGATTTCTCAAAGGAAGTCAATGTGAAAACGGCCGAGCTGCGCAATCGGATTGCGGACCTTTTGACGCATTCTATTGCAGAGCAAGAGACAGCGATTCGCAATATTGCCTTTTACGGAGCCGATATGGGCGGCAATTCGTTCGCATGGCAGATGGTTAGCTTTGTTTTGTATCAGGCAGTTATCGAAATCCTGCAAAACAAAATACAGATAACCTATCCGAAAGACAAATTTGGAACCGAATGCTTTGTCTGGGCCGTCGAAAAAGGGGACTCCAAGGCTTGGCAGTCGCAGTTTGGCTTCGGAATTGCAAATGTCGTGAATGATAGCGGAGATTATGTGCAATTCATGGATTTCCCGATCAACGGCGAGATGGTCCATCATTATTGCTTTAATCGACAAAATGTCGCGAATGTGTTTCTGGATATTGCCAAACGCAATACCGCGCATTTCAGCGAAAACGATTTGGCGGTCGCCGCCGATATGGTGCGGAAGGGCTATGTCGTTTCCGGAGAAAACGGTCTGCTTGTCAACGCTCCCGTCTTTACCGAAGAACAGCATCAGATGTTGAAAGGGATGTTCTCGGAAACGGCTGAAAGAATCGCCGGCGAGGCGGAAGCTCTGATGGAAACAGTGATCAAAATTTTGAAAAATCATATTCCGTCACATCTGAAACGCCTTGCCAAGGACATGGCATATCTTCGCCTGTTCGAAGACGCCATATCCGCACCGGTATCCATTCTGTGCGACCGCAAATTCCTGCTGCCATATCACGGCGAAGGCGTCCTGCCTACAACTTATGTTATCCTGAAAGCATAATGGCTCTCGGCCGCTGTGAATTTTTCTATATCGGACGTTCTTTGCAGCACGGAAGCGCTGTTGGGAAAGTTTCGAATCGGAGAAGTCCGGCGGAAAGCAACAGGCCGTGAGGGCATTACGGCAACAAGCAGGAAAACCGTCCGTGCAATTTGCAAAAACAAGAAAAAGGGCGTGGCACCCGCTTTGGGTGTTACGCCCTTTTCTTCTGATGAAAAGCTCCCTTATCAAGCTGTTTCAAAAGCCGCAGACCCCTTTTTCGGTCCGCTTCGGCCGCGCACGTCACAAAAACGTGCAGACGCCCATCGCGGGGCCGGAGAGCGCCGCCCACAAAAGCGTAAAGGGCAGGCAGATCTGCCCCTTGTAATTCAGAGGCATTCGGGAATAGTCCCAGACGCGCGTCCTGCCCCTGCGGTTGACGAGCAGGCCGATGCACAGCTCGATGAACGTGAACGCGCCCGTGCAGAGCGAGACGCGCACGACCGCGCCGCCCCGACAGCGCACACGGCGCACACGGTCGGCCGTCAGCAGCGCCAGCCCGCCCGCGGCGAAAAAGCTGCTGCCGGATTACCTGAATCACCTTGTACAGGAGATTGCCTTTACAGCGAATCTAGCCAGGGAAACCGGGCTTCGGCTGCGGTCGGTGTACATCGGCGGAGGAACGCCCACCTCC
>ERZ857745.589-NODE-589-length-53651-cov-13.318662_pt1 | contig 53651 bp, 43 predicted proteins | sample MGYA00519699_ERZ857745 | MGnify/ENA primary metagenome ERZ857745 (study PRJEB31778, sample SAMEA3449357) | human gut metagenome | biome: human gut; feature: human-associated habitat; material: faeces | place: United Kingdom | collected 2010/2012 ... | reverse complement strand
TAAAATCCCTATGGCTTTTAAAGGTTGATTTATCCCTATCTAGTTTTATATATTCTTATTTTTTTTATAATCATTATTTTTTGCAAACCAATCTTTTAAAAAGCTATCAACATTTTTAAATCATGATTTAAAAGATTTTCAAATATACTTTTTTCATCTTTACCTATAATATATTTCAAATATAATACGTCTAATAAATTTTGAAAATCTCCGATAGACTTATATTCTGATACAATAACTGGAATATCATAAAATCCACCATATATTGCATTATCTAAGCCTAAACTCTTTTTATAGAAGGATTGCTTTAATGTGTTTATACTATTTGGATTCAAAGTAATCGCATCAAGACATCCATGTGTTGATACTACACTTTTTGAATATAGACTATTCGTTATTGCGATTTTAGTCATATTTTTATATCCATCATTATTAATTAACATATTAGATAATTCTTTTGAATCTTTACTAATATCTATACAGTCTATATTATCTATTGCAATTACATTTCCAACGTTATAATAACAAACTAATCTACCTTTATCCTTATAGGCTGCATTCTGTTCCCTATACTTGAATTTATCAATGAAAAAATCATAATATTCTTTATCTTTATCCGGTTTACTAACAATGCCTGAATAAAGGATATAGTCTAAAAGCGTTGTTTTTCCTGATCCATTTTCACCAACAATTTCAGTAATATTCGAAATACAACCATCTCCATCAAAAAAGCCATCAGGAACCCAATCGTTTCGTTTGTTACTAGATAGAATATACGTCCCGTTTTGATAATTGACTTCAAAATTATAATTAGGCGAAAAATTAAAACCCTTTTTTTTCAATAAATTCACTTTCAGATAAATTTATATATAAATATAATAATTCCATAATTTGCACTCTTTCTTTATTCCTTTTCAAGGATCTTAACATTTTTAGTCACATAATCCTATTAAAAAATATTTCAATAATATCTCATTACAAGGAGATATTGACATAAGAATTGAAAAATTATATGACAAACAAACTTGAAATATTAATTTAAATCGTTAAGATTCAAATCAAGTATCTTACATGGAGCAAAGTGATAGTGTCAGTATAAAAACCACAAAATAGATTATTTAATACTGTAAAAGTAACTTTTTTAAAACTTCTGAGTATTCCATGGTGGCGGAGCCACCCAATCCATTTGGACAAACCCCCTAAATCCACGAAGAGAGCCACTTCAATTTATGAAATCATAAGGGAGCTAAGATTTATGGAGTATACTTTTCATCCATTTCAACTTCGTTTTGCATATTCCTCGGTTCCTAAACTATCCAATACTTTATTACGCATATTAAAAGCATTACGTTCATTTACATTGCTTTTAGCAGCCATTCCTTTAAGAGATACACCATTCAATGTGTCCAACATAAGTTCATTCTATTTGGATTGGTCTTGGCGAGAATAAAAAGTAATCTGATCACGGTCCACAACAAAACGTTTTCACATTCTTTACATCGAATCATTTACTTACCAGAATTGGCAAAACCACTCTAACCAAACGAGGATGATAACATCCGCATTTAGGACAGTATTCAAAATGATACGTATTCATTTTATTGTTTGTATCTAAATAATCAGTAATTTCACGATCAATCTTTTCGATTTGAAAAGATTGAAAACAGCGATAGTATCTTGGTTTAAATATTTTGAAGTTCTTGTCATAAGTGTAGTCTCTCTTTTGTTTACACCTATACAATAAGTCTTAAATAGACCTCATTAATGTCGAATATATTAACAAGTCACCAATGTATCTGTTAAGCCAAAACATTTATTAATAACTCTAGAAAAATTAAATAATATTTGTTTTATCTTTATAAGCAATAGGCTTTAGATATTGCAATATCTTTCCTATTAATTGATAAACACAATAACAAATAAAACCAACTATAAAAATTCCTATAATCCACATTAGATATATAATAGCAAACCTTGAAATATTTTTATGTAATAAACTAATCCAATTCACACTATACCATAGGTTATATGCAAATTGATTATCATGTATTAAATAAACCATGAAGGTTGATGCCCCTAAATAATTAATAATATGATTATTAGATATTTTAACTCTTCTAAATAATTCGAATATACATATAGATAAAGCTAAAGGGACAATTTGATTATTCAAATAGCCTGGTATATATTGAATAAACTGATTTCCATTATTAGCATCATACTCTAAAATACCATTTAATGTGTTTATATAGAAATTACCAATAACCAAAATATTTATTATCAAAATCAACATAACTATTACCCATAATCTCAAAGAATCAAAAGGATTATGTTTTCTGATATAACCCCCTAATGAATATGCAAAAATTCCAGTGCATAATATTTCTAATCCATTAGCAATACTAGCTATAAAACCTTCACTCCATGAGAATTGTAAAAGTGCAAATATAGCAAATAAAAACATTAAATAATTCTTCTGGTTTAAATTTTGAAGGTATTTATTTAAGAATAATTTTGCTATAAGTATTATTGAGAAATAATATCCAATGTACCATGCAATATAATTAAATGAGTTGAATTGTAATAATTTTAGAGATACCCCTGTAACATAGTAATACGAATATATTGACACTAAGCCAAGAATCAAAGCTGCAAATCCGAGTTGGAATATCAACTTCTTCGAAATTTTTAATAAATCTATATATTCTTTAGGTGCCATAAAATATCCAGATATAATTAGAAAGATAGCATTACCAATCTGTCCCATTGGAGAAATAATCGCAAGTATACAAAGTTTATACGAAAAACGAGGATAACAAAAAAAGTTACTTCCAGACTTTGATATTAAATCTATATCTGTTAATTGTACATTAATACAATGATAAAAAATATGATAGCAAATTATCATTAACATTGCTGTTATCCTTAATAATTCCATATTTGAATTTCTTTTATTCATGTTTTTAAATCCTCTTTGTTATGAATATAAAACTGCATACTTGCCTAGGACAAGAATGCAGTTTTATCTAGAATACAAAATTAAAACAACCATCAAAAAATCGATATGATGTAAACAATTTGTTTTACTTTAACCATTTAGGATAGAATAATTTCACAAATTCTATCAACATCTTCCAATGATAAATCTGCATACAATGGAAGAGTTAAGACTCTATTACTGATATATCTAGCGACTGGTGTTTCATCAAGATCATATTTACCATGGAAACAATCAAAACTATTTGTTAATGGATAGAAATATTTTCTAGCACCAATTCCATTTTGTGCTAATTTATCAAACACTTCGTTCCTTGTTGCACCAAACTCTTTTTCATCAAATACAACTGGGAAATACGCATAGTTTGATTTTACATCCTTTTGAATTGGACTTAATTGAATTCCAGCTACACCTTCTAAATGGCTACGGTATCTTTCTACCACTTTTCTACGTTTCTCAATTTCTTCATCAACATGCCTTAAGTTGCAGATTCCCATGGCCGCACAGAATTCGTTCATTTTCGCATTTGCACCAACTGCATCCACTGTTTCAGGTCCACGAATACCAAAATTTTTCAAACGATACAAATCCAATCCAAAATCCTTTAATTCATTGCCAAAGCATACTGCTCCACCTTCAATAGAGTTGAATACTTTTGTAGCATGGAAGCTAAAACATGAAACATCGCCATAAGATCCAATGCCTCTACCTTTGTATGTTTCACCAAACGTATGTGCAGCATCGTAAATCACTTTTAAACTATATTTCTTTGCAATACGATCAATCTCTTCAATGTTACAAACATTACCATATACATGTACTGGCATAATGGCACAAGTACGATCTGTAATCAAAGATTCCAATTTTGTGACATCCATTGTAAAGTCATTAGGATCAATATCACAGAATACAGGTTCTAATCCATTACGAACAATCGCATGTGTAGTTGATGCAAAAGTAAATGGAGTTGTAATGACTTCACCTTTTAAATTTAATGCTTGTAATGACAACTCTAAAGCCATATGTCCATTTGTCATTAAATCAATGTTTTCAACATCTAAATATTCAACTAATTCTTCTTGTAATTTTTTATGTTTAGGACCCATATTCGTTAACCAATGTGTGTCCCACATATCTTTGATTTCTTCACAATACTCTTCATAAGATGGCATTGAGGAACGTGTTACTAAAATATCATTTGCCATATATATCACCTTAATCCTTGTTATTTCTTAATTCAGCAAAACGATTTATTTGCATTTCTTCTTTATAATTTTCAAACAATTTATGAACATCATATTGAGGCTCATAACCAAGTTCTTCTTTAGCGTTTGTAATATCCATTAAGAAACCTCCACCAACTGGTTTTTCCGGACAATAAATAATTTCAGATTTATTATCTTCTGGTGAAAATACATCAATAATAGCTTCTATTTGTTCTTTTAAAGTAACAGGTTTCCCTGTACCAACATTATAAACACCAAAGTCACGATTTACTTCTACAGCTTTACACAATTCTTGTGCACAATCATATACATGAACCATGTCTTTTGAATAGTTAGGATCTCCCCACAGTTCAATTGGCTTTCCATTCATAGCATTATCAATCATTTGATATACCGGTCTTAATTTTTTCACTCCATTGGGATGATAATATTGATATGGACTATAATTATAAATTGTTGGAAATCTAAATACAAAGTATTTCAATCCATATTCTTCATAATAATGTTTCATAAATTCACGCATAGTATTCTTAGTAATAACATATACAGCATGATCTCCTTTGTAACTGAAGTTATAAGGCATATCTGGTTCTAAAACAACTCCTGGTTCAGCACTAAGTGAAATATCAAACACTGTAGTTGAGAATATGATACGATCCGCTTTGACTTTTCTACAATACTCTAAAACATTATATGACCCAATAATATTTGATTGTACATACTCATCAGGATGATATCCTTTCATATATGAAGGAATCGTAGCTGCTAAATCAATAACTGCATAAACATCTTTTTGAGGTAGTTTATCAAAATCTTCTTTTTTAGACATATCTACTGAATAATATGTAATTCCTCTTTTTTCAAAAAAGTCTGTTTTTCTTCTTCCTGAAGCAATAACTTCATACTTTCCTTCAAAATATTCTAAAGCATACTTTAATACGTATGATCCAACGTTACCAGTTGCACCAAAAATTATTATCTTTTTCATTTTAAACCATCCTTTCAAGTATTAATTTACTCATATATTCCATTTCTTCTTCAGAATAGCGTTGATCGCACGGTAACGGCAATATGTTTTTTGCATAATTATATTCAATAGAATCCTCTGAACATTCATTTAATACATTAGGCCATAAAACTGGAATATATATTTTCTTTTGTTGTAATTCTTTTCTAATTTCAGCTCCATTAGAGATAAGTAATGGATACATAAAAGCTCCCCTAGGAGTATAGAGTTGTAATTGATTTATATCTCTAAAAACTTTATTTAAATATTCAAAGTTAGTTGTCCTTTTCTGACCTACATAATCATAGTCAATGCCATGAAGCAAATTATCCGTTAATTTAGACATATATTTTACAGGTTCAACATCAAATAAATCATTGTTTTTAGAACTCTCCAAATAAAAATCACTGGCATTTCTTTCAAAGCGTCCCAAGACAAATCTCATTCTGTTAAATGACTCATCGACAGCCAATTCGCGATTTAATGATAAATCTGTATACAAAATAGCTCCATCAGAAACGCCAAAGAACTTTCTGCAAGTATATAAAGTATCTATCCCCTCAACAGGCATTTGGAAATAAGCTTGTGCATTATCTACAATTAAATTTTTATGCTTATCTTTATAAGCTTTAATTTCTTCATTTGAAACTTGACCATAATAATTAATTAAATATAGATATTCACCATTATTTAATTTTGATTTAAAAATTGGTTTAAAATTTTTATCAATCGAATATGTATCATAGTCAACATTCATTCTTTTACACAAATTTGTTATACAATCACAATTAAATTTTGGGATGTACAACTTTGTTATATTTTTAGACTCAATCAAATACGCTAATGCATTTCGACCACAATTTAATTTAATTGCATCTCCATGTAACATTGGCAATCGATATTTATCAAGCTCAATATATCCACCTATTTCTAACATATCTATTCACTCAATATAACTTTCACAAATTTTTCCTGATTTGATAAAACTTCATCAATTTGTTCCTGTGTATCAAAATTTAAAACCAAAGTACCAATAGCCTCATTAGCTGCTTTAAAAGCACCCACCTTTGTACCTTTTGCAATCCATAGATCTTCTTCAACTACATTATCTTTAATGTCTTCTGATATCCATAGAGAATCAAATACACCTTCTTTATCACTATGTAAAACAATTTCTGCCCAACAACCCTTATAAGGTTTTTGTTCAATTTCATCAATCGGTAATCCCACAGAATATTTAACCATATTTGTGATCATATCCACTCCAGTAGCATAACGAATACATTCAGACAAACGATTTCCACCACCACGAGGGCTGACTTCCATAATATAAGCCTTACCATTTGTACTCTCACGAATTTCAATGTTATATACAGCCGTATTCATATTTAACAAATGAATCAATCTTTGAATTTCATTTTTCAATTCTTCTTGATGCTCATCACTCATTGAAGAAGGCCAACTATAAGCTGAAGGTGTATATGGATTTTCTGCATTAGCATCAAATCTTTGACAGTTAAAAGTAACTACCTTTAAATCACCATCAATCGAGAAACTGTCTGTATCCGAAGAATATCCTTTTTGTTCAAGATAATCCTCAATAATAAATTCATGGGAATGTGAATAAGAAAGTGCATATTCAATACTACATTCTAAATCTTCTGGTTTTTCAACCTTTTTAACACCCTTACTTCCAGCAGAATCCGTTGGCTTAACAATTACGGGCCAATTAAATAAATCTACATCCTTTAATGCATCCTTCACATCAGTATATCCTTTTGCGACAGGAACATTAAAACCATTATTTGTTAAAAATTCTCTAAACCTTTTTTTGTTCTGCAAAATACATACAGACTCATATGGACCCACATTAGGTAACCCCATTTCTTCAGCAACATAGGCTGCTGTTACAACTCCAGGATCACATGCAAATGACATAATACCATCTATTTTTAAATTTTTTGCAGCTTTTAAAGTTGCTTCCTTATCAATAATACTCACATTACAATACTCATCTGAGTATTTATGTGCAATATTATCAGGTAAATAATCGCATGTAATTACGTAGACACCAAGTTCATGTGCTGCTTCAATAACTGGTATTGCATATCTTGAACCTCCAAGTATCATTAATTTTTTCATAAAATCATCCCTTTCTACTTTTTAAAATATTGATTAAATATCTAAATGAATCATTTTTAGTGAAAATCGATAACACCAAATATATTATACCACCTAATGCAATTTGAAGTACCAAAGAAACTAAATTTGGTAAATTTAAATAATTAATAAAATAAACAAACACACCCATTATTAATGCCATCACAATGTTTGGAAGTATATCTTTAATTTGATCTATATATGAATATTTTAACAAATATCTGTTAGGCCAAGAATTAATAACCTGACTAATTAAACCGCTGATTAATAAACTATATGCCATTGCCATTACACTAATATTCATTGTGATCAGTAATAAAATCATACCTATAAATTTTTTAATTACTTCAAGCTTTAAAAACAAATCACTTCTACCCATAGCCTTAATAGCATTCAAGTTAGCCGTATGGATTGGCCAAAACAAATAAGATATACAGAATATTTGTAAATAGGGTACGCAAGGTAACCATTTATCAGTTAATACTATTTGAACAATAGGTTTGGCACAGAACGCCAACCCAATCATAAGTGGAGCCATAATATAAGTACTGATTTTTATAGCTCGTCTAGTCATATCCTTTACCCTAACGTGATTATCCTGTTCATTCGCCATTGTGGGTAATAATACACTATCTATTGAAGTATTGATATTTGTAACTATTAGCTTAGGAAATTTATCTCCTTGATTATAAAAAGCTAAATCTGCTGAAGTGTATAGTTTACCAATAATCATATTTCTTAAATTGTTATAAACTGTATCCAGCAAAGAAGAAGCTAACATTTTCCAGCCAAAAGACAATAAATTCTTTAAACGACTCCAAGAAAACTTTTTAATGGGACGCCACTTAACAGTTATCCATAAAATCAATGTATCGATCGCATTATTGGATAATTGTTGGAAAACAATAGCCCAAACACCAAAGCCAACATATGCCATAATAATTCCCAATACGGCTGAAAAGATTGTTCCTTCTAATGTAGAAAAGAAAAATCTTTTAAACAACATATGCCTTGACACATAAGATTGTTGTACACCTTTAACACCAGATATAACCAATGTTAAACTAATTACACGAACAATAGAAACTAAAGAAGAATCTTTATAAAAATCTGCAATAAATGGTGCACTAACAAACATTATTAAGTATAAGATAATACAAATAACAAAATTAAAATAGAATACAGATGAGAAATCTAAATCATCAGCATCTTTTTTTTGGATCAAAGCCGTACTTAAACCACTATCAATAAACACCTGTAAAATAGTTGTAAAAACAGTAACTAAGGCAATTGTTCCATAATCAGAAGGTGTTAATATACGAGCTAAAACAATAGAAACAATAAAAGTAACTAATTGTGCGCCACATCGTTCAGCAAAGCGCCAAATAAAATTAGAAAATACTTTCATATACAACCTCTATTTAATGTATTTAATCCCATACTTTACATATTCTTTAATGACATCAAAGAATCTTAATACGGATAAATACTCCTTAAATTCTTTTTTTCTAACAATCGATCTAATTGCCTTTTGCTTTTCCCTTTTGTTATTGGTTGTATCAATAACGCTTTGTTCCGCTAATGTTGCAGCTTCTAATTCTGTGATTTTAATTCTTCTATTTATCATATCTTCACATTTACCATACTTGTTCAACAAATAGGCTAAATATTCTTTTCTTTGTAAAACATTTTTCTTTTTTGTTTCCAACTTTGAAATATCTGAGTTATACAAAACTCCAGTTGCTACACCATAATTATACTGCGACATGACTTGAGGAAGTACCGCAATATCACCTTTCAAAAATAAGCTTGTTACTCTTACATAATCGCCAAACCAGTATTTAATTGTATTTTCATCACGCCAGCCATCTTCCTTTTTCATGAAAAATGAGGATGTATGAACTTTCCATTGCATAAACACCTCATATTCATTCATTATATGGACATCGGTCCAAGAGTTAAAATTATAATCAGGAACATCTTTATTCAAGCAATGATAAATCGTATTATGACAACATAATGAACAATTACTATGACTTTCCATATAATCATATTGTAATTGTAATTTATGCGAATTTGTCCAATAGTCATCGCATTCACAAAAAGCAATATACTTACCACTCGCAAGTGGTAGCATAAATTCTTCTACTATAGGCTTTCCTTTTTGGTATTGATTTTCATCTTGTAATATAACTTTTATTTGTCCGGGATACTCATCATGATATTCTTGAATAATTTGTCTAGTTGTATCTGTTGAACAATCATCATGAATGATTATCTCATATTTAAAATTCGTTTCTTGCTGTAACATTGAATTTAAAGATTTTCTTATATACTTTTCATGATTATATGCTAAACAAATAACCGAAACCTTTACCTCATCCATTTTATCCCTCACAATTCTATTTAAACAAACCAAATGTTACCAAAAGTTTAATGGCAATATACTTTTTCCATTGATACTTTTTATAATCAAACAAATTTACTTTTTGTCTTTTTATGTAATTGCAAACTGAAGACTTTAAATCATCAACATTCTCATTACATTTCAAAAGTTTTAGGCCGATATAACTATATAGGTTTACCTTATTATACTCTAAATATTTCAAATCATACCCTTTTGTATTGTAATAATCACATAAACCCTTATACATCTCATTTGTACTTTTTAACATATCTTCCAAATGTTTACGAGTAACCTGTTTCGTTATTGATTCCTCGTTGATGATGTTATAAATATAATAATCATAATCAACACACAAAATCTTATTTGCCTTTAACATTAATTTATAAAATGTTGCTATATCCTCATAATACCTTCCTAATGGAAAAGTTACATTTTCGAACAAACTTCTTTTATAAATCCTAAAACAAATTTGGTTTCCATATATATTTTTGTTAAACAAATCTATAAATTCATTTTGATTATATAATTCTACATTCTTCGTTCCATTTTGTTTGTATACATTCAGTGTCTTCTCATAACAATAGTTAAAATTTAAAATATCCCATTTTGTTTTAGCATAACTTTTAAAATCCTCGATAAATCCAGAACTCCACATATCGTCCGAATCTAAAAAAGCTACGTACTTCCCCTGCGCATAAGTTAAGCCATAATTTCTTGCAGATGAAAGGCCACCATTTTCTTTTACCAATAGCTTTACATTTTCATACTGACACGTATACTTATCACAAATTTTTTGACTTCCATCTGTAGAACCATCATTGACTAAAATAATTTCTGTAGAATCATCTGCTTGATTCACTACGGATTCAATACAACGTTCTAAATATTTTTCAGTATTATATATTGGAATTATTACACTCAATATTACATTTTCCATCGCTTGAAACCCTCTTTTTCATAAAATAAAATGATAATGTTAAATATACTAAATATGCGGCTTCCGTTTTTAAAACCTCATCATATATGATTAGTGATAAAGAAATTAACACCATAGTTTTAGCAATATCCGAATACTTAGAATTTTTAGATTTAAGAAAGATCAAAATAAATGTAGAAATATACAACAATAAGCCTATTAAACCAACTTCAGAAAATACATATGAAGATTGGAACCAAGTATAATTCGTATAACTGAATTTTTTTGCAAATGCTGAAAGAGTAGCTCCACCCGAATACGCATTTCCAATTCCTATACCAAATAATCCTCTGAATATATTTCCCTTAAAACATACTCTAAATACTCCAGATACTGCATTTAATCTATTAAAATCGCCATTTCCTGTATATCCTTCTGAAGATATTGCATTTGAAATCATTTGAGTGATGCTCATAGACCCTTGCATCCAAGGATATATTTTATATAATATTTCGATTAAAACAAACAATCCAACACACGCTGCTCCTATAATAATTGCACCTTTCTTTATTTTTTTACATGTTAAGTTTTTAAACTTGCCATGAAAAAAATACATTAACAAAAAACAAAGTACAAATTCAATATAAAAAAATTTTAATTCAATTAATGTTGCATCTAATAAGCATGTACCGACTATAAAACCAAACTTCTTCCCATCCATTTTTTTTGTTAAGAATTGATTTAAGCAAAAAATAAGCACAATAACCATTAAAACATTAACAAATAGATTCCCACCTCTTCTTGTTCCAAAGAAACCATTTAAGTAATCTCCACGCATCCAATAATCAAAAACAGTTACAGTAAAATATTGATAAATTATAGCAACAGTATTAATCAATTGATACCAAATCAGATTATTATAAATTTTTAAATAATCTTTTTCTTTCAACAAGAGTTTACAAGAAATAAAGAACATGGGAAATCTTATATAATTTCTTAAATCTAAAACAATGTTTATTATGTTAAATCTATAATTAAAAATATTAAAGATTGTGCTACAAAGACCCAATCCAATCATTGCACCATAAAGCACCACAATAAATTTCACATTTTTCTTATCATCGTTGCATTTATAGTTTTTATTCAACGCAAATAAAAACAAAAAAATATTTAATATATCCAACAAATACTTTATATTTGTTGTACAGCCTAAATCTATAAAAAAGCCTTGAAACAGAAGTAAAAATAACATGATTTCTATAATGAATACATATGGTCTTTTCTTATCAATCTCTATAATCATTAATTTCTCCTTCCACATATGAACAAGTTTACACTTATCTATCTTTTACACATTTATTTCTTTTATCAATAACAACACTATTTTTTGGAACATCTTTACTGATTAAAGCACCGGCACCAATGACAGATCCTTGACCAATTCTAACTCCATCAAGAATTGTAACATTACTTCCAATCCAGCAATCATCTTCAATAATTATACCCTTTTGACTTACTCCTTGGGATTTAATAGTTGAGTTTGTATCATCAAACACATGATTCTCGGCAAACAAACTACGCTTTGGTCCGAACATTACATTTTTACCGATTGTAATTTGTCCTGAGCATCCAACATATCCATAAGGTCCAATAGATGAATTATCACCTATTTCTAAACCATCTCCAAAATCTTTACCATAATAACTAGATGGACGTATCATCACGCCACGACTAATTGTGACATCATTTCCAAATTTCAATCCATTACTTGCTATACCATGAATTTCTGTATAATCTTCAAATTTAACATTTTTGCCACAATATATATGTTTTGCATGAGAAATCTGTACATGTTTCCCTACTAAAAATAGGCCATGTACTTCTTTTAAAAATAATCTATAAAAAAGCCCTCTAAGTGCCTTTAAACCTGTTCTATAATAAATGATAATTTTATCAAACATACTTATTTTTTCATTCATTTAATAGAACCTCCAAGGACTTCTTTATAAATTGAATTCAATTCCTCATAATTCATTTCAGGTACATATTTTCGTTCATAATCCATTCGAGCATTAACACCAATTGATTTACATAATTCTGGATCATTCCATAAAGTTTTAATTTGATTTTTAAATCCTTTTACATCACCAAGTTTAACTTTAAATCCATTGATACCATTTTCAATAGCTTCCACTGAAAAGCCTAGATCTGTTGCTACAAGTCCTTTTCCTAAACTTTCAGTTTCAATTTCTACCATTGAACATCCTTCATACCAAATCGATGGAAATACAACAAATTCACTACCTTTCACAATGGATAAACATCTTTCGTGTTGCGTATATCCAAGAAAATATACATTATCTTTATTCTTCGCCCATTCTTTGAATTCAGTTTCCAATGGACCTGTACCCATTACAACCAATGGAATGTCTTGGATTTCATCCCAAATACGCATTAAAATTCGAATTCCTTTTTCTTCTCCAATACGACCATAAAAGACTACATATCTTTCAGGAATATCATCCAATTTTATTGACTTTAAATTAGCTTGTGCATCTGGAACAAAATTATATTTTTTAACAATTTTATTTCCATCAAATCCAATTTCTTTTAATAAGCGAATTTGATTTTCATTCAAACAAATATATTTATCAATTTGTTTATAAAATGTTTTACGAATTCTATGATATTTAAATATGCCGGCCACCAAAAAGCTTTGTACTCTAGAACCTTTAAAGCATCCATATTTACACATTCTTAAATAATGTCCATCTCCACACTTATTACATAATTCTGTACCACGTAATGAAGTAGCACATGGACAAATAAAACGCGTATCATGCAACGTAGCTACAACTTTGCAACCATTTCTTCTAGCAGCATATAAAATTGATGGAGAAAGCAAAGGAAAAAATGTATGCACATGGACTATATCAGGTTTTTCTTCTTTAATAATCTTTTCAACATTATTATAATTCTTGAAAGACCATAACATTCCAAAAGTAGATTTGACTTTCCCCAATAAACCAGCATTATCAAATTCATCGTTGCATACACTATATTTAATTACAGTATAACCATGTTGTTCTAGCAATGAGGTTTCACTTTTAAATACCTGATCATCCCCACTTGCTGATCCTTTACGATGAAAATTATGTATAGCTAAAAGCTTCATATTAATTTCCACCTTTCAAAAACACATCTTCATATTGTCCACATATTTTTTTCCATGTATATGCCTTCTGTACGCGTTCCTTAGCTTTAAGGCCCAAAGCTTTGATTTCTTCTTCAGGTTTAGTGTCTACTTGATTAATCAATTGAGCTAACTTGCCTTCTTCTCTATCCCAATATAATGCCGAATCATTAGCAACTTCTTTATTAAATCCAACATTAACCAACAAATTTAAATCTGTACTACCTAGTGCCTCGATTAAACTTGGGTTTGTTCCCCCAACGGTATGCCCATGGAAATATGCATATGCATTCTCACGAATTTTCTTCAACAATTCTTGATCATATACAGTACCAACAAATTTAATACGTTTATCCTTAGAAAAATGTAAATGACTTTCTAATTCATTCAAAAACTTATCATTCACATTGGTGATAATAGCAAAATCTCTTTTAGAGTTTGATTTCATAAATTCACGAATCATAATTTCGAATGAGTTTTCAGGAACAAATCTTCCTACAACCAAATAATAATTCTTTTTAGTTAACTCTTTCTCTTTATACCAATCCACCAATTTAGCATCAGTATCTGATAAAATACTTGGCGTTAAATCAGCACCATAAGCAATATATGTCGTTTTAGGATTACGGTGACTGATCCCCTTTCCATCATATTGTTCATGAATGTATTTCTCAATATTTATAGAATCACAAATAGCTAAATCACTCCATTTAACCATCATTTTCTCAGATTCCTTCCAATATTTACGGACAGGCGCACTCCACTTTGCTCTCATCCATTCATGTCCATCTGGATTTAAATAAACTTGTCCTCCCAGTTTATGTATTTTTTTATAATATCTTTTCATAAACGGACCAATGCGACAAGCCATTATATATACAATTGGATTTTTTATATTGTTGTTTTTAATATATTCACAACAATAATCTAATGCTTTTATATCATAATAAATAGCTTGTGCAGCACCAATTTCTGGAACAGTTATTTTGAAACAATGTGCATTATGAAATTCAAATTCAGAATCACTCAATAGTTTAACCCCATTTAATGTTGTTTCATCCATAAAACCATTTCCATTTGCCTTACAAGCTATATGATATTTAATATTTTTATTATTTTGATGATACTCGGTTAATTTATAAACAAATGTTTCATAACCACCGTATGCTCCTAAAGATTTTGCGCCAACTAAAAATATATGTTGCATATATATCACTTTCCTTTTACCTTAATCTATAACAATAGAAATATTTATTTAACAATTCTGATTCTATTAATTAATTTCCAAAAAAACTATCAATTATATAATTTAAATTTCCTTTACTTTGTTATCGCATGTAAAATCTCATTTTATTTTTTAAACACTAAACAACATTAAACCATGCGAATCAATTTATAATCTTATATGACTTTAAATATTTTTTGAAATAACAATATTATTTATAATACTTTTAATAAAAAATTCAAAATTTATACCTAATAATCAAAAAAATATCTAAAAACAATTAAAGACGTAAAATAATTTTACGCCCCTAAATTTTATCATATATTTATTAATATGGCAAAATAACACTATTTGTTAACAGCTAATAATGACTATTATATTAATTAAAGTTTAACAGATACATTGATGACTTGTTAATAAAATTGATATTAATAGCATTGCTTATAATCCTCTTTTTGTCATACAAATTGAAACTTAAGGAATAGCTAAAACAGAAAAGCTACAGTACGTACTACTTAGGTTGAAAAACATTTATAAGATTACTCGTTTAAAGGATTTGAAAAACGAATGGTTGTTCGCATAAGTGATAAAAGAAGAATTATAGCAAAGTCACCAAATTGCTAGTTAAGCCTACTATAAATTAAATTCAATATTTTTTTCAAGTCAAATCTTAAATTTTAGCACAATTTTAATGTAAGCCTTATCAATTCAATTTAAAAAATTATTTAATCTAAATTTAAGTATTAAAACATCAAAATTATTCTTTACATTTAAAACGTGTGTTTCCTATTTGCAAAGAAAATACAATTTTATTAAAAACATATTTTATCCAATTAAAAATTGTAAAACAAACATTTTTACGTACAATATAATATTACAGATTAAAAGTTATGACAAACTCATGAACTTTTCACATTTCACCACCATAAAAAAGGCAAGTAAATCATCTTTATTTCCTTAACCTTTATATCAAATACGATTTTTTCATCACTCAACGACCTTATAATTGATAAATTATTTATTTATAGTTATATCGTTAACGTCAAAGAGAGTCCAGCAAATCACTGAACTCTCTTTATATTACTTTCTTAATAAAGAATTTACCATGCTCACTATATCATGACCATAGCTCTTAGAGGTAGCCCATCCATATCCATTTGGATTTTCTTTTATTCCAAGCCATTCCACATATTGTGCACTACCACGTTTCACTAGATTGAATCTTGGATCCACACATTGGTTTGTTAATGGGGATATAGAACCATAAGCTTTTAAATGTTGAATCTGAGCACGAATACCCATTCTTACATTACTAAAGCTTGCACCATGTACTGCTCCAGTAGCACCGATACCCGCAAAGTTATATTGGTTTGGCAGTACATCTCCTCCATATTTCAAGAAACCCGTTTCTTTCATACATTGAGTAAATGCTACTTCAGCTCTTACACCTTCTGCCGTTGCTTCTTCATAGAAGATTTGTGCAAATTGATTGATTGTACTAGCTCCACCCTTAGCTAATACACCATTGTACTTGCCATTGTATTTTGCTTTAAATGTATCATAACCTGACGCATTGGAATTATAGTAACGAATCATTTGAGCCACTGTAGTTTGACTAGTACCCATGATCTGCATCAAACCACCAGTTGCATTGGTGTTAATATATTCAAACACCCATTTTTGTGCATTCGAATTGTTTGAATCATACAATTGAATATTTGAAAAGTTACGAATCATACCACCGTGTACATCTAATACACGATTTGAATGTAATGCTGAAACTATACGTAAATTACTATTGGTGTCAAACATAATAATCCACTTTTGATTATACCCATTTGATTGTTTTTGCTGATATACATTAGCACTATTACCACTACCACCAGCTGTTAAATACATACCAGAACCAACATTTTGGAACATGACATATCCTTTTGAATCATGTGTAATTTTCCATTTTTGTGCATTTGATCTATTTAACGAATACAGTTGAACATTGGCTCCACCATATAAGCTTCCACCATATACATCCAAAGCATAATTCACATTCTTATTTTTAATATAGTAAACACCATCGGCGATTTTATCCTTGTTTTGAGCAGCAAATAAATCACAACGCTCACGATCTGTCATATGTTTACTAAAGTTCCATTGTTGAGCTTTACTACCATTATTTTGATACAATCCGATGTTTCGTCCATTCATGACTAATGCGCCACTCAAATCTAATACGAAATTAGGATCTAAAGCAGAAATAATTGTGTATCCAGAGCCATACTTTTGTACAACCCACTTTTGTGCTCGCGAGCCATCCAATGAATATTGCTGAACATTTGCGTTATTACCTGCACCGCTTCCTGCAACCTCTAATACTTTGCCAGAATTTACATTTGTAAAAGTTACATAACCTTGAGAGTCATGTGTAACTTTAAATGCTTGGGCATCCGTTCCATTTTTTGCGAACAATTGAACATTTGCCTTATTCCATGTATATCCACCATAAACATCTAACACATAATTTGAACTAAGTGCTGTACTAATTACATACGTACCATCCGCAAGAACATTTTTATTTGATTGTGCTAAACTATTTAATTTATCTGTTTTTGATACAAGCTTACTAAATTTCCATCTTTGTGCATTGGATCCACAATACGTATACAATTGAATATTACTACTATTTACGGCTTTACCCGTACTTAAATCCAATACATAATTTGAATCTAAAGCTGAAATAATAACATATCCATTTCCATCTGGCTTCACAATCCATTTTTGTGCACGACTACCATTTGAACTAAATTGCCAAATATTTTGATTATTTTTCTTAGTACCGCCATATACATCTAAAACTTTACCAGACTTTACATTCGTGAATGTAACATAGCCTTGTGAATCATGTGTCACCTTAAATAATTGTGCTTCGGTATCATTGCTACGATATAATTGAACGTTTGCACCATTCGTTGTATAACCACCATAAATATCTAATACATAATTCGGATTCACAAGAGATTGAATATTATATGTTCCATCTGCTAAAACATTACGATTATCTTTAGCTAAAGTATCTAATGACTGATTTTTAAGTTGTAACCCAAGAGCACTTACAATACCTCTTGCATCCGCAACACCAAGTTGTTGTAGCTTAGCATTTGAACCTAAATATTTATCAAACTCATCCTTATTGCTAATAAAACAATGTTCAACAATTAAACCTGTAATACCAGCTTCTTTGGCGTAACGAATTACTCCATAATAGTCCTTATCACTACTAGTCGGATCATAAGAAGTCGTACCATCTGTATAGTTACGAATCTTAATACCACGATCATATAACCCCAAAGCTGTTAATTGTTTTTGAATCGCCTTTGCTAAATTTTGACCATTAGTAGAAAGGTTCTTATTACCACTTGTATTTGGATAATATACTTCAGCCCCTTTGGCAGCACTATTTGCTGCTGAATTAATGTGAATACTAATAAAGTAAGAAGCACCTGCTTTTTTAGCTACTTCCACACGATTTTTCAAATCCATGGCCGCTTCTTCGCTCAAACGAGTATCTGTAGTTCTAGTCATAACTACATTTACATCATATTTAGATAATTCTTCCTTACAATATTGAGCAATCTTTAAAGTTAAATCCGATTCCTTTGCCCCAAATGCATTAGCACCAGAATCACTACCACCATGTCCTGGATCCAAACAAATTGTCATTCCACCAGTCGCATGTCTTGAAAACTCATCTACTGACATTATAGCCGGTTGACTCGCAACCCCATTCACAATCTCTTCTTCAGCCTTATTTACATCCGTAACTTCAATAACACCTTCTGAACTTATTGAATCCTCTGTTAAATCCGGTAACGTTGCATCATACCCATCATATTCTTGATCCACACCAAACTTAACATCCATTTCTAAATCACTAAAGTTTAAATAATAAGCTTGTCCATTATATACATAATGAAGTGTAGTCACACTATATTGTCCTTTTTCTTCTTCAGTAAACACTCTAGAAAATTTCACTAAATTATCAACTTGTTCAGAACTCTCTAAATCAAAAGTAGACCCATCCTCTTTTTGAATGGTTAATTTAAAATCCGAATACCCCTCTGCATTATTTAATGAAAGAACAAAGTTTTCTGTTTCTCCATTTGATAATACGGGATTATCGACCAAGAAATATTCCATCATATTCGAATCACCCAATTGCTCCTCTTCCACAACTGGCTCTTCCTCAACAAGAGGAACTTCATCCTCTTCTGTCGGCGTTTCTTCTTCTACAGTAGGAACTTGCTCTTCTGTAGTCTCTTCTTCTGTTTGTGTTTCTTCTACAATAGGCTCTTCTTGTGTAATTTCATCATCTGCACGAACTGTATACATATTGGTCATTGTTGATACAGACATAAATACACTTAATACGAGAGCCAAAAGTGGTTTTAATTTTTTTGCCATTTTCTATCCCTCTTCCAATAAATCTATTTTAAATGAATATTTAAAATATTTCAATCTAACCAAAAAATAACCAGACACTTTTGTGCCTGGTTATAAAATTAGATTTTTGTTAGCTTAAATTTCTGAGCATTTGTGCCGTTACTTTGGTATAGTTGTACATTTTGTCTATTTTGAATTAAACCACCAGAAATATCAAGAACATGGTTCTTGTCTAAGGCAGAAACAAATGTCAAACTTCCATCACTGTTCTTTTTCGCAATCCATTTTTGTGCTAATGAGTTGTTATAGTTGTATTGCCATACATTTGTACTATTTGATGAATGGCCACCATACACATCTAATGCTTTATTTGTACTTACATTAATGAATGTAATATATCCAACAGAATCCTTTTTGATTCTCCATTTTTGATTCGAATTTGAGATTTGTACATTTGAACCACTTGAACCTAATGAATAGTTGTTATTCTTGTAGCATTGCACTACATAGGTAGTTTCTTGAATATCCGCATTATACTTCTTCGCCATGGAATCAAGTTGGCTACGCGGACTTTCATATTTAATGAAATTCCAAGCCTGAGCCTTTGTGTTGTTTGATTTGTAAATCTGAACATTTCCAAAATTCGATACTCTACCACCATATAAATCCAATACATAATTTGGATTTAAAGCCGAAACAATATTGAATCCTGAACCAGCCTTTGTGACAATCCATTTTTGTGCTAACGAATTATTTGAAGTATACTGTGCTACATTTTGGCCATTCACACTCCTACCACCATATACATCAATTGCTTTTCCTGAACCAACATTGATAAATGTAACATACCCTTTTGAATCATGCACAATCTTCCAAGCTTGCGCTTTTGTACCATTGTTATGATATACGTTAATATTACCAAAATTGCTCAAGCTTCCACCATACACATCCAGTACATAACTATTGTTTAATGAAGAAGCAATATAGTATGTTCCATCACTGATATTGTTTTTATTCTGTGCAGCTAAAGTATCTAAATCAACATGTGCATTCGATATCTTTAATAACTTCCAATTTTGAGCTGCTGTTCCATTTGAATTATAAATCTGTACAGCCGTACTATTGTTTGTTGAACCACCAGATAGGTCAAAAACATATCTTGAATCCCAAGCAGAGGAAATCATCCAACTACCATTACTATTGCGAGTAAAGATAAATTGTCCAGCTTTACTAGAAGAACTAACCCCTTGAACTAAACGATTTGTATTTGACATCGTATTCCAATTTGTAGTAATACCCAAATATAGGTTTGACCCAATATTTTTAATTGTATAATAACCATTTTGATTTTTCTTAATTTCAAAATGCTGTGCATTTGATCCATTCCAATCAAAGATTTGAACAGCTGCACCATTGGATTTCGATCCACCTACAATATCCAATACTTTATTGTTGTTTTTAGATGAAATAATTTCATATGTACCATTTGACATTTCATCCTTAATAATATCAAATGAAACACTTAACTTACCTGTAAAGGCATTTATACCAACGATGGTAGCTGTACCTTTACCAAGTTTAACATTATTTGAATAAACAACTTTATAATCTCTACCTTGAACCAATGCTGTATTTTTCAATGAAAGATTCACTTCTGGTTCAACGTTCTTGCCTGTATAATATACTTTTCCTACATGAGCAGTTCCCTTAGAAACATCTAGATATAAATTTTGATCTCTAAGTTTACCTAATGAGAAGAATGGACCACCATTCTTATTATCAGCACTATCCCATGATGGATGATTGAAGACCTCACTAATATGTACACGACCATTACGTGAACTTGTATATGGATCATATACGGTTGTATACCCTTGAGAATCTAAACCGAATAATAATATTTCATGCGTTACACCATTCCATGGACAGAATTTTCCGCCACCAACAGCTGCCGCAATCATATTCCCCTTTAATAATTCTTGTTTAGCTGATTCTACATTTAAATTACTCTTATAACTCAAGCCAAATTTATTTGCAACAAACTGCCAAGACTCTCCACCAGTACCAATGGAACTTGTATTGAAATATCCAGCATTATGCAAAATTTGACCCACTTGATTAGGCGTATAGTTTGTACCATTGATTGTATTTACGATCATAGTCACTGTAGTTGGAACACATCCTGAACCACCAAAATAATAATTACCAACGACATTCCAAGCCCATCTGCCATCATTTTGACAAAAGTAAGAAACACCTTCCCAACTCGCTTTAGTAATAAAACCATTACTATCTGTGTTATAAGTTACTTTATCAATTTTGAAAGTACCTGTTTGTCTTCTTCCAAGATTATCATAATACTTTGCACTATTCCCCATATTCACAAAGCCAACAGATAAACTACCATCTTCCTTGAAATTGTACCAATATCCATTTGCCTGCTTTTCACCAACACTCTGCAATCCTTTATCGAAATAATAAACTTTCCCCTCTAAATTTATCATTCCACTATAGGCAGCCCCATTCTCTAAGTAATAGTGTAATTTACCATCTTCTTTTCTTAAAGAATATACGGCAACACCAGTTTCTTGATCATGAAGAACTTGTAAACCAGTCTGCATCATACCTGATTCATTAAAGTAATAAGAATCTGTACCAATTGTTTTAAAACCAGTTACCTTATTACCATTCTCATCAAAATAATATTTTTGACCATCAATCTCTGCAAAACTATTCGTAACATAAGCACCATCTTTAACATACTGTAAAGAATCACTTGACCAACCCTCAGTTAACTTAGCACTTGTATCACTGCCACCAACTGTTGTAGTCTCTTCATCTTCTTTTGGAACATCTGTTTCTTCCGTGTTTTCAGGAACATTTGTTTCTTCCGTGTTTTCAGGAACATTTGTATCTTCAACTACTGCATCAATAACATCTGTTAAATCATCCTGATTTTCTACAGGTGCAGTCTCTTTTACAGGCTCAACACTTGTTTCTTCAGCATGAACGATAGTATCTGCAAAATTATAACTCATAACCGCTGCAAGAACGGCAAAACCAACCTTAGCAATATCTCTATTATTCATTACGTATAACCCTCCACGGGTTATATTTTATTACTATATTTAAGGTAATACAATTGTCTTTTGTTAATTAAATAAAAAAGATCGCTTCAAAAATGAAGTGATCCAATTATACATATTGAATGTTTAGTTTACGAATAAAATGATACATGAATGATTTCCAATGTAACTTATCAAAAATCACAAATAGAAGCATACAAACATTGACTTTAAAAGAATCCTCCTTGTTGAATGAAAAATGATAATAATCATTCTGCTTTAAGAAATCAAATGATTCATTATAGATTTTAGAATACGAATTCTTCTCTAGAACACTAGCCTGCATCAATAAATATTGTACAATTGATTTTAAATAAAAATAATCAATATAGTTTTTATCATACTTGCTTAAGTCCAATGTATTTTGAATCTTATTTAACAACATTAAAATATCATTGTTTCCTTGAATTGATTTCTTACTCTGAGTTAATGAATTCGGATTAAAACAATAATTATACCCAGCATAGTCAATCACTCTGACTTTATTCGTTAAGCTATTACACTTAACATTCATATATACATCTTCACCCAAGACAAATTTTTCATATTCAATATGATTGTCCTTTAGAAAATTCAAACGATACAATTTACCCCATGTAGCAACATAACGAAATTCATCCCAAACAGATACTTTAGGCTTTGAAACATACATTAAAGAATGATCTTCCAAGCTTACTTTCTTATATCCAGAGATTAGTACATCGTTATCTTGAATTTCTTTATGTAAAATTTCTAAATAATCCGCATCTATATAATCATCTGCATCAATAAAAGTTATATACTTTCCTTTTGAAAGTTGTATACCTTTATTTCTTGTTTTTCCAGCACCCTGATTTTCAAACGAATATACTTTAACACGAGCATCCTCATAGCTTTTTAATACCTCTAAAGTATTATCTTTTGAACCATCATTAATCAATAATAATTCAAAATTACTATACGTTTGTTCTAATACACTATTTATACAAGTTCCAATATATTTTTCAGCATTATAGACAGGTACCACGATTGAAATTAAATCCATTTCTATACCTCCTTAAACTCTTGTTTACGCATAATAAATACATAAATAAGTAAATACAATAAAAATTGCATAAACATACATAATAAGTAAGCCAAAGATGCTCCAATTAAACTCAATTGAATAATAAACCATCTTGAAACAAATAAGGCAAAAAGCGATGTGATTGAATATACAATAAATTGTACAAATGTATGTCGAATTGTTGTTAATGCAGCGGAAATTAATGTACTTAATGAATAGAAAACAGCTCCAACAATAATCAAAATTAAGCACAATTTATAATCAGAAATATCAACACTATATAAAATATTTAATACAGGTATACCCAATAAATATGCTCCAATAACACATGCAAATCCAAACGCAAGAACCAATAACGAAGATTTGAAAATTAAAACATTAAATTCTTTTTTCTTACCTAAAGCATATAAATTCGCAATCGTATTTAGAATGGGTTGCAATAAATATTGACAAGCCAAACTAATAATAGTGGCAGGCATCAAAACGATACCAAAAATAGCTTGTAGTGATTCTACAATGACACCATCCAATGCATATTTTTGTGCATTCACAAGATATACACCCAGAAATAGAATAGAAAAAGAGAAAAAGCCATCTTTATATAGTTTAACAATATTTGATACACGAATCTCTTCCGTTGAATTTATATGTTGTTTAGTTTTTGGAATATCATATAAAAATAAAATAATTAGCCAAATTAAATCTAAACCTAGACAAGACAATAATAAATTCTTTGTGATTAAATCTAAAACAATAAAAATGACAATAGAAACGATAGATTTAATAAATAAGGATTTACCAACTTGTTGTAAATTATCATTCTTTTGAAGTATCCCATAAAACACATCCGAAAATACTTCGCAACATTTCATAAAGCACAATGCCAATGTAACACTCATTTTATAGAAATCATACTTCATAACTAGACAATACAGAACAACAATTGTCATCATTAGAATACAGCTTGATATTCTATGTACGATATATTCTTTATTTGAAAAGTCTGCCTTGACGTCTGTAACCTGGAATACTCTTCCCTCATAGTTACCTATAAAACAAAATAGACAAGCCAATGAAAAGGCAAGCGTAAAGATACCAGAATCTTTCAAACCGTTGATACGCGTTACAATAATCATAAAGAATAATGAGTTGAACGCATTTGCGGTTGTACCAATCATATTCCAAATAACATTCTTCTTTGTGTTATTATCCATAAAGACCTCTTCTCTACATGTTTTTCTCTACAAGATTATACGTTATATACCCAACAAGAATACTTAAAGGAATCGATATTAGAATATTCATACCTACAAGCATCGATCCACCAAATAAACTAATAACCATTTGTTGGATTGGCCATCCACATAAGTAAATATCATAAGATAAATTTCCTAGTGAAGCTAAACGATTATTGCATTGTGGCAAGCAAAACGCAATATATAATGTTAAATAAGGAACAAATAAAAACGAAGCTATTTGTCCATATCCTAAAACAATCAATAAAACAAATGCCACTAATGAAATTAAAAAATACGTATTGTCCATCGTAATCTTATCTCTGTAAACCCAATAAAAGGATCCCCAGAAAAACAAGAAACAAGGTTGAATATACCCCTTTATACTTAAAGGAATAAGATTAATTCCTACAAAAGCAACAATGACTAATAATCCTACATATTTATAGGTCTTTTTATTCACCAAATTTAATTTGTATGCCAATAACAACACAAGATAACAAACAAATTCAATAGGTAATGTCCATAACGGACCATTGATAACCCCTGGATATATATTATTCATAAATACGCCTGGTAAATTATGAATGGGTATCAAGATGAAATTCAAACAATACTTAAAAAAATCAATGGATAAAAAATACTTACCTAAACTGTACGTAGAAAAAAACAATCCACAAACTAAAATACAGACAATCAATGTGAACCACAATGGTGGAAATATTCTTATGAAACGATTGTGAAGATATTTTTTCGAATCTTTGCTCTTTAACAAACTTTTCGTTACAAAAAAGCCGCTACTCATAAAGAATATTGCAACGGCTAAACTTCCAAACGCAATAGAATTTCTAGATAAGTCTGATAGTATATCATTATATTCAGCACCTTTACATAATGGATACGCATGCGATATGATGACAAACAATGCAGCTATAAACTTGACTAAGTTTAAATTATTGCTTCTTGTTGATTCAAACTTTTTTAACGAAACACTATTTTGTTCCATTATATTTCTCCATAATTAAATTAATCTTGGTATTATCCCCCCAAATAGCTGGTGAATCATAAGGACGTTCTGGGAATTTTCCATAGTCTGGACGAATACTAAAATGATTCTTTTCAATAAATTCATTTACTTTATCAGCCAATGAAACAGGTTTACCAGAACAACAGTTAATGATACCCGTCACTTCAGATTGTGTAGATGCGATGGCAATCTGCTTTGCCAATTCATCAACATTAATAAAGTCATACTTATTCTTTCCAGAAACAAATGGGAATGAAGCTTTTCCTTCATGCTCCATCTGTGTAATTTTAGAGAAAATTGAATTGTTGTTCGAATCATCCCCTAAAATATAGTATGCACGTAACCACATTAAAGCCGTATTTGATTTTTCTGCCAACAATAAAGAAGATTGTCTTAATGCATTTTTCGCTATTCCATACATAGATAAAGGATTTGTAGGTGTATTTTCATCAACACAACCTTCATAGTAACCAATTTCATGCATAGTTCCCATTACAGATAAATATTTTACACCACCATCAATCATATTTTTAATAAAAGCATAATGCTGTGACAACATACCCATATGTGCATCTGAAGCATGATTAAAACCATCTTTCCAAGCCATATGAATACATGCATCAGGTCTTCCTAATTTGTTGTAAATATCATCTGAGAAAATATCTAAAGATAAAAATTTTGCATCTGTGTTAATTCCTTTATTAATCATATCTACTGCAATTACCTCATGATGCATCTTAATCAATGCATCAACCACATGTCTTCCAATATATCCAGAAGCTCCTGTAACTACTACCTTCATTGAATCATCTCCTATAACTTATTACTTTTTTCACTTAATGCGTAAACTGAATTTATTCCATTCGCAATAAATTTTGGCCAATATAAACTCATAATTTCCAAATCTTCCTTTTTACGAATATTTTCACCTAAATTCTTTGACGTTGCAGATTCCGCATAAATTCTATGACCTAATAGAGGTTTATCAATATAAATGAATTCCCCATTTAATTCAGCTAAATCACACCACGTCTTATAATCGCAACTATTAATATAGTTTGTATCAAAAATAGATTTACCAGCTCTAACCTTATTATAAGTAGCTGCTGGACAACAAATTGGACATCCAATTGATAAAATTCTTCTACGAATAAATTTAGATGATTGATTTTTATCCTTTTTCAAAGGTGCAAGCATCATTCTTTTCACTTTAAGAATCTTATTTGTATATACCTTTTTATCATTACGGATTTCATAATAGTCGGTAAATGCAATGATAAAATCATGTTTATTACCAATATATTTTAATGTTTTTTCTAAAAAATCTGGTTCATAAACATCATCTTGATGAGCAATTGTAACCAATGGAGTAGGAGCATGATCATATGCCCAATTCCAATCTGTTCCTGCATTCTTGGGACTTGGATTTACAAATAAATCTAATCCATATTTTTCACACAACCCTTTAATATGATCATTCGGTGTAGATGTAGAAACAAAAACTTTACTCTTTACGGTTTGATTCAATAAAGACTGTATTGTCATTTCTAAATGCGGATTTTCTTTATATGCACAAATCACAAAACTATGATCGTTTCTATTAAACATTTAAGTACCCCCTATTTCTTTATTTCACTTTTTAACAATGAAATTTCCTGCACTAATAATGTTATTTTTCGCTTCTGAGCAGAAACAATAACAGTTAATGACATAGTTATAAAAAATAAAATGACTAATAGCACACCAATAACCATGTTAGATACAGTTTGAAAACCAACTAAATTTGCTAAAACAATTAATGAATTCGGCCAAATTGCTAAAAATAATAAGATAATAACACCAATTCCCCATAATAATGAATATTTAACAGGTATCATTCGCTTATGTAAAATACGAATTACAACGACAGCTAATATTAAAGCAATGATCAGAACAGCCAATCTTAGATTTAAAGGCATTATTTTGACCTCCTTGTTCCAATTATCATAATCGATAATAAAACATTAATCATATAGTAAGCATTCTTCCAACTCCGAATCGAAGAAACACCACCATTACGTTCCTTCATTTCTACAGGAACTTCTACAATATGTAATCCTTGTTTTAAAATTTGTGTGGTTGAAATGGGTTCTGGATATTCCAAAGGATAATCTAACGCAAATTGAGCAATTAAACTCTTATCAATTGCTCTAAAACCTGATGTTACATCATATAATTTTTCACCGGTAAAAAACTTAATAAATGCCGAAATGATTTTAATTCCCATTTGACGAGCCTTTGTAGATTTAAACTCACTTGTCGAACCTTCTACAAAACGAGATCCAATTGTCATATTTGCTTTTCCTTCAAAAATAGGCTTACAAATATCTCCTACAAAATTCACATCATGCTGCCCGTCACCATCAAACTGAATCGCAATATCATAATTGTTTTCTAATGCATATTTGTATCCAGTTTGAACCGCTCCACCAATACCTAAATTATGCACTAATTTAATATGAGGCTTATTATTAGATGTTAGAATCTCTTCTGTTCTATCTTTAGAACCATCATTAATGACAATATAATCTAATTTATTTGAAGAATGATTCTTATTATATGCATCAATCGTGCTTATTGTTGATAAAATAGAATCTTGTTCGTTGTACGCTGGAATAATTAACAATACTTTATTCATTATTCTCCTCTTTTCTTTTTTCAATCACTTTTAAAAATAACATAAGAAGTCATTATCCTCAAGTAAATATTTCCATTTAGTGATTCCAAATATTAGATTAACAACCCATTTCTTTCAAATAACGTGCCAATGCATCCTGCCAAGTAGGTAATGGTTTAAAGCCATTTTCTGCGAGTTTAGATTTATCTAAACGAGAATTAAATGGACGAGCCGCCTTTGATAAACCATATTCTTCTGTTGTTACAGGATTGACTTTAGTAGTATATCCAGCTTGTTTAAAGATTTCACACGCAAAATCATACCAGCTTATATATCCACCTTCATTAGTCGCATGATAGTAGCCATATTTATCGGTTTCAATCATGTCTACTAATAATCGTGCTAAATCAAATGTATATGTTGGAGTACCAATTTGATCATTGACAACTCGTAATGTATCAAATTTCTTTCCTACATTTAACATGGTCTTAATGAAGTTATTTCCATTCTTTCCAAATACCCACGCAATACGAACAATGAAATATTTAGATAAAGTATTTGAAACAGCTAGTTCTCCACCAAGCTTAGTCTGTCCATATACATTCAATGGTTTATAATCCTTACAATCCGGTTGCCAAGGCTTAGTTCCTTGTCCATCAAATACATAGTCTGTAGAAATATAGACCATCTTCGCATCTACTTCTTTACAAGCATCCGCAATATTTTGTGTTCCATCCACATTGATTGCTTTAACCTTAGCCTGTTTATCTTCATCTTCAGCCAAGTCTACAGCCGTCCATGCTGCACAGTGCACAACTACATCTGGATTCACTGTTTTAATTGTATTCATTACAGCTTCTTTGTTTGTGATATCCAAAGATACATATTCAGCTGTAGTTACATAAGAACCATCCTGAATACCACTATAGCTTTCAGCTAAGTCTGTACCTACACCAACATATCCTCTAGAAGCCAATTCATTCATTACATCATGACCCAATTGTCCAGCCACACCTGTCACAAAAATCTTCATAGAATTATTCCTTTCATTTAAGAAGAAAAGCTAAAGATTATTCCTTAGCTCTTCCTTTTTCTACATACATCTTTTCAAAATAGTTTTGGTATTCGCCACTAATGATGTTTTCCCACCATTCTTTATTGTCTAAATACCATTGAATTGTCATTGGAATACCTGTATCAAATGTATATTTTGGTTTCCATCCAAGTTCTGTTTCCAACTTCGTAGGATCAATCGCATAACGCATGTCATGACCTTTTCTATCTGTTACATACGTAATTAAGCTTTCAGGTTTGTTTAATGCATGTAATACAGTCTTCACAACTTCTAAGTTTGTTCTTTCATTGTGACCGCCAACATTATAAACTTCCCCAACACGTCCCTTACGAACAATTAAGTCGATAGCTACACAGTGATCATATACATGTAACCAGTCACGTACGTTTTCACCTGTTCCATATACTGGAATTGTTTCATCATTTAATGCACGAGAAATAATTAATGGAATTAATTTTTCTGGGAAATGATAAGGACCATAGTTATTTGAACAACGACTAATTGTTACTGGCAAACCATACGTTCTGTGGTATGCCAAAACAAATAAGTCAGCACTTGCCTTCGCACTTGAATAAGGACTTGAAGTGTGAAGTGGAGTGTTTTCAGTAAAGAACAAGTCAGGACGGTCTAATGGTAAATCACCATATACTTCATCCGTAGATACTTGGTGATATCTTTGAATACCATACTTAACACAAGCATCTAATAATGTAGTTGTACCCATAACATTCGTCTTGACAAAGATTTCAGGATCTTCAATACTACGGTCAACATGACTTTCAGCCGCAAAGTTTACAACAACATCAAACTTTTCTTTTTCGAACAAATCCATGATAAATTCACGATCTGCAATATCACCCTTGATAAATTTATAGTTAGGCTTATCTTCTACAGGCTTACAAGTCTCTAAGTTACCTGCATACGTCAATTTATCCAAGTTTACAATCATATCCTCAGGATATTTATTTACCATATAATGTACAAAGTTTCCACCAATGAAACCAGCACCACCCGTTACTAAAATTTTCATTCTTTTATTCTCCTTCATATACAAATTGATTATTCGATTCCTCTAAAGTAGGACCAATCTGATCTTTTTCACTCAATACAGGCTCAATACCATTTAACAATGAACCCCAATCCACATTACAAGTCGGATCATCATAACGCATACCACCCTCAGATTCCTTGTTGTATACATTATCGACTTTATATCTAAACTCAACATTATCCGTTAAAGTTAAGAATCCATGCGCAAATCCCTGAGGAATAAAGAACTGTCTATGATTCTCTTCGCTCAATTCAACACTTACCCATTGACCAAATGTAGGACTTCCCTTACGAATATCCACAGCCACATCAATCACTGTCCCCTTCGTACAAGAAACCAATTTACTCTGTGCATAAGGCGGATTTTGCCAGTGCAAACCACGAAGCGTACCCTTCTGTGCACTAAAAGACATATTGTCCTGTACAAAATCGACAGTAATTCCCATCTTCTCATATTTAGGCTTAGAATATGTCTCCGTAAAATACCCTCTATGATCACCAAATACATCCGTATCAATAATCAATACTCCAGGAATCTTTGTTTCAGTTACCTTCATCACTATACCCCCAATTACTTAATATACTTACGATCCATAATCTTCTTCAAATAAGCACCATACTGATTCTTCTTATAAATTTCATAAGTAGATGCTAATTCTTCATCACCAATCCAACCATTGTCATACGCAATCTCTTCAAGACACGCAATCTTACGATGTTGGTGCTCCTCAATTGTCTTCACAAAATTTGTTGCATCCACTAAAGACTCATGCGTACCCGTATCCAACCAAGTAAATCCATCACCAAGTAAAGTAACATTCAATTCACCATTCTCTAAATAAATACGGTTCAAATCTGTGATTTCCAATTCCCCACGAGCACTCGGCTTTAAATTCTTCGCATACTCAACCACTTTATTATCATAGAAATACAATCCTGTTACCGCATAATTTGACTTAGGACAAACAGGCTTTTCCTCAAGACTAATCGCCTTACCCTCAGAATCAAATTCTACAACGCCAAATCTTTCAGGATCCTCTACATAATAACCAAATACGGTAGCCCCAACTTCATTTTCAGCAGCCGCACGAAGACGCTTAGTCAAACCATGACCATGGAAAATATTATCACCCAAAATCATCGCACAACTATCATTGCCAATAAACTCTTCACCCAAGATAAACGCCTGAGCAAGTCCATCAGGACTTGGCTGAACCTTATAAGAAAGCTCAATACCAAACTGATGACCATCCCCCAATAACTCTTGAAAACGAGGTGTATCATCTGGAGTTGAAATAATTAAAATCTCACGAATCCCAGCCTGCATTAAAATAGACATAGGATAATAAATCATTGGCTTGTCATAAATAGGAAGTAATTGTTTACTAGTCACCTTAGTCAAAGGATACAAACGAGTACCACTACCACCAGCTAAAATAATACCTTTCATAATGTGTTCCTCCATAATTAAATCAATTATATCACACATATAAAATAAACCCTAACGTTACGTTAGGGTCAAGAACAATATGTATAAATAATTGAATCTTTAATTGTTTCCCAATCTCTTGATTGAGCTGTTTTTACTCCATTGGTATATAATACATTCTGTAAATTTGAATCATAAATGATTCTTTCAATACATTGGACAGCTTGTTCAACGTCTCCATTTGGATAAATTAAACAATTCTTTCCATCCTCTAAATATTCTTTGTTTCCATCATTTAGTAGTGCTACTACATAACCACCTGTAGCCATCATTTCAATTGGAGGATAACTAAAGCTTTCTAATAAAGAAGTTTTTAATAAGATATCACAATCTGCGTATACCTTTTGAACTTCTTCATAAGGAACTCTATGCAAGAATTTATCGACTCTATACCAATCTTTAGGTTTGGCATTATACGACATATACCAAATCTCATATTTAGAGGAATCCAATTTGTTTGTGATTAAGAAAGCTTCATCCACATTTTTATGTGGACTTGAAGAATCGCCTTCAATTAAAATACGAACTTTATTTTTAAATACTCTTTTATGTGGTTGGTACTGCTTAATATCGATACCATTGTATATCCACTTAGCCTCTTTATTAAACTCATCTTTCAACCATTCCTTACACCATTTTGAAATTGTAATATAGTCAAATGGATACGAATAACTTTGACAAGCCTCGACTTTTCTAGGATCTTTAAAATCATAAAAATCAATTTCATAGTTCTGTACTAAATACTTTTTATTTTCTATACAACGAATATCATCCAGCATTTTAACTGTTGGCCACATCGTTGCGACACCACAATCTATCTTCGCATCCAATTTATCATTCTTAAACGGCAACACCGGAAATGTATGATTCATGAACGTGAATTCTGTACATGTATCATAATAAGAAAGTAAAATCACTTGATATCCTGCATCCTGTAAATAAGATGCATGGCGTAGAGCAACCATAACACCACCTGAAATTTCAAGTTTCGCAAATCCCATACAAATGACACGCTTGCGGTTTTTTTTAAGAATTGAAATTAAATTTGAACCTGTATATAAAGTCACACAATGTTTCATACAGTACAAATATGCATTGTTAGCCAAATCATCGCGTAATTTTTTATTTTCAATCAACTTAGTAAGTTCAACACTCCACTCATCAAGATTTGAACACAAGATACCCGTTTTATGGTCTTCTACCATTTCTTTAAAAGCACCTAAATTTGAAGCAATTGTACAAGTTTTAACCAAACTTGCTTCAATCCATTTTATTTCAGATTTAGCCTCATTAAAAATAGATTCTGTAAGTGGAGCTAGATTAATATCCATCTTAGAAATTAATTCAGGAAGCTTTTTATAATCCATAAAAGGATGAACAATGATTTTTTCTTTACATTCATTTAATTCTTTTGGCAAATCAATTTCACCCACTAAATGTAAGTAAACATGATCATATTTAATTAAAACATCCTTTATAACGGATTGAATCATTTCAAAATCTTCATTATGCGTTATACTTCCACTGAAATATCCAATATCAATTGTGGATTTGTCTTCTTTCTTAATATTTTGAGACAAAGCTGTCATTTCAATAGAAGCTGTATTTCGATTGATCCAAACGTTTGGATTGTATTTTTCAAGTTCCTTCTTTAAAGCCAAAGTTGTTGTGATACATCCATCGCAAAGCTTTAATAACTTTTGATTGTTTATGACATCTAAATCATAACGAGCTTTTTGAGATACATCCATATTCTTAACATACTCAATCTGATTCGTATATTTTGTATCAATAACTAAATCATCTACATCGTATAATACAGGCTTATTCCAAGACTTAGCCAGTTGAATAAACTCATTCAGCTTTTCAGTGTATGGGGCTCTAAAAATCACAAAACAAGAATACATACGTACTTGTTTTAAATCAATATTTTCAAAAAACACTTCATCGCATGTATACCCATTTACTCTTAATTGTTCCATTTGATGAGTCACGCGATAACGAGGAGGATGCGGTAATAAATCTCTAGGACATCCATTGATAAACAAAACATCTTTAAATGCATCCATTTTAGGTTTTGATGCTCTTTTTTTATTAATATAATGTGAAGCATGTTTTGCCAAACCAGAAACACCTTCTCGTTTTAATACCTCAACAGATTTATTCACTAATTCCAAAATAACACCTTCTTTATTTTATTATCGTTTACCACGATTCTTGATGACACTTAATAATTGTTTTATAGATAAGTTATCAATACTTTTTCTTCTCAATTCTTCTACCTTATTTTCATAATTTAATAATTTTGAATTCTCAATATATTTAATATCCGCTTCGACAACCACTTTATTTACAAGCGTCGTCTTTTTTAAGTCAATTAATAAACTAGGATCTAATGAATAAATATCAATCCAATCTCCATCCATTTCATGATAACGAATTACTTCAGGTAAATCATATTTTTGATTATCAATAAGAATAGAAATATTTTTAAAACTAATATACTTGCCTTCCGTTGGATCAAAACGAAGTTGTTTTACTTCTTTATTTTCCAAATCAAATGTAACTTTAAAATGATTATTCATCATCGTGATTGTTTTACTTAATTTATGTTCTTCACTAAACCCTTCTTCATTTGCGTAGAATAAAGACGTTGTCAAATATTCATCATCCGCAATCACATGAAATAAATCCAGTCTTCCAGAAATATTACATACATCTCGCTTAGTAAATCCATATAACTCTATAAGTTCATCTTTTGTTTTTTCGTTACGCACTAATTCCATTAATTTATTCATAGCGTAAAAATGGAATCCTTTATTATTCGTCTTATTTAACATAATTTGTGCTAACGCATAATCTACATTTATTCTTCCATCCACGACATATTCATTTGCCTCTGGAAATACTTGTAAAAACTCATCTTGATTTTGAATCGTTTCATATAATTTGGCAATTTGATAGAATTCATTTTGTACACGAATTCTATTTACAGGTGTTTGACCACTCGTATTACTTTCATCCGCATGAATTCTAAATTTTGTCAATTTATCTGGATGTACATAGATTTCATGTTTTAAGCACAATTTCACCCAGCGATAATAATCCGGTAAAGCACCTAATCCTGCCGCAAATAAATCATCCTTCATCTGTACATCCATACGAATTAACGAACTTGGATGACACAATCGGTTACCATGATAAAAGAAATGATTCAACCATTCAAAACGAGTCATATTTTCATTTAAGAAAACATGGCTATATGGATGATTTTCCTGATCAAAATTATTTCCATCATCATCAATCAATTGAACATTTGTAAAGCATGCACCGGCTTCTGGATGGTTTTCCAAATAACTTACTTGCTTTTCTAGTTTATCTAATTCCCACATATCATCACAATGTGCCATTGCGAAATACTTTCCTTTAAATCCAGAATATAAGGCTCTTGTAGTACATCCACCCTCATTCTTTTCATGGCGAATCGCAATAATACGATCATCTTTATATTCTTGAATGATATCCCAGCTATTATCACTTGAACAATCATCAATAATATACAATTCAAAATCTTTAAATGTTTGATTTAAAATACTCTCAATACTACCACGTATATAATCACCATGATTGTATGAAGTTAATAATACAGTTACTATAGGCATACTACAAATTCCTTTCATTTATTAAAATCTAAATCTTTTAAAACATCAAAAGCATCCGATTCTTGTAAAGACCAATCCGTACCCAATCCTTTTGAAGTTACTGCTTTATAAAAATAATTTGCGACAGCTACATCCACAAAGGATAAGCCAATCGAATTAAAATAATTAAATTCCGATTCTGTTTCACGACCCACTTTCTTTCCAGAAATAATATCCGATAAATTCGCATAAATATCTGTATCTTTCAATAAGCCCTTTTCATACATACGAGCAATCGTAGGGGATCCTCTATGTTTAAGTGAACTCCAATCATCACAAACAATTTTATCTGCTTTTAAAGCTACATCATATTCATCTTCCCATCCACCAACATGGCAATAGAAAGTACCCGGTTTGATTGAATCTGCTTTTAATAATGGAGCTTGACAACTTACTGCAGTAACAATAATGTCTGCATTTCTAGCTGCCAAATCATAGTCTCCATTACACGTAATAAATTCAACATCATCAAATTTAGCCTTCATTGCATCCACAAAACCAAGTTCACTTTCATTAGATTTAGAAGATACATAACACGTCTTAATATTTGGAAACAAAGTTTTCATGACTAAAAAATGCGTTTTAGCCTGCTCCCCAGCACCAATCGTTCCATACACCGAACTATCTTTACGAGCCAAATACTTAGCTCCAATAGCACCTAAACAAGCCGTTCTTAAAGCTGTAATCAAAGTACCATCTACAATCGCAAATGGAAAACCCGTTTTAATTTCAGATAATAATATAACTCCACTCACATTTTGTCTGTTAAAAAGCTTGGGGTTATTAGGAAACACAGAAACCCATTTAACTACACATACGCCTTCTTTTAATAATGTGGAAGGCATACAGTTGATACGAGTTTGAAGACCTTCATTAAAAATCTGTGATATTTTATCAGGCAAAAGAATCTCATTATTAGAATATGCCAATAATGCATCTTCAATGATTTGAATAATTTGTTTTAAATCAAAACACTTTGTTTTATAAATATCCTCTAAAGATATTAACTTTACTTGAATATGATTATCCATACACATTACCCATCAATTCGTTCTACATCAAAATATTCATAAATCATATTCTGATTCTCTTCGTCTAAAACCTTGATATTCTTTTGAATTCTAGATAAAGCATTCTTCAAATCACCTAAATTATTGGATAAAACATCTATTTCAGCCAATCGCTGATTTACATTATACGTCCACTCCAATGTATCCCCTACTTCACATCGAGGAATTGCCGAAACAATATCTTCTTCATTACGATCAATACCCTCTAATGTTTTAATGGTTCCCTTACAAACCGTTGGAAATAAAACAGCCGCTTTCTTTCCTTCTAAAGAATAACAAGTCTTGGGTATTTGAATTGCAATCTCTTTTCCCATCGCAATATCTATCATAGCATCCATCAAATCAACACCATAAGCCTTTTTGATAATCCTTTCATAATCTACTCCAGGAAATCTTAAACCTGGATCAAAGAAATAAAAATCATTTTCATAAACAAAACCCTGCATAAAAATAGGTCCATTCTTATAGCCCATATTTTTAAACATATTTACGACTTTAGCATGTGCCTTTTCTACATATAAATCCGTATATTTCGAAGGAGAAACAGCACAAGCAACAACTTTCTCTAAATGCTTTTCTTCCGAACCACAATAACTATCTGCCGTACGAATCAAATATGGTGTTCCATTCACAAAGAAGTATGTCACTTGAAATTCTTGAGCACCCTTCATATATTTCTCAATAAGTATATCCCCATTTGAAGATTCTGACTTTGCATATAAACAAGCCTTTTTTAACTCTTCATAATTATAACAAACACTCTGTCCTCTAGAACCCCTACTATCTACTGGCTTTACAAATACAGGAAACTCAATGTCCTGATCATTTTCTTGATATTCTTTAATAGTACCTACACCATTTTCTATACACATCTTTTTAAAAGCATGTTTATCCGTCATCAAATAAAATTGTTCTTCACTGCCATAACAAGGAACATTGAATTGAAAACAAATTTTTTGATAGGGTCTTTGACAAGGATCAATATATCCGCAAATAACACCCTTCACGCCTTCTTCTTTACATACTTGCACAATACCATCTATATCATGGATATCATTCATGTAGCTTTTATCCGCAATTCGTTTTGTGGGAGAATCCTTAAGATAATCTACGACAATCGTATAAAGTCCTTTTCTTTTGGCAGCCTCTACCAGCTTTATTTGTTGAGCCGTGCCACCAAGTATTAAAATTTTTTCCATAATCAACCTCTACACTTCAATACAATCTCACAAATACGATCCACATCTTCCAATGCTAAATCTGCATATAAAGGTAACGTTAATACTCTATTACTAATATATCGAGCTACAGGCGTTTGATCTAAATCATATTTACCATGGAAACAATCAAAACTATTCGTTAATGGATAAAAATATTTTCTTGCTCCAATTTCATTTTCAGCTAATTTATCAAACACTTCATTGCGAGTTGCTCCAAACACCTTATCATCAAACACAACCGGGAAGTATGCATAGTTGGGTTTCACATCTTTTTGAATTGGACTTAATTGTATTCCTTCAACACCATCTAAATGGCTACGATATCTTTCAACAACGATTCTACGCTTATTGATTTCTTCATCCACATGTCTTAAGTTACAAATACCCATAGCTGCACAAAACTCATTCATCTTTGCGTTTGCACCAACCGCATCTACAACTTCAGGTCCACGAATACCAAAGTTTTTTAAACGATATAAATCCAATCCAAAATCCTTCAATTCATTTCCAAAACAAACAGCTCCACCTTCAATAGAATTAAACACTTTTGTCGCATGAAAACTAAAACAAGAAACATCCCCATATGAACCAATGCCTTTACCTTTGTATGTTTCACCAAACGTATGGGCTGCATCATAAATCACTTTTAAACCATATTTTTTAGCAATTCGATCAATCTCTTCAATGTTACAAACATTGCCATATACATGGACTGGCATAATGGCACAAGTACGATCTGTAATCAAAGATTCCAATTTTGTGACATCCATTGTAAAGTCATTAGGATCAATATCACAGAATACAGGTTCTAATCCATTACGAACAATCGCATGTGTAGTTGATGCAAAAGTAAATGGAGTTGTGATTACTTCACCAGATAAATTCAATGCCTGTAAAGACAATTCTAAAGCCATATGACCATTTGTCATTAAATCAACATTTTCAACACCTAAATATTGTTTCAATTCCTCCTGAAACTTTTTATGTTTAGGCCCCATATTTGTAAGCCAATGCGTATCCCACATATCTTTTATTTCTTCTACATATTCCTCTAAACTAGGCATAGATGATTGTGTTACCAATATTTTCTTCATGATGAAACACCTCGATTTAAAATATCTATCTTAAATTATAGCAAAATCATTAAAAAAAAGCTTTACTATCGTAAAGCTAATTTCATCATTTAAATAAAGAACATTAAAATATCATTTGCAACTAAAATATTTATCACAAATACGGATACGGCAAACAATAGATTGTTATCGAATTTTTTCAACAATCCATTTGAAAGAGCCACTAAGAATAAAGCAGCACAAGGTATAAAATACCTTCCTTGCACACCTTCAGAAGTCAACCATCCAACTGGTGTAAAGTATAAGTACAATCCCATAACAACAAGGATTGAAATAATACCGCCAATAACAACAAACCAGATTCGGTTTTTTATATTTAATTTCGCATTATCTACAAATGGCGCTAACACTAGGATTACATAATAGAAAACAAATGAGAATTTATTAATAAATATTGTTAACCAACCCAAACGGTTTATAAAGTTATCAAAATAATAGAATATTTTAGTTACAAAGGTTGCTTTTAAAACTCTTAGAATATTCAATTTATCCGATAATAAAAATTCTAATTGGCGAGTCCCATCTACATTGGCAGCTTCATAATATTCTTTTTGAGAAGCAATTACTTCCGTATTTGTATTTAGTTTTAATGAAACATAAATATAAGCACAACCAACAATCGTACAAATGACTAAAACTATCCAATTTATTTTTGGCATTTTTAACAATTTTGGAATGATTGCAAAATAAATACCAAAGACTGGTAAATAGACATATTTAGTCATCGCAATGATAAATATCATTGTCAAGACAATTATGACATCTTTTTTACTGATTTCTGCTTTTTCAAACAAATATAAGAAATAGGCAATGGAAAGTACAGAGATACTTGTTACCAATACATCTGCTGAATAGGAAGCAGCCAAATGAATAAACATTGGATTAAAGCCTAACACAAAGAAGATTTTCTTGCATTTTGGTGTAATCTTTATCGCATACGAAATTAAAACAATATACAAAATCAAGTTGGCCATTCTACCTAAATAATATGATAAATATAAAGAAAAATGCAATACTCTAGATATCGCAAGAACAATAGCAGGTAAAATATAACAGATGAAGTTATAAGCGCAAGCTTCATGATACATTTTATACGTAGGATTAGGATTGATATTGATATAAGAAAAAATATTCTTATAATCACTAAATTTCATAATTGCATAATCTGAGTCAATCATCGCATGAATTCCAGTACTTAAATGAAACCACGAAACTTGATAAGCTCTTTGAAAGTGTGCTTGTTCATCCGGTACATAGTCTGGTAACATACACATTAAGAATGTTAATCCAATAGGAATCATAATAATAATAAATAGTTTGCTTAAATCATTCTTATTATTGTTTATCATTTTGCATATTATAATAATTAATATAGATAAACTAACAATCGATAAAACATATAAAATTACATTGAAGTTATGCCAATAATGATAAAATATAAAGCATTGAAACAATAGAACTAAAGATATAATTGACATTACGAATTCAATGATATAAGCGAATACATATTTTTTTATTCGATTCATAAAGTTAAACACTTTAGCTTTATTGACTGCAAATGCAATCGCACAAGCAATTAGGCAACCTAGAATAAAAATCAGATATTCCAAATTAACCACCTCCTACAACATAGTCCTTAAAAAGAATAATTCAAATAGCATACATGTATTTAAAAACATATTTACATTTATAAGACTTGTCTTTTCATTCTGATTAAAAGATCCTTTTGTTGAAAGACTATACATAAATAAAACAAGTACTGGAGTAAAATACCTTCCTTGAATTCCCCAAATATATCCCCATTCAAGAGGTGTTTGATTCTGGAAAACATATAATAATCCATATGCAGTTATTAAACAAACACACCATATACAAATTCTATGAAATAGTGTTTTCGACTCCGATTTTCTTCCTGCAAAAATTAAATATACAAAGAACGCAAAATAAAACATATTCATTAATTGAGATGCTTGGATTTCATCTGTGCCAAATCCTCCTGTAAATAGTGTTCTAAAGTAGTAAATCCCCCAATTATCTAAAGATAAATCAACTTTTCTTAATAATTCAATTGGATTTAATGCAAAATACAATGGAGAAGTAGTATTAAATTTTTTACCTAGCACAAGGCACGTTATAAAGTAAATCAGTATGACTATCGGTATACCTTTTAATAGTAAATTTTTTATTTTATTTTTATCAAATATATATTTTGTTTTTAACCAATTTATTAACATTAACACTAAAGGTAATAATGCCACTGCAATATATGCACATTGTTTACATAGTAAGAGCAATATACAGATAACTGTGCACAATATACCTTTTTTCTTTCCAACTACTTTTCCTTCAAACAATTCAAAAACAATTGCTGTAGCACAAAGAGCTAATCCAAATGTCATAGAATCATACGAAATGGATCCTGCTTGCTGTAAAGTCATTGGAAGTGATGCTACAAAATACAATAATAAATGATTTTTATTTGTAATTTTAAACGCTAGTAAAACAAGTAAAGAATATGAAATTAAGTTAAATAACTTAGCTAAATAAAATGTTAATATTGTATTAAGATGTAAAATTCTTCCAACACTGATTCCCAACGCTTGTGGAATATACGTAAATGCATATCTTTTTACATTTAATGGCTGTCTATCTGTTTGCACCATCGTTGTATCACCACATTTTTCAGTAAAACGACTAATATATGTTGTCATTTCGGAATAACTTACACCATTATTTTTAAATTGTTCTGTATCACACTGTCTCATCTGAATTCCTTTACTATTATCCACATGAAGAATTTCATTTGAGTAATAGTAAGCTGTATTCATATGGAGTGCTTCATCTGGTGAATTACCAATAGGTATTAATAATGAATATGTAAGCCCAGATATAAAAATAGTTCCTACAAAAATAATGGATATATATTTTGAATTAAAAATTAAATTTTTGAACAAATAAATAACAATAAGTAATATGACAAATAGGATTCCAATCAAATTAAATAGTTTTTGAAAATTATTCAATTCTTTCGTAATTAAAGTTAATTTTGCATGATTCTCTACTTCTTCAATTGCCACATCTGTACTATCACTTTTAATTTCAATATAATTTTTTTCTCCTGATAGAGCAACATTTGAATCAAACATAATACTAACAGGTTCTGCTGTTTTCTCTTTAGAAATAAACACATCCTTAACCGCTAGTACATTTTTATTTTCATCTAATAAAGATACATTTACTTTAGTTTCGTTATCACTATTATAATTCAAATACAATTTAAGTCCTTTTATCGATTTAAAACTTGTATTAAATTCCATGTCATAATTCGATGATAAGTTTGTCAAAGATATCTCTTCACCACTATATACAGGAACTTCATTCAAGCGACAAATTTTATTTTGATATACCATGAATGTATTCAATATTACAAATAAAACTAAAATTGTGGTAATACATTTCTTTATATCTATATTTTTTATATATTTACTAATCCTATTTCCCATATTCTCCATTTTTACCCTTTCGATAATCTCTATACCCTCGAATCATATAAATCAATTTTTTAAATCCATGTTTTTCAAAGACTGTTGCATAAAAGAAACTTTGTTTAGCTTGTCTTTTAACAGCCTCACAATAATCTGGGAAATCATCATGATATAAATCATATAAATAGAAACTATTTCTAACAATATAATATCTTCTCAATGCACTATGATTATCACAGAAGATTTTCTTATTTAAAAAATATTTTATTTCATAATCTCCAAGTTCATGATCAAGGAATACAGTATTAATTTGTTTAATGGTATACCCATGTTTTCGAACATTTAAACCATATTCAAAATCTACACAATCAATGAACATCCATTCTTTAAATCCTTCTACACATTTGTAAATATCAAGATTAATGATATTTCCACTTGTCATTACTACTAAAGGACTTGTAAATAATTCAGATGGCACTGGATCCGATATCGCAGTTTTGTGAAAAGGAGAATAAATACCGACAGTATCTTTATCTATATCGTTATCAATAATATTCTTCATGTTTTTCAAAGCATCCGACTCAAATTTACTATCTTGATCCATTGTTAATAAATACTTGTAGTTACTATCCAATGCTTTTTTTGCTCCAACATTTAATGCATGTGCAATTCCTGTGTTTTTCAACAATGGAATATATTCAAACTTATCATTTAAAAAGAATTTGGAATTGTCTACGCTCGAATTATCAACCAAATATAAAACATCTAATTCATCTATATATGAAGAAATATTATCTAATACTTTCTGATCTGGATTATATAGAACGACTACACCTGCAAGTTTCATATTCATATCACCTAGTTAATACCTTTCTAGCTAATCTTACAATTCTTGGCGTTCTAATATTTTGAACCATTCTCCAACGTCTAGAATTTATTTTTAGTTTAAGTTCATCTGTAATCTGTTCTTTCATTAAAGTGCCTAATTGATTGTTATCCACAAATAAACGACATAAGTTTTCAATTGATTCATGTGAGACATTGATTTCATTAGAAGATTTGTACATATCTTTATATTCTAAACACATTTCAGAAGTAGACTTAATACTATATGAATTAATATTACAAATTCTAGTATTATACTCATCTAGATTTTTCGATATTTCAGAAATCTTTTTTAAAGCATAATTCATATCTTTATTCTCTAAAATCCATCCAAAACCATTTTTTAAAATACGTTCACCAACTGCACCTATATTATAAGATAAGACGGGAACCCCACATGCAATGGTTTCTGTTAAAGTATAAGAATAGGTCTCAGGCCATATAGAAAGATTACATACTAAATGAATTTTGTTTTCCTTTAGTAATCGAGGCAATTCGTTTCGTTTATATACACCATGGTATTCATAGTTAGAATGATTTTTCTTTAATAAATCCGAATGGGCTATACCAAATAAATGAAACTTAATATTTCTGTTCTTACAATGTTTAACAAAATATTCAAGAACTTTACTTCCCTTATGTGGCAACATAACACCTACAAAGGCAACATTAAAAACATCCTTTTCATTTCTTTCAAGTGCTGTATTTCTTTCAAGATCAATTCCATGTTCAATAACTTCGCAATTTATATATGTGTGTACATTTTCAATAATTTCTTTCGTTGAATTTGATGGTACAATAACTTGATCAAATTTTTGAAGGAATTGTCCCCAATGCACTTGCCAATTTTTTACGATGTTATTTTGTACATCCATCTTATCCTTTAAGCACTTAACACAATCTTTATCCTTCATTTCCATACAATATTCTTTATTCATATAAAGTAAATTAATCGTTGGACAAAGACTATAAAAATCATGAAGAGTGATAATGGATTGAACTTTTTTTTCACGACATACATCTACAACATCAAAATAATGACCAATCATATGGTGTACATGAACGGTAGTAATACCTAAACCATCTATAATTGTTTCTAGCATCTTACGATAATCTGCATCATAAAAAGAAGGCATCACGTTTTTCTTAAATAATCCTACATCATTACAAATTTCACTGTCTTTAAAATAGGAATGTAGTTTATAAACATCATTTTCTGGAGCTAAAACATGAATATTGAAATCATTTCTTAATCTAGAAATTAAATCCAAACAATGAATTGTTGTTCCACCTACATTACTATTTACATTTGACCAATCATGAATCAAAAATAAAATATTGGATCTATCACGATTTTCAATACCAATTCTCACATTATCGCAAATATCTTTTATTGGAAATTTAGAGCACCAATTTTCAGTATTTTTAACATACAAAGGATATCGCTTTCGTAATATTGTCATATGCGCATTGATCAATTGTTCTTTTTTTTCATTAAAAGACTGACTTTCTTTGTGATATACAATTACACTGTCACATAATAAATGTTTATACCCAAAATCCATACAACGATATGAAAAATCATTTTCTTCCGCATATCCTTTACCGAATGTTTCTTGATCAAATAATCCAACAACATTTAATACATTTCTTCGAATATACATACAAAAGCCATGAGCTGTAGGAATTTGTGGATAACGTCTTAAAGATCGTGAATAGACCATATTGGCGTATTCATCAAAACTCATAGAATCTGGTAATTTATTAGGCTGTAAGCCATTTGGAACAGAAGCCAAAGTGGCATTGTTTGATAAAGCTGTAGCTGTCGCAACATCATCTTGTGAGTATGCACACTTTTCCATTTCTTCAAGCCAAAAATCAGATACTTCCGTATCACTGTTTAACAAAATAACATCACTATCTGAATATTCCATTCCTTTGTTTACAGTTCCTACAAAGCCTAGATTGATTTCATTATCTAATACAATAATATTTAATGATGCATATTGATTTTTGAATGAATTTAATAAACCTAAAATATTCTCATCCGTACTTTTGTCATTAATCAAAATAAGCCTGTTTTTTGTTAAATCCGTATGCTTAATAATGCTATTGATACATTCTTCAACGGCTTTGTAAGCATTATATATAGGTACAATAATATCTACCATATTCTATCTCCTTAAAAATTATAGTTGTTCAGCAAATCCTTTTTCTAATTTTTTGAAAATTATATATCCAACAATTAATACCACAACACTAAACAAAGTCACAATTAAAAGTCCTGACATCTCAGGCCATTGATGATACAAGAAACCATCTCTGTATGCATTCATAATTGTAGTTAAAGGGTTTAATTGAATTAATTTTCCTAATATTCCAGCATCATTAAATTGTGATAAAGCATATAAAATGGGTGTTCCATAAAATAACATATTAATGATAAAAGTAACAATATATTCTAGATCCTGAATATATACATCAACAGATGAAAGAATAAATACGATTCCCATACATAAAATAGATTGAATGATCGCAATAACTGGAATTATCAAAATATGAATTGAAATACCTACACCAAAAGCTAAACAGAATAAAACTACAATAATACAAGAAATAAAGAAGTTGATCAATCCACTTAATACTTGCGATATAACAAGTATTTCTCTAGGGAAATAAACTTTTTTAATAATACCTTGATTCGTTTTTATACATGTTGTACCTGTTGTAACAACCGTGGCAAAAAAAGTCCAAGGGATAATTCCTGTAACTAGATAAACAATGTAATTAGGAATGGTTGCACCACGCATTAAATAAGGGAATACAATATAGTAAACAATAACTTGTAACAACGGATTCAAGAAAGACCAAAGCACACCTAAAAAAGATCCTTTGTACTTTCCTCGAATATCTTTTTTTATATTTGTTTTTAATAATTCTCTATAATCATATATATTCTTAAAAACTTGCATTACGCCACCTCATTTAACACCTTAAACTGACATTCCTTTTCGTCTAAGATATTTCCCTTTTTATCCATATACTGAACTTTTAATTTATGTTCTCCTACCCCTAAATCGTTTAGATTTCTATAGAAAATCCAACCAATTTTGTTTTCATCAATAAAACCAGCATAGATTTCTTTATAAACTTCATATACGTCTGTTCTTTTACAAAGTTCATATTCTACAGCTTCATTATCAAGCGTAATAATCAAATCAGCAGCTTCATCATCTGTAAGTGCCCAACCATCAAATTTAATTTTATTATCTGATAATTCCAACTTTGAAAAATCTCTAGGATGGTCAATCGTAATCGCAGCTCTACCTTTTCCATCGCCAGATTCAAGAGCTTTCATACGTTCTTCTTTATGATCCTTAGCAACTTGCTCTAAATACTCATCAATAACATATACAGGATCACCATCTAAGCGCACCTCACCTTTATAAAGCCAAATGGCTCTATGGCATAATTTCTTCACTACATCCAAAGTATGGGTAACAATAACAATGGTCTTCCCTTTTCTTTTTAATTCTTCTAATTTTCTATAACATTTTTCCTGGAAATGCTGATCTCCAACTGCAAGAATTTCATCAATCAATAATATATCCGCATCTACGTTAATAGCTACAGAAAAAGCTAAACGCATATACATACCAGATGAATATGTACGTACTGGATTATCAATAAATTCACCTAATTCAGAAAACTCGATAATCTCATCTATTCTTTCTTCAATATCTTTTCTCGTTAAGCCAAAAATTGATGCATTAAAATAAATGTTTTCACGTCCTGTAAAATCTTGGTGAAATCCAGCGCCTAATTCTAGTAAAGATGTTAGCTTTCCATCCGTTTTAATTTCTCCACTATTTGGAAAAATAATCTTTGTCATTAATTTTAACAAAGTAGATTTACCACTACCATTTGTTCCAATTAACGCTACTGTTTCGCCTTTTCGAATATTTAAATTTATGTCATTAAGGACTTGATGTCGTTCAACTTTATGACGTTTCCAATACAATAGCTTATCTTTTAATGTATTTGACTTATCATAATCTATTTTAAAATACTTAGACATATTTCTAACTTCTATCGCGTTACGACTATCCATTTTCGTACCTCACTATTCTACAAATTAAAATTATACCATTTAAATGTCAATCTACAAAATTACAGCATTAATTTTCACATACAAAAAGACAAGCTTCCTTTGTGATTCGAATAGATCCCTCTTGTTTTATTCGACTTTCTACAAATTCAAAAAAATCTTCATAATGCTCTAAAAGTATTTCTTGATTGCCATGGCAACTTAATATATAATCCACAATTGCTTTCGCATCATCAATATCTAAATAATCTTTATATATATGACATTTAATAGTTTTAAAGAATTGTTTTAAAATGGATTCTCCATTTTCTAAACCAAATTTATAATATAAAGGTTGTTCAGATAAATATATATTTGAATTGAATTCTTTCACCAATTCATTAATTTCACGCATGTGGTTTTTACTATAGGTTGTTGAGTAAAACACTCCATTTTCTTTTAAAACACGTTGAATTTCTGAAAGACCTTGATTTAAATCATTCAAGTAAAACAACACATGATTCGCAATCACTGCATCAAAGAAATTTGTTTTGAAAGGAATATTTTCGCAATTTACTACAAAATAACTAAAATTATCGTTTAGATTTAGTTTAGCATCTTCTAACATACCATCCGAAATATCTGTTAAAAATATTTCACGGTTACGAATATCTTTTCGTTTATTCTTCCATAACTGCCCATTTCCGCAACCCACTTCTAATAAACTATTTATTTTACTAAAATCAATATTGTCATATAGCCAATCAAACCATTTAACTGGATTTGTGGAGAATTTCTCGTGTAGTTCAATACGAACATTTAAGTTATTGGCATTTTTGTATTGTTCAGCCAATGAATCCTGCTTAGATAATAAGTGTATTGTTTCCATTAAATGATCTAAAGAATTCGAATCATTTTTTAACAATCTCGAAGTATAACTTAACGAATCATAAATCTTTGTATAGTATGATATTTTTTGTTTAACTAATTTCTTTTGCACTTCTAATGATTTTTCTATTTCAGTATTATCATGAATTAAATAACGTATTTCATCCAATGAAAATCCTAATGATTTAAATAACAATATTTTTTGAAGTAATATTAAATCATCGTCCGAATATAATCGATATGAATTTTCTTCATTTTTCTTTGGTTTTAGTAAACCAATTTTATCATAATAACGTAAAGTACGTTCTGTTACTCCTGCTTTGGCAGCAAATTTTCCTGTTGTATAAAAATTCATTATTATCACACCCATTTACTTGATATTTCTATTATATTATTTTTAATTAGAATAATATACACATAAGGGAGAAGCTAACGCTTCCCCCTTATACTATTTTTAATTTCCTCCATAATAAATTTCTGAACCTTCTTCATCAATTGGGGCTTCTGTCATTAAACCATATTGAATCTGAGCTTCAATTTCCTCTTCAGAAAGAGTTCCTGCAGCAACATCATCATCCGCTTCTACAGTATCACTTGATTGACCATCTAATACAGCCTGAATCTTATCATGTGCAATATTAATATATGAATCATATAAGATCACAACACTAACTTCACTACCGAGTTCAACACTCATTTTTAAATCATTATCTCCTTTTAATACAAACTGTTCAAACTTCCAGCTTGGTTTTGCCTGAATTTGATATTTAATAAAAGAAGTAATTTCCTTTGTAGTCATATTTGTATCAAAAGCCCCAATCAAAGCTTTTAATAAACTTGTATAATTCTTAATAATTTCTGGTGAAGTAGCCTTTTTAAACATGGCCTGTAATACTTGTTGCTGGTTACGTGCACGCTGTAAATCTCCATCAAGATATGCTTTTCTTTCACGAGAATATGCCAAGGCACGTTTACCATCTAAGTGATTTTCACCTTCATGCACTCCTTCTAAGTTACTATTCGTATAGAATTTAGAAACAGCCATTCCTTCTGGCACAGTTACATCAACTCCACCAAGTGCATCCACAATATCAATCATACTTGTAAAGTTCACACGATATACATAGTTAATGTCAATATCCAACATATTCTCAATTGTATCCTTTGTCGTATCCACTCCATAAATACCTGTATGTGTTAGTTTATCATATACCCCATAATTACATGCATAATCATTACATACTTCTTTTACATAAGAGTCACGAGGAATACTCGTTAATAAAATCGTTGAAGTGACTGGATTAATCGTCACAAGCATATCAACATCCGATCTTGAGTTTTCGTCTAATGAACCAAACGAATCATTACCACTAATTAAAATATTAAATGGTTTAGATGTAATATCTGAAACAGCTAAAGAAGAACTATTTTCTTTTGTATAATATACTGTTTTATGAATCACTTTTGTATCATTGTTAAAATTTGTATAATCTTCTAAATCACATACATTTGAACGATACGCTTCATTTAATACAATCGCATCCACTTCACCATCATATAAAGCTTTTAGCATACCTAACATATTGTCATATGTCTTCTTCGTATACGTCACATTATTCTTTTTCAAATCTGTCAATGATTTCTTTGTTGCCTCATTACCAATTGTTTTTAATACCCCAAGCTTAGAACCTTCCAAACTGTTCACATTTTCTAAACTACTTGAATTCAACACAACAACGGAAACCGTATTTTTTGCCTTATTCCCTTGATCTGTAACTGTCTCTAATGTGGTATTTGTCGAATACAAATAATAGTTCCCTAATCCATATACAGCACTCAACACAACGACCATCAAAGAACATAAAATTTTTGATACCAATCCATGCGTAGAAAAGTTAATCAACAAGACAAATATCAATGTTAATAAAATTAAAACTAATATAATCGGAATCAAAATATTATCTGGTAAAATTTGTAGTTTAAATATTTGGTAGACTAAACCACCTGTAAAAACAACTAGTATAACAGAAAGAATTATCGTAAATATCATAAATCCAATAGATTTTTTATTTTCTTCTCTACTCATAAAATTCCTCCTGATTTATCTAGTGTTTCAAAAAATATTTCTTTCGTGAAATACGTGTTGTATAAATTACGAATATGATTTCTTCGCTTCAATTGTACATCTTCACTTTCTTTACATACAACTTCAGCAATCTGTTTATAATTCTCATCATCAATATTCATACCTATATCCCATAGCTCACATAAATTCTTTAAATCCCCATTTACAGAATTTATAATTGGAATCTGACCACACATATAATCCAAAGACTCCTTATTTAAGCCATCATATTTCTTCATATTCAAAGCATACTGACATTGATCAAAGACTTCCTGCATTCTTACTTGAGTCATTAATTTTTTATGATCAATAACATTTGCCCCCACACTTAAAACATCTTGGATAAAACTATCTTTTTGCTTCCAGTCTCCTATAATATGAAGCACACACTGTTTAAATGAACAACATTCTCTTAAAAAAGAAAGAATCAGGTAATTATCCACCCTTTCGTTTCTCACTATACAAAAAGATATTTCATCCTTCATTAATTCAGGACTTGATGGTATACAATTCTGACCATTTATTGGATATAAAAGTGTAGCCCCATGAATGTACCCCCTATACAATTCATTACTACAAAACAATACATCCGCCTGACTTAAATACTTTTGATGTAAAGAATCTGAATATTCACATACATCAAAAATCAATTTCATATTATTATTTTTTCTCTTTAATACTCCAAGTTCTTTTATAAGCAAGTCAAACAATGCTTCACAATATACAATATCTGGATTCAAATTCATCACAGTCTTTCTAATTTTCTTAGAAACATTCATTTGAGCAAACCACGACTGCACAGATTTTTTTTCTAAAGTAATATTTTCTACTTCATACCCCCTAGAAGTGTAATATTCCCTTATAAAATCCATACGCAACGAATGAACCGCACTAATTATTGTGACTAACATAATTGACTCCCTTGTCTTAAGTTTGATTTAGCCTTCTAACTATCCCCAGTTAAAACTAAAAAATTGTATATAAAAGTCATACTGACTTTATTCCCAATATTTATCTTTCCCTTTGTAGAAATATTTTCTACGCTAAAAAGTATAACACATCCTACCCCACGAAACAAAATAAATTAGCTATACAAACTTCCCTAAATGATTTAATTTTGCGTCTTGAATGCCTTTTTTTATCATTTTTAACTTTTCTTTTCGATTCTTTTCAAAAAGAATCATTTTAATTAAACTACCAAAAATCTCCCTATAATACTCCTTTTTAAAGAATTTCTTATCTACATTGTGATATAAATAGTACGAATTTCTATATCGATAATAATATCGGATTGGCGAATGATTTAATGCATAAAAAGTTTTCCCTAAAAATTGAATCTCTATCGGATTTCCAATTGTATGTAAAATACAATATCCAGGCAAATATCCTATCTTTAGATTTGCCTGTTTAAATCTATATCCCAAATCAAAATCTACATAATCAATAAATAAAGATTCATTCATTTGACCTACTTTATAAAAATCCCGAATATTCACAAAATTTCCTGAAGTGATCCAATAAGGTACATCTTTTATTTCTTGATCATAACTGACTTTATTTACATCCAAACCAATCAAAGAATATTCATCCTTATATTTTTCAATCAAACTATAAATCTTTTCAAAATCTTTTGTAGGAAATTGACTATCCTGATCCATAGTCAACACAAAATCCATTCCCGTTGAATTTAAATATTCAATGCCTGCATTAATGGCAGCCGCAATTCCTTGGTTACCATGCATTGAAATATATACATATGGTGGATTCATTTCAAAATACTTTGAAAATTCATTGATCGAATCGGAATTATCAACTACAACACAAACATCAAACAAGCTAGAATATGTTTCTATATTTGAAATTACACTTGAATCCGGATTATATAGTACTGTACATGAACCAATTTTAATCATGCCAACCCACCTGTTTCCACCTTACAATTAACTGCCAAATAAAATATAAACGATTCGAAATCATTTTCTTTAATGGATGATGATGCAATGAAGATGTATTTTCGCCATGCCTTCTATATTTTAAATACGGTTCATAAATAAACACAGTATCTCCCATACATTCTGCAACCAAGCCAATCCACCAATCATGCATCTCAATATGGTCTGGAAAAGGATAACTCTTTTCAAATACACTCTTTCTAAATGCCATACAACATCCAATAAATGCATTTTTATATAAATTATGTAATAGTCCTGGCTTCCCATTCTTTAATTTAAAAAATGAATCTTGAACTCTATTTAAATTACCATCTACAATTTCAGCATCATGAACAACGCATAAAGTATTTTTGTTTTCAAATTCCTTTAGAACTCGATCAACCTTTCCTTCTACCCAAATATCATCCTGATCACTTAAAAATAAGATATCGCCCTTCGCATGTTTTAACGCATTCTCAAAATTCTTTTGAACCCCACACTTAGGACCATTCACTAAATGAATGTTTTTATATTGATTTTGATATTCCTGGACAATCGTTCTTGTCAAATCACTCGAACCATCATCTGAAACAATCAATTCATCACTACTTTGAATTTGTTTTAAAATAGAGTCCAATTGTTCTTTTAAATACTTCTCACCATTATATGTGGCCATACACACTGAAATCATAATTGGCTCCTTTCTATAATTTAATAGTGCCAAAAACTAATATTTTGACACTATTATTACATTAAAAATTATTTTCTTCTAAGAAATCTGTAACACGCTTAACATATTGAGCACATAACTCATCTGTTTTCGCTTCCACCATGACACGAATCAATGGCTCTGTTC
>ERZ857745.584-NODE-584-length-53801-cov-5.745172_pt1 | contig 53801 bp, 48 predicted proteins | sample MGYA00519699_ERZ857745 | MGnify/ENA primary metagenome ERZ857745 (study PRJEB31778, sample SAMEA3449357) | human gut metagenome | biome: human gut; feature: human-associated habitat; material: faeces | place: United Kingdom | collected 2010/2012 ... | reverse complement strand
CGCGAAAATCTTTTGTCATTTATCCTCGAAGGGGACTTTTTCGATTCCGAAAAGTCGGTGAATAGACTTGCAAGTGGAAGTGAATTTCCCGTTTCCACCCCAAATAAGTAACACTCAGCCAAACCCGCAAACTTATCCCGTGCAAAGAGAAAAAAGATATTAAAAGTCAGAAAGGAAGATACCCAGGTGAAAATTACAGAATTAAAATCAGCAATCAGAAACGGATACTATGATAAGGCGTTCCGTGAACTTTACGGAGAAACCTGTGACCTCGAAAAAGTGTATGATAGATATGAAAAGTGCGCACAGGGATTTGAAGAAACATATAAAAACAGCGCAGATTTCGATGACGTGCGCCTTTTCAGCGTCGCAGGAAGAAGCGAGATCAGCGGTAACCATACCGACCATAACCATGGCTGCGTGCTTGCAGCGTCAATAAGCCTTGATATAATCTCGGTTGCGGCAAAGACAAACGACGGTAAAGTTACAATTAAGTCGGAGGGTTTCCCGATAGATGAGGTAGACGTTGCGGACGCCGATAAAGTAAGAGACGGCGAAAAGTATAAGGCAAGCGCAATAATCAGAGGTATGTGCGACGGCTTTGTAAAGAACGGACTTAAAGTCGGCGCGTATTGCGCATATACTACCTCCAATGTCCTTAAAGGCTCTGGACTTTCTTCATCCGCGGCTTTCGAGGATATGACCGGTAATATGCTTAACTGGTTCTATAACGACGGTAAGGTTGATAATGTCGAAATAGCAAAAATAGCGCAGTACGCAGAGAACGTGCATTTCGGTAAACCCTGCGGACTTATGGACCAGATAGCGTGCGCGGCAGGCGGATTTGTCGCAATAGACTTTAAAGATACCAAAAATCCCGTAGTTACAAGACTTCCGTTTGACCTTGACGCACACGGACTTTCGCTCTGTATCGTAAATACCGGCGGAAACCATGCCGATCTTAATGAGGACTATGCGTCGATACCGGCAGATATGAAAGCCGTTGCAAAAATGTTTGGTAAAGAAGTGCTCAGAGACGTTTCAAAAGAGGAACTTCTCGCAAGAGCCGCCGAAATACGCGAAAAACTCGGCGATAAGTGCCTGCTTCGCGCAATGCATTTCCTTAATGAAAATACGCGCGTAGGACTTCAGAAAGAGGCGCTCCAAAATGGCGATCTTGCAGGATTCCTTGACGGCGTAAGAAAGTCCGGTATTTCTTCGGCTACAATGCTCCAGAACGTTTATACCGTAAAGAACGTAAACGAGCAGGGACTTTCCGTTGCGCTTGCACTTTCGGCTGAGGTGCTCGACGGCGTTGATAACGCGGCATACAGAGTTCATGGCGGCGGATTTGCAGGTACGATTCAGGCGTTCGTACCCAAAAACCTCGTTGAAAAGTACAGACAGACGCTTGAGGGCGTGTTCGGAAAAGGCAACGTCTATGTTCTCAATGTGCGTAAGTACGGCGCGGTAAGCCTTGACGCTATAAACTGAAAATAATATGACGCGTAAGCAAAAAATCAGAAATGTTCTTACGCTTTTCGTAAACCTGTGTATCGTCGGCGGAATTTATATCTACGCCAATATGCGTATGTTTCTGCCGATAGTCTGGATATACGCCGCATTTACGGTCGTCGGATCGTGCCTTTATATATACCTGTATATGAAAGACCGTATAGCAGACGCAAATCCTCCCGAGGGTTTGTCCGAACAGCATATTGAGGAAATGTCGCAAAAGCGCAAGAAAAATATGAGAACGGCGGTTATAATCTTTCTGCCGTTCATAATAGTAATGCTCTGCGACTGTACATATCTTCTGCTGCTTTCCGACAGCGAGGTCTTTAAGGCAGTCGGCAATATTTTCCGATAAGGTAGTAATTTTTCCATGTTTAAAGCTGTACCCATGTTTTCCGGCTCGTCCGGAAACTGCGCATATGTAAAATACGGCGATACCGAGTTTCTCGTAGACGCCGGCGTTTCATACCGTAATATAAGACTTGCGCTCGAGATGATAGGCACGGATATTTCAAATATCTCCGCGGTTTTCGTAACTCATGAGCATATCGACCATATCAAGGGACTTGAAGTGCTGGCAAAGAATAACCCGGGTATACCTGTATACATAAATCAAAAATCGTATGACGCAGCGGATAAAAATCTGTATAAGCATATGGCGGACAGCGCCGTCATAAAGAACCCGAAAGATACGGTAGAACTTGACGGGACGCTTGTGAAAATATTTGAAACGCCGCATGACTCAGCGGGCAGCGTGGGATACAGGTTTGAATTTGACGACGGAAACGCGTTCGGATACGCGACAGATATAGGCGAGATAACTCCTGATATACGAGGCGCGCTGTACGGCTGCGAACAGGTAATACTTGAGTCCAACCATGACATTGATATGCTGAAGAACGGTCCGTACCCGTATGTTCTCAAGAAAAGAATACTGTCCGATCACGGACATCTTTCAAACGACGCGTGCGCCGAGTTTCTGACCGAGCTTGTAAGCCACGGAACGCATAAGGCGATGCTTGCGCACCTGTCGCATGAGAATAATACGCCGCACACCGCGTATAAGACCTCTGCGCTTAAACTTACGGAGGCGGGCTTTACGCCGGAGGATATAAGGCTTACGGTCGCCATGAGATCAATACTCGAAAACGGCTGAGCGGTATGCAAAAGGAGCAGAGAGAAAGATGTTTGATACAAAACTTTATGTCGTAAGACACGCGCAGGGAATGGGAAATAAGCTTGCCGAGTTTCACGGTCAGTATAATTCCGACCTTACCGAGCTTGGAAAAAAGCAGGCGGAATGTACCGCGGAATATCTGAAGGACGTAAAATTCGACGGAGCATATTCAAGCGATATTGCAAGAGCATATTCGACTGCGTGCATAATAGCAAAGCGCCATGACGGGCTTGAAATCGTCAAAAACAAACTGCTCCGCGAGATAGACGCAGGCAAGTGGGAATGTATGAAGTTTGACGACATCGAGAAAAACTATCCCAAAGAGCATGAAATGTTTATGAAGAACCTTTCAGAGTTTGTATGCCCCGGAGGAGAAAGCGTAAAGCAGCTCCATGACAGGGTAAAACGCGGCTTTGATGAGATAGTAAAGCAAAATCCGGGAAAAACTCTGCTTATAGCCTCGCACGCAACTCCGATACGCTGTATGCTGTGCGACTGGAAAGGACTTGCACTCAGTGCCATAACGCAGCTTAAATGGGTGTCCAACGCGTCGGTTACGGTTGTGGAATATAACTCGCAGACGCTTGAAACTCACCTCTGCGAGACTGCATATTCGGAACATCTTGCAAAGCAAGGGCTTGTTACGGAACTTCCGTCAAATATCTGAAATAAAAGAAAACTTATATGAAAACACCCGGTGCTCACACTTTAAAAGTAAGTACCGGGTAAAATATTGCCTGTTTTAACGTGTTTTCGGCTTTGTCGATAAATCAGACTCCCGAATAAGCCGCAAAACCGCCGTCTATCGGAATGACAACGCCGTTTACAAAGCCTGACGCCTTGTCGTTAAGTAAGAACTGGAGCGCGCCGTCGAGATCTTCGGGCACACCGAAACGTCCCATGGGAGTGTGAGCGAGAATCTTCTCGCTGCGTGCCGAAAGGCTTCCGTCGGGATTGTAAAGCAGAGCCTTGTTCTGGTTTGTCGAGAAGAAACCGGGAGCTATTGCGTTTACGCGTATGCCGACTTTTGAAAAGTGAACCGCGAGCCACTGTGTAAAGTTGGAAACGGCAGCCTTTGCGCCGCTGTAAGCCGGTATTCTCGTAAGAGGACGGAATGCGTTCATGGACGAAACGTTGATAATGCTTGCGCCGTCCTTTTTAGCCATGTCCTTTGCGAAAACCTGAGTCGGGATAAGAGTTCCCAAGAAGTTTAAGTTGAAAACAAAGGAAATACCGTCGGGATCGAGATCAAAGAAGGTCTTTACGCCGGAAATTTCGGCGTTGTTTTCAAGGTCGTCGGATTCAAGATAGTCCTTTGTCGTCGAGCCTTTGGGATTGTTTCCGCCTGCGCCGTTTATAAGTATGTCGCACGAGCCGAGCTTTTCATCAACGATTTTCTTTGCTTCTTCCATGCTTGCCTTTTCGAGAACGTTGGCTTTGACGGCAACTGCCGTTCCGCCGTCGGCGATAATTTCGTCGGCCACTTTTTTTGCTGCGTCAAGGTTAAGGTCAAGCACTGCGACTTTTGCATTGCAGGCAGCCGCGGTTTTTGCAAATCCCGAACACAGAACTCCGCCCGCACCCGTGATTACTACTACTTTTCCGCCAAGATCAAGATCAAACGGTAATGTTTTCATTTCATGTTCCTCACTTAGTGTATAAAAATTCCGTGACATTCAGGCATTTAGCAAGAGCGTCCCGGTTAAAGGTTTACCAGTTAAGGCTCTTGAGGTAATCTCTGCTCATCTTTGCAGCCTCAAGGCAAGGAATATCGTAGGTGTTGTCTTGCTCTACGATAACGTATTTTGCGCCGCTTTCAACGGAAGCTTCGAGAATTGCCGGGAAGTTCTGCTTGCCGTGACCTACGGGTCTGAACTCAAAGGTGTTCTTCACAGGCTCTTTGTCGTCGGACTTTATACCGATAAGCTCGTACATATGCTCGCTCTTTGAACCTACGAAGTCCTTGAGGTGAACAACGGGGCATCTGCCTGCGTACTTTCTTATGTAAGCCGCGGGATCTTCGCCGCCGACGTTTACCCAGCAGGTGTCAAGCTCTGTCTGGAGATGTTCGGGGCTTATGGTTTCGTACATATAGTCAAGACCGTATCTGCCGTCGGGCATCTTCTTGAATTCAAAGTCGTGGTTGTGGTAAACAAGGACAAGTCCCTTTGCGGTACATGCTGCGCCAATCTTGTCAATGCTCTTTAAAACTTCGTCAAAGCCTTCGTCGCCGGGTCTCTGACCTTCTGCAAGGTAAGGAACGGCAATGTATTCGCAGCCGATGGTCTTGTATGTGTCAAGACACTTGTCGGTGTCCGCAAGCATTTCTGCGAGTGCAACGTGAGCGCAGATCGCCTTGAGTCCTGTCTCGTCGAGAAGTGCTCTGAACTGTTCTCCGGTGAGTCCGAAAAGTCCTGCCGGCTCAACGTAATCGTATCCTGCCGCCTTTACAGCCTTTAAGGTTGCGGCAACGTCTTTTTCCATTTCGCTTCTTACTGTGTAAAGCTGAAGTCCTACGGGTAATGTTTTCATAATTAGCTCTCCTTCCGGTAATCGCAAGATTTACCAAAAAACTGCGGCACGCTGTGCCGAACTTAAAAGAAAAGACAACGCTTCTCTTTCCGCATAACATTATATCATATAAATCCCGGATTTTCAGACTTTCAAATAAATTTAACAAAAAATTCCTATTTTTATAAAGATAGTTGAGCGTTTTATAAAAATCGTGCAACAATGCAGAGCAAAAAGAAATGCGTTTGCCCCGGCGTGTAAATTGTTGTGGACACAGACGCGCTTTTGTGGTAAAATATAAAGAAAGGACAAATAATCGTACCGAACGGGAGAAAATAAGTGAGCGCAAAAGATGTCGTAATAATAAATCAGACAAAAAACCTCGTAATCTGCATAAAACCCTGCGGAATAAGCTCGGAATATACAGAGGGAGAACCGAACGCCGTGTCGGAGCTCGAAAGGCTGACAGGGTGCAAGACCGTAAAAACGCTGCACAGACTCGACGTCGGCGTGGGCGGAGTAATGGTGTACGCAAAGAATAAGGACGCGGCGGCGAAAATGTCGGCTCTTATCGCGGACGGAAAACTGGTAAAGCAGTATTCGGCGCTTGTTCACGGAGTTCCCGAAAATAAAAGCGGCGCTTTGGAAAATATACTGTTCAAGGACGGCAGGGCAAATAAAGTTTACGTCGTTGACAGAGAGCGCAAGGGCGCGAAAAAGGCAAGATTGACGTATGAAACGGTCTGCACGCGTCAAACGCCGAAAGGTACCGTTTCCGAGCTTTTCATAACGCTGGATACCGGCAGAAGCCACCAGATAAGAGCGCAGTTTTCTCATATCGGACACCCTCTCTGCGGCGACGGAAAATACGGCGCAAAGGACAACAATAACCGGATATGCTTAATGTCGAAACGCATAAGCTTTGTAAGTCCGTTCGATAACAAAGAAGTCTGTTTTGAGTGTCCGCAAAGCGTATGGGAACTCTGGGACTTCGGCGCAGATGAAAAAATCGCACAAAATGTACAATAAGAGCGCAGAATGTAAAATCACGGCGCAAAGCCGCGGAAATCTCCGTTAAAAAGCCTTTTTTTCGCGGTTTGTTAACGCGTCATTAATTGACAAAAGTTAAATAATGTGGTATACTGATTTAATAAATCGTGCGCACATTTTTGCATGAAGTATGTTTTGAAACGGAGACGCCGCAATGATAATAATGGGAATAGATCCGGGACTTGCGACGGTGGGTTTCGGCATAATAAACGCGTCGCGCGGGACAAAGTTCGAGGCTGTGGAATACGGCGCGGTGCTTACTCCCGCAAAGAGTAAAATTCCCGACAGGCTCGCTGAAATATTCGAGAACATAAGCCAGCTTGTAAAGACATATAAGCCGGACGCCGTGTCGGTTGAAAAACTGTACTTCAACACAAACGAAAAAACCGCCATAAACGTAGCACAGGCGCGCGGAGTGATACTGCTTGCCGCAAGGCTCGGAAATGTACCGATATACGAATATACGCCGCTTCAGATAAAGCAGGCGCTTACAGGGTACGGCAGAGCCGAAAAAAAGCAGATAATGTATATGGTTAAAACTATTCTGAAACTTGAGAGCGAACCGAGACCGGACGATACGGCGGACGCTCTTGCCGCGGCGATATGCCATGCTTACAGCTCGTCGTCGGCACTGTTCAACGTCGGCATATGACATAAGGGCAAAGCGCGGGTCAAAGAATAGATATTAATAAATAAACCGCAGCATGAAATTACCTCAAGGATAAGGGCGTAAGGCTTCTGCGGAAAAAGAAAAATTTTGAAGGAAAGGAGGAAAAAACGAAAGACCGTCATTTCGCGGCAAACCTGATATAAAGCCGCAAAACCGAAAAGTCTTTCGCAAAGAAATAAAAATGAATAACCTGCCGCGTCAGTTTATAAATAACAGCAGACTGCACGCATATCTTCTGGTATGCCCGGATTCGTCGCTTGCGTCGCGCACGGCGCTTGAAATTTCGGCGTCGCTCATGTGCCGCAATACCGATAAGAATACGGCGGAGTCATGCGGAAAATGCTCCGATTGCATAAAGCTCATGTCGGGAACGCACCCCGATCTTCATATAATCGGAGACGCGGGAAATAAAGTCGGCGTGGACGATATAAGAGCGGTGTCTGACGAGGCGTATCTTGCGTCAAACGAGGCGGACTGCAAGGTATTTCTGCTCAAAAACGCAGATCTCTATAATGTGCAGGCGCAGAACGCGCTGCTGAAAATTCTCGAAGAACCGCCCGAGGGCGTAAAATTCGTGCTTACCGCGTCCGGAACGTCGTCAATACTTCCGACGGTGCGTTCAAGGCTTTTTACGCTGTATTTAAGCGGACTCGGCAAGAACGCATACTATCAGACGCTGAAAAAGGCGCGCCCCGGCGCAGACGACGGACTGCTTGTCAAAATGGCGGCGTTTGCGGCAAAATACGAGGGCACGGAGCTTTCGGAAATGGACGAAAAGGTATATGAAAAGGCTTTCAGCCTTGCTGCAGAATATTTTTCGGGCAATAAAAGCGACGTACTTCTTGAATTTCCGCGTTCAAAGGATTCAAGAAAGAATATGCTTATATATCTTCAGGTCTTTTATCTTGCTCTCGGAGAAATAATGTACGCAAAGCTGTATAAAATACCCGAGGACGCGGCTTTTACCGAGAGCGAACTTCACGACGGAATAATGAAAACCTCGTCGAAAAGAGCATCTGTCATACTCGACGGACTCGAAAAGGCAATAATAAAGATAAGCTCGCCCATGAATTACAGCGTAAATCTCATTGCCGCAGAGCTTGGCGGAGTTCTGTAAAAAACATATCCGCAAAATCAGTTTTTATAAATTATAACCGGATATTTTCCGGTAAACGAAAGGAACAACACTCAGAATATAATGAATAACAATATAAAAAAGCCGGATAACGAAAAGAACGACAGCGAAAACATCTCAACCAAAAAGGGTTTCCGTCTCTCGCTTCCCGGCAAGAAAAATTCCGGCGAAATTAAGAGCACAATACATTTTTCCGCACCGCAGAATGCGCAGAACAACGGCGCCGCACAGCCGTCCGCACCCGTAAAGAACGATAAGGGCGAAAATAAAAATTCTCATTCGGATTCATTCAAAAAGACCCGCGGCGATAAGGAAGAAAACAGAAACAATAAAGAAAACCGCGGCGGACGTTTCCGCGATAAGGATCGCAATAAAAACGCAAATTCCGGCAGTGCCGACGACAGAAAAACCGACCGCGACGATAAAAACAGAAAGAACGCAAATTCGGACAGACAGCCCGGTTCTCAGGGCGGTTTGCAGAAGAAAAGAAACGACAGAAACGATAAAAACAGCGCAAACAAGAACCGTGCGCCCCAGAATAATGCCGCAAAGGACGAAAATACCGCTCAGAACGACAGAAATCAGCAGGGATTCAAGAATAAAAACCGTCCGCAGAAAAATCAGTCCGAACAGAACGCAAAGGGCACAAAGGACAACCGTAAAAACGAGCAGAAAAACGGCAAAAAGGAAAACAGTAACCGCAATCAGCCGTCGCGCACTCCTCTTTCGGCGCTTTCCGGGGATATGCAGCAGAGCCTTGCCGCAATCAAGGAGCATAAAAGAGAGCTTGAGGCGGCAAAACCCAAGGTAAAGGAACTCAGCCTTGAGGAAAAGTATAAGGACGCGATACCTCTTGCCGAAAAAATAGCCGCTGAGGACGAAAAGGCGCGCCACCCGATATACGGCAGCGGACTGTCCGACGACGAAAAGCAGGAAATAGTCGGAATACGTTTCAGAGAAGCCGGAAAGATATACTATTTCGATCCCGACGGACAGACAATTCCATACGGAACTCACGTGATAGTCGAAACCGCACGTGGCAGCGAATACGGCTTCACTGCCATTTCAAACCGCCTTATACCCAAAGAGGGCATTGTTTCTCCGCTTAAAAAGATACAGAGAATCGCAACCGAGATGGATACCCAGAAATACACCGCAAACAAGATGCTTGAAAAGCAGGCAGCCGAGGTGTTTAAGGAAAAAGTTGCGGCTCTCGGACTTGCGATGAATCTCATATATGTCGAATATACTTTTGACAATTCCAAGCTGCTGTTCTACTTTACAGCCGAAACAAGAATAGACTTCCGCGAGCTTGTAAAGGAGCTTGCCGGAGTGTTCAGAACAAGAATAGAGCTGCGCCAGATAGGAGTGCGCGACGAGGCAAAGGTTCTCGGCGGACTCGGAGTGTGCGGCAGAGCCGCGTGCTGCGCTACGTTCTTGGGAGATTTTGCACAGGTTTCAATAAAGATGGCAAAGGATCAGAACCTGTCGCTCAGCGCGGCAAAGATCTCGGGCGCCTGCGGAAAGCTCATGTGCTGTCTGCGCTACGAGGACAAGGTCTATGAACAGGAAAACGCGCGCACACCCAAAGTCGGGGCGTTGGTCGAAACAAGCGAGGGCAAGGGTGTCGTAACCGAGAGAAACGCGCTTAAAGGAACTGTCGGCGTTGTGCTTGACGCGTCTCCCGATTCGCCGGCAAAGACCTTTGACAGAGATACCGTAACGGTACTCGGTTTTTCGGGCAAAGCCGCGGCTGAGGATCAGAGAGCCGATGACAATGCGGACGAAATAAAGGACGACGAACAGGATTAAGAGTGTCGTATGGACGGAATACTGAATGTTTATAAACCGCAGGGCATAACGTCGTTTTCGGCGGTGTCGAGAATACGCAAATTTATGGGCGAAAAACGCGTTGGACACGCGGGGACGCTTGATCCCATGGCTACGGGCGTGCTTCCGGTGCTTGTCGGACGCGCGGCGGCTTTGCAGGAAATGCTGTCGGATCACGATAAGTCTTACCGCGCAGGCATAAAGCTCGGCGTTGTTACGGATACCGGCGATATAACCGGAAACGCTGTACAGAGCAAAGAGGTAAGCGGCGTTTCGGAGCAAATGTTTGAAAATGCATTGCAGGGCTTTGTCGGTAAGATAATGCAGACTCCGCCGATGTATTCGGCAATAAAGATAAACGGCGAAAGGCTCTATGATCTTGCCAGAAAAGGCGTTGAGGTCGAGCGCAAGCCGCGTCAGATAGAAATATATTCGGCGTCGCTTGTAAAAAGGCTGTCGGAAGATGAGTTTGTGTTTGATGTGTCTTGCTCAAAGGGTACGTATATCAGAACTCTGTGCGAGGATATAGGCGAAAAATTAGGTACAGGAGCTTGTATGAGCAGCCTTGAAAGAACGGTGTGCGGCAATTTTTCCGTGACCGATTCGGTGAGCCTTGATAAAGTCGAGCAGATGTATAAAAACGGCGATAGGGACGGTATTCAAAGCTTGCTTGTGCCGGCTGAAAAGCTGTTTGAAAATTCCAAAAAGATTACGCTTCCGCCGTTTTATTCCAGACTTTGCTCTAACGGCTGCGAAATCTATCTCTCTAAACTCGGACTTCCCGATTCCGCTCTCGCCGGTTCTCTTTTCAGAGTCTATACATCCGACAATGCCTTTCTCGGTCTTGCCGAAATCAAAGACTTCCCCGACGGCAGAGCCATAAAATTAAGGTACAGATTGGGATAAGGGGTACGAGGGAGTACGAGGAATACGCGCTTTCTTTTTAAAAAGAAAGCTGCAAAGAAAACGGCAGCCCTTAAATTAGATAGAGACTACGGGATATTCCGTGCCGCCAGCTTGTGCCGTTCGCAGTCGAACAGCAGGACTGCGAACTCAGATGTGAACAGGTGCGTGAGTAAACTATGGAAACTATGTACAATGGGCAGTTTTGGAAAGTAAAGTAATTACGCACCAACGAAACATAAAGCTAACATATGTAAAAGTCATCTCGCGATAGCGAGCTGGGCAGAAAAGTTAGTCCTGTTGACTGTGTGATTATATAAAAAATAATACTTGCGCCGAAATAGTTTTGTTTTGCACAGAACCCCATATCCGCGCGCCTGTCGCGCGGTGATTTCGCGGCACAGTTTCAGGGACAGTGCTAAACGAGAGTTTTTGAGCTTTCGGAGGCGTATTTGGTTTCGGTGAGCGAAATCCTCCACGTAGCCACGCTTTCGCGGCGGCGATTGAGCCGCGAAAATCTTTTGCCCCATTTATCCTCGCAGGGGACTCTTTCGATTCCGAAAAGTGGGTGTATAGAGCTGCAAGTGGAAGTGAGTAATCCGTTTTCGCCAAAAATAGGCAAAAGTCAGCCAAACATAAAGTATCTTTCAGCTTTTCTCCGTAGAAAAGCGTCAGTATAGAGTTGCACATAGAAGTGGATAATCAGTTTCCGCCCAAAATAATCAATAAATCAATAAATAAAAAAGAAAAATTAAATTTCCACCGGAGGTAAAGTCATGGTACAAGAAAATCTGAATTACTTGAAAAACGCCGATCCCGAAATCGGAAACGCAGTCGAACTCGAACTTAAACGCCAGAGACGTAATATTGAACTTATAGCAAGTGAAAATATCGTTTCCGAGGCAGTGCTTTGCGCAATGGGCAGCGTGCTCACCAATAAATATGCGGAAGGCTATCCCGGAAAACGCTATTACGGCGGCTGTGAGTGCGTGGACGTTGCGGAGAATATCGCAAGAGAACGCGCTTGTAAGCTTTTCGGCGCGGAACACGCAAATGTGCAGCCTCATTCCGGCGCACAGGCAAACTTCGCCGTTTTCAATGCGTTCCTTAAACCCGGAGATACCGTAATGGGCATGAATCTCGCGCACGGCGGACATCTTACCCACGGAAGCCCCGTAAATGTTTCGGGTATGTTCTATAATATCGTGCCTTACGGCGTTGATGATAACGGCTTTATAGATTATGATAAAATGGAGGCTCTTGCACTCGAACATAAGCCTAAGCTTATAATCGCGGGTGCGTCGGCTTATCCGAGAATAATCGACTTTAAACGCTTTGCGGACGTTGCAAAGAAAGTCGGAGCAATATTCATGGTAGATATGGCGCATATCGCGGGACTTGTTGCCGCAGGACTTCATCCCAGCCCCGTTCCGTATGCCGACGTTGTCACTACAACTACCCATAAAACTCTCAGAGGTCCGAGAGGCGGACTTATACTCTGTAAAGAGGAATACGCAAAGCAGATAGATAAGGCAATATTCCCCGGAACCCAGGGCGGCCCTCTTATGCATATAATTGCGGCTAAGGCGGTCTGCTTCGGAGAGGCGCTGAAACCTGAATTTGCGGTATATCAGAAACAGTTGGTTTCAAATATGAAGACTTTCGCGGATAGCCTGCTTGACGAGGGCTTTAAGCTTGTTTCGGGCGGTACGGATAACCACCTCGGACTTGTGGATCTCAGACCTTTCGCAATCACCGGCAAAGAATTTGAACATAGACTCGACGAGGTTTATATAACCGTCAATAAGAACGCTATCCCGAACGACCCCGAAAAGCCTTTCGTAACAAGCGGTGTAAGAGTGGGAACGGCTGCCGCAACAACGCGCGGATTTGTAGAGGAGGATTTCGTAAAGATAGCACATCTCTTTAAGCTCACCGCAACCGACTTTGAAAACAGCGCGGACGACGTAAGAAACGAAGTCAATAAGCTTTGCGAAAAGTATCCGCTTTATAATGACTGATCATGAGCGGCGAAATTAAAATAATACTCGCGTCGCAGTCACCGAGACGCCGCGATCTGTTAAGTCAGCTCGGCGTAAATTTTACCTGTGAGCCTACCGATGCCGACGAAACCCTAAGCTGCACATATCTCCCTGCCGACGCTGTGTGCGAGCTTTCGCAGAGAAAGGCAAAGGCGTGCCTTGAAAATCATAAAAATGATAATGTCTTTGTGATCGCTGCGGATACCGTCGTTTATGCAAACGGACGTATAATCGGAAAGCCGCATGATGAAAACGACGCGTATGAAACGCTGAAAACCCTTTCGGGAAAGACTCATTTTGTGTATACGGGACTTACGCTTTGTACAAATGAAAAGTCCGTAAGCATAAGCGAGTGTACACGGGTGCAGTTCGGAACGCTTTCGGAAAGAGAAATACGCGGATATATAAAGACAGGCGAGCCTTTCGATAAGGCGGGCGGATACGGAGTGCAGGGCAAGGCGGCAAGCTTTGTAAAGAGTATCGACGGCGACTTTTTCAACGTTGTCGGACTTCCGCTGTACATCCTTGTAAATGCCGCAAGGGAAGAATTCGGCATTGAACTTACTTTTTGATCTTTAATTCAATAAAAGAACAGGGGTGTAAAAATGATAAAGAACTATAAGCATAACTATCCTCTCTATGACGTTACATATTCGGAAAACTTCAAACAGGTGCTCGAAGATTCCATAAAGAAAAGCGAGGGCAGACCTGCGTTCCGATACAGAAAGGGACAGGATATAATCGACGTAAGCTACGAGGAGTTTTATAACGATACAAAGGCTGTCGGCACACAGCTGGCAGCTCTCGGACTGTCCGACGCACACGTTGCAATGGTAGGGCCCAACAGCTATAAATGGGTAACGGTTTACCTTGCCTGCCTTAACGGAAATAACGTTTTCGTGCCGGTGGATAAGGAACTTCCCATAAACGAAATGGCTCATATAATCGGCGAGAGCGACGCGGAAATAGTTTTCTGCGCGGATCTGTATGTGGAACGCTTTAAGAGCGTGCGCGATAAGCTCCCGAAAGTAAAATATTTCGTAAATGTCGAGGCAAAGGCTGACGACGGCGAATTTCTGTGTTATGACAGCTTTATCGAAAAAGGACGCGAACTGCTGAAAAACGGAGATACGTCGTATACCGATATAACTCCCGTGCCTGAAAAACTCAAGATGATAGTTTATACGTCGGGTACGACAGGAACCGCAAAGGGCGTTATGCTTTCGCTGTCAAATATCACAAACGGCGTCTGCTACGGACTTTCCGTTTCTACGGTTTACAGCACCGAGCTTGCCGTGCTGCCGTTCCACCATACTTATGAATCGGTCTGCGGACTGCTTGTGTCCATGAAACACGCGTCCACAATATGCATAAACGAAAACCTCAGAACCATACTCGGCAATTTCAAGACCTTCAGACCCGACTATATCATGCTTGTTCCGCTGTTTGTCGAGAACTTCTATAAGCGTATCTGGGCAACTGTTGAGGAACAGGGCAAGGATAAGATACTTAAGAATACCATTAAGGCAAGCAACGCTCTGCTGAAGATCGGTATTGATATGAGAAGAACGCTTTTCAAGTCGATACATGAAGTGTTCGGCGGAAGGCTTATAAAGATAGTCAGCGGAGGCGCGCCCATAAGAGAAGAACTCGGACGTTTCTTTGAGTCTATCGGCATAACCCTTATAAACGGATACGGAATAACCGAGTGTTCTCCGCTTGTCAGCGCAAACCGCGATTTTTACTATAACTTCGCGTCGGTAGGAAACCCGCTTCCCTGCCTTGAACTGAAGATCGACGATCCTAACGAGGACGGAGAGGGAGAAATCTGCGTAAAGGGCGCGGTAGTCATGATGGGCTACTATAAGAACCCCGAAAAGACCGCCGAGGTGCTGAGCGAGGACGGCTGGTTCAAGACCGGCGACTACGGTAAGATCGGCGAGGACGGCAGACTTTATATTACGGGAAGAAAGAAAAATCTTATCGTCCTCAAAAACGGAAAGAACATATATCCCGAGGAGATAGAGGAATATCTCGGCGGCTCCGACTTCGTAAACGAGGTAATCGTAAGCGCGATAAAGAACGAGGACGGCGAGGAAACCGGACTTCAGGCTGAAATTTATCCTCATTCCGACAAAATAGAGGGAATGTCCGATGAGCAGATCTACGATAAGATCAAGGCTGAGGTAGAGAGAATAAACTCCGGACTTCCGTCGCATAAGCGCGTAATCAAGGTTCATGTAAGAAAAGAGCCGTTTGAAAAGACGACTTCGGGTAAGATAAGAAGAAAGTATTGATCTTCGGCGCATAAATTTAATAAAATTTTCGGCTCGGCTTGACGTTTTGCTCTGCACATACGTTTTGCCGGGCTGTTTTTTGCGCATTTTGCGTTATCCGTGACGGTTTTGCGGCGAACTCTGGGTTGCCGAAAATCAAATAAAAAAATAAGCGCAGTCCATGATAAAACTACGGACTGCGTTTTGCTTTACGTATTTATAATTTTAAAGCCTGTATTTATTCCGAAATCAGCGCGTGCAGCACATCTTTTGCACTCTGTACGGCGCCGCCGATACGCACCGTTTCGTCCTTTACGGCAAAACAGAGCTTGCATACCGCAAAACCCGAGGCGTGACAGTACAACGCGGCTTCGGGGCATATGACGGATTCGTTATCGGTATATACCTGTATACTCTTGCCCGATATAAGATTTTGCAGCTTTGAAGAAATTTCGGGCGGACAAACATATCTTTTTGAGGTCAGCAAAAGCGAAAGACCGCCTTTTATGAAATCTGTGTTTTGCACGTCGGTGTAGTCGAATATAACGGCAATGTCGGCGCTTATTCCGAAACTTGCCGCAGTAATGCCCTTGGCGTCGAGCTTGCTCTGAACGTAGAAGATCAGAGTTACGTCGCAGTCTGCAAAAAGACCGCCGTCTTTGTATTCGCCGAGTATAAGCGCTGTGACGAGCGCCGCGCCGAGCTTTGATTTTATGCCGCGTCCCGTGACGTATTCCGAGCCGACCTCGTTAAATTCCGGATAAAAATATCCGCGTTCGGATTGTTTCGGAAGTGTCGGATTGCCGTCTTGACTTGCATCGCCGCCGAAGAATACTTCGTACTTTGATATGTCGCTTTCGCCCTTGCCGCCGTTCATAAGAACGCCGCCTGCTCCGTCAAAAAATCCCACGCGCCTTGACGAAAATGTGCTTTCGGACGTGTTTCCGAGTGCGCCGAGAACGGTTTTGCCGTTTCCGCTGTATGTCACAATAATTCCGAAATCGTCGATTGGAGCGCAGAGCAAAAGTTTTTTGCCCGCTCCGCTTTTGTGCATGATAAGGTTGCCTATATTGTCCGTGCGCACGTCTTGAAAAATGTGACCGAGTTTTGATCTGAGAGCATTTTCCATGCCCTCCTCGCGTCCGGCGACCGACGGAATGTTTACGTATTGTTTCAATATTTCTTTCATGGCGTTATCACCTCGTAAATTGTATACCTGTATATTATAATCCGCGTGCAAATTCGCTGATAAACAGCGAAGAAAGCTCCAGCATATTCTGCATATCGCGCTTTGACGCAACGCTTGACGGAGTGTGTATATATCTGCACGCAAGTGAGAGCGCGCCGACCTTTACGCCGTTCTTTGCCTTTGCAATGTTGCGCGCGTCGGTTCCGCCGGCTATCTTTGTCTTGGTCTGACAGGGAATGCCGTTTTTCTCGGCAATGGCGCGTATGAAGGAGTAAATTTCGCCGTCGTACATTGTGCCTCTGTCCATAAACGGCGAGACAGGACCGAAACCTGCGCGGCAGACGGCGTTTTCATCGGTAATTCCGGAAAGATCCGACGCAGTAGTGCCTTCAAGCACAAGACAAACGTCCGGATCTATTCTGTAAGTTGCGGCTGCCGCACCGACGCCGCCTATTTCCTCGCCCACCGTAAATGCAAAATAAACGTCGCAGTCAAGTTCCGTCTTTGCAAGCACGCACATGATCGCGCAGCCTATTCTGTCGTCAAGAGCCTTTGCCTTTATAAGTCCGTTTCCGAACTCGCAGAAATCGCTTTCAAACGCCGCGTATTCTCCGAAAACGTCCATACTTTCGGCGTCTGCCTTATCGTGCGCGCCTATGTCGATGAAAATGTCGCGGATACTCGGAACGCCGTCGGATTTGCCGGATAAATGCACGGGTTTTGAGCCTATAACTCCGGGAATTCTGCGTTTGCCTATCATGACCCGTTTTGACGGCATTATCGGCGTCACCATGCCGACCTCGTCAACAAGCAGCGTCCCGTCGTCGTTGATGTGTTTTACGCAAAAACCCACCTCGTCCATGTGGGCGCAGAGCATAAGTTTTTTTTCGGTGCAGACTCTGCCCTTTTTGAACGCAAGCAGATTTCCCGCGGCGTCCGTCATAACGTCGTCGCAGAACGGGAGAATTTCGCCCTTTATAATGTCGCGTACCTCGTCCTCAAAGCCCGAAACGCCGTTTGCAAGGCAGAGTTTTTTTAATAATTCAAAGTCAAATGCACCACGTTCCATTACAGCGCACCTCCTTTGTGTACGGTTTCGGATAATCGCGGAAATTTTTTCGCGCAGTCTGCGGCAAAGCACTTTAAAAGCTTCGCGCACGAGATAACGTCGTCAAGCGACGCACATTCTACGCTTGTATGCATATATTTGAGCGGTATCGAAAGCACGGCGGTTTGTATACCTGTTGACATTCTGCCTATGATGTTTGCATTTGTGCCGGTGCTTTGCATTTCGACTATCCGGCTGCACTTTACGCCGTGGTTTTGCGCGCTTTGGTATATCGCGTCGGTAAATGCGCGGTTTGTTGACGCCGACAGAGAAAGTCCCGCGCCGCCGTCAATAGGAATGTACTCTCCGGGGTACGACGACTGCTCCTTTGCAAAGTTTACGTCGAGCACCACGCAGCCGTCCGCACGGAAATTTTCGGCAAGAGTGCTTGCGCCGCGCATACTTTTTTCCTCTCCGACGGACAGGTGCGCGTATACGTTTATGACGTCGGTAACGGATTCGTTTATAAGCTTTAACGCGTGGCAGATTGCCGCAATGCAAAGCTTGTCGTCAAGCGATTTTGAGGCTATGCGGTTATTTGCAAGCAGCGTTACGGGCGCGTGAAAACCTCCGGGCGTGCCTATGGGACAAAGCTCGGAAAGCTCTCCGTCGGAAAGCCCCGTGTCGAGCATAAGTTCCGAAAGCGGCGTTTTTTTGTCGGAGCTTGCAAGGTGCGGCGGAACGGACGTGAAAAACGCACGCAGCGTGCGCTTGCCGTAAAGCTCTGCTTCGCTCGCAGGAAGTATGCCGGAATCGATGCCGCCGATTGCCGAAACTTTGACAAATCCGTTTCCGCAGTGTTCCGTTACGGTAAAGCCTATCGTGTCGGCGTGCGCGTCGAATACCAGCGTTTTTGCGTCGGGATCTTTCGACTGTATTCCGAATATGACCGAACCCGACGGAAGTATACGCATATGCGGATTTCGTATACCTGTATATTTAACTGCGGCGTCGGCGAGCGTGTTCATGCCGCTTTTTTCGTATCCCGAAACTGTCGGGACAGCCGTCAGTTCTCTGATTAAAGATAAAAGTTTGTGCAAGAGATTTACCTCTTTTCTTAGGGAATAATCTTGGCGCCGAAGATGTTATTTGCGGTACTTTTCCACGGCGAAAATAAAGGGTGCGTCGGGAGAATTTATAATCCTGAAATTTGTAATGCAGTAATATTTTTTGTCGTATTCCGAGAGCGCGCCGTAAAGCATTTCACCCTCAAGTTTTCCCTCTTCGTGACCCGGATATACGTTGATTACGAGAACGCAGCCGGGGTTTAGCAGCTCTATTGCCGCTTTTATTGCAGGCAGAGTGCTTGTGCGCATGGTGTGTATGGACTTGTCGCCTCCCGGGAGATAGCCGAGGTTGAAAAGTCCGCCGTCAATGCCGCATTTGACGTAGTTTTTGACGTTTGCATGGCTGTCGAGAATGAGTTCCGCATTTGAAAATCCGGCGTCGGACAATCTTTTCGCGGTGTTGTCGAGCGCGCTTTGCTGAATGTCAAAGGCGTATACTTTTCCGTCGGGTACAAGCGAGCAGAGATACTCGGTGTCGTGACCGTTGCCCATGGTAAAATCCACAAGGACGGAATTTTTTTCTATGTGACCGCCGTTAAGAAAACCTTTTGCCACATCGAGAAGTTCGTACATTGTTTTTCCTCCGATGAGAATTGTTTATATATTTTTCATTTACATATTTTACCACAACTCCGTGCGGTTTTCAATAGGTTATGCGCAGCAATCGGACCAATTCGGCGTGAATAGGTACATTCAGCTCCCTTCCTGTTTTGTATATTTTTTGAAATTCTGCCGATAATATCAAAAGAAATATACGCCGGGGTGAGATATATGAAATATAATCCGTCAAAACGCGCCGTCGCGGTCTACTGCGGCTTTTTAATGTGCCTTTGTTTTTTGTGCGCAAGGCTTTACCGCCTTTCCGAGGGCAACAGATCTCTGGACGTTCTCGGCGGACAGTATTCGAGAAAGCTCGACGTCGCACAGCGCAGCGCATTCGTGTACGACAGAAATATGCAGCTTATCTCGCACAAACCCGACGGATATATAATTCTCACCGACCCTGCCGCGCTTGAGGGCAGCGTGAATTCGCTGTGCGCACAACTTTCGGACGTATCGGATAAAGACGCGGACGGCCTTTCCGACAGGCTGCTTTCGGGAAAAACTCTGCTGATCACGGCGGACGGCAGCGCAGATGTTTCGGAACTGTCCGAAAAAAAGGGCATGTATGTGTTTCCGAAATACGCCGAGACCGACGGCATTGCCGTTCATCTTATGGGATATAAAAACTCGGACGGTATCGGTATGTCGGGACTGCAAAAAGAATATACAGGTATACTTTCGGAATTGTCGGGAAACGTAAGCGCCGTGTACCAGGCAAACGCGGTAAACGCCGTAATGACGGACGGCGGATTTACAGTCTGCGATAAAGGATATACGACGCGTGACGGAGTTGTGCTTACGATAGATAAAGAACTTCAGGAGTTTTGCGATAATCTCGGAAAAGAGTATATCGACTGCGGCGCGGTGGTCGTCTGCGACGTAAAGACCGGCGAAATACTCGCGTGTTCAAGCTTTCCGGAGTATGATCAGAAACGAGTCGGCGATTATCTGAACTCAGACCGTGCAGAGCTTGTAAACCGTGTTGAAAAGACCTTTACGCCGGGTTCCGTTTTTAAGCTTGTAGTCGCCGCGGCGGCTCTCGAACAGTCGAAAGATAATTTTGATTTTGAGTATACCTGTACGGGAAGTATCGAGGTAGGCGGCGAAACGTTCCGATGTCATAAAAAGTCGGGTCACGGCGCACAGACGCTGTCCGACGCGTTTGCAAATTCCTGCAACACCTATTTTGTCGCGCTCGGACGTAAAATCGGCATGGAGCAAATTGTAAAAACCGCGCGCAATATGGGACTCGGACAGCCGGTTTTCGCGGATATACTGTCGTCGGACGCCGCAAATCTGCCCGATAATACAGACAGCGACGAAAAACTGCTTGCCAACATATCTTTCGGGCAGGGAACTCTTCTTGTATCTCCTCTCGACATGATAAATGTGACAAATGTCTGCGCCACGGGTTTTCTTCCGACGCTTTCGGCGGTAAAGGGAATATATTCGGGGCAAATGCTCAAACAACCGCAGAAAAATGAGCCCGTGCGTGTTTTAAGCGATGAAACCGTCGCAAAAATGAAGACAATGATGAGAAAATGCGTGACCGACGGAACGGGAAACGGCGCGTTTATAAAATCCGTGCCAAACGGCGGCAAGACCGCGACGGCTCAGACAGGACAAAGACTTTCGGACGGCAGTGAAATTCTTCACCGCTGGTTCTGCGGAGTCTATCCTCTCGAGGATCCGAAATACTCCGTCTGTGTGCTTTGTGACGGAAACGGTCGAACGCGCATTTCGCCTGCCGAAATCTTTAAAATTGTGAATAAATTTCTGATTAATCGAAAATTTTAAATTCGACTTTTTTCCCTGCTTTTCGGCATTTGCGGTCAATCCACACCAAAATGTAATTAACAAATATAAAACAAAATATTACAACAGTTAACGAATCTTGGCAAAAATTGCCGTTTAGCTACATATTTATTAAAATTTGTTTGTCCAGTTGAAAATTAATTGTCAACACAAAAACGAGATTTGTTCAAAAAATATCGTAAAAAATTCAGGATTGTGTGGAAGGGTGTAAACATGAATTATACGGGTATGTCGAAAAAAGTGCTTATAGCGGATGCAAATTCCGAATTCCGTATCGGACTTAAGAGTTACCTTACGAAGCAGGGATACACGGTTGTGGGCGACAGCTCCGACGGAAAAGAAGCGGCAAGACTTGCCGAACGCGAGAAACCCGATGTAGTCGTGCTTGATCTTCTGCTTCCGAGATACGACGGAATTGCGGTAATGTCGCAGATAAAGGCAGGCAGCATAGGAACATGTCCTGCGTTTGTGGTGGTAACGGGCGTCGGCAGCAGGGCAATGCTTGCAGAGGCGAACGAGGCGGGAGCTACATACTGCGTTCTCAAACCGTGCGAGTACGAAGTGGTTGCGGACAAGATCAGCAAGGCGCTGCTTGCGCGCGCCGGAGAGCCTGCACAGAACGTAACGCACGGCGCGGACGGCGAAACGTATGTCAAGGCAATTCCCGACCTTGAAACGCAGGTGACCAAGATAATACATCAGATAGGCGTTCCGGCGCACATAAAGGGTTATCAGTATCTGAGAACCGCGATAATAATGACTATGCAGAACACCGAGCTTATAAATTCCATAACCAAGCAGCTTTACCCGAACGTCGCAAAGGAATACGGTACGACGTCATCGAGAGTTGAGCGCGCCATAAGACACGCGATAGAGGTTGCCTGGGACAGAGGCGACATAGACGTTATAAATTCGTTCTTCGGATACACTGTTCAGAGCACGCGAGGAAAGCCGACGAACTCCGAGTTTATCGCGCTCGTTGCGGACAGTTTAAGGCTTCGCAACAAGACGGCGTGAGGTGGGCTTTTTGGGGTGAGTGTTGATTATTTTGGCCCGAAAAAATAATTCACTGCCATGTGCAACTCTATTTACAGACTTTTCGGAACCGAAAGAGTCCCCTGCGAGGATAAATGGGGCGCTCTAAAGAGTGTAAACAAAAGATTTTCGCGGCTCAGACACCGCCGCGAAAGCATGGCTGCGGGAGGATTTCACTCTAAAGAGTGTAAACGCCCTAAGTAAGATATTTTTCTCCCCCACAGCCTTTTCCAAAGTAACCGCACTGCCGCTACGGTACGTCTATGCAGCTAACGGCAAAATCGCCGCGCGACAGGCGCGCGGATATGGGGTTTTGTACGAAGTAAAACAATTTCGGAAAGCTTGTTGCTTTTAATATACTCAAACAGTCAGCAGGACTTACTTTTACGATCAGTTCGCTTGCGCGAGATGACTACGGCTGAATGTTACATTTATCTTTAGTTGGAGGAAAAGTGCAAGTTTGCTCTAAATTAATACAAAAATATACTCTGTGCATTGTTCTACAACTTTGCACAGAGTTTTATTATATGTCGTCAATCGGGTATTGCGAAGGCGAAAATCCGGTTTGCTTTTTGAATACGTTTGAAAAGTAATAAGTGTTGGAGAAACCGCACATTTCCGCAATTTCCGAAACTGACCGACGGTTCGTGACAAGCAGTTCTTTGGCATAATTGATTCTCATCTTTGTTACAAACCTCACCGGTGACATTTTAAATGTCTTTTTGAATAATTCGCTGAAATATGCATATTCCAAACCGGTGGCGTGACAAAGTTCCTTGTAGCTGAAATTCGGGTTTTTATAATTTTCCGTAATGTAATCGCGTGCTTTTTGCATATGCTCTTTCTGTATGCCGGATAAATAAAAATGCTGCTGTTTTTGAAAAGACGATATAATATCATAGAATATCATCATTGAAGATGCATAATATCCGACACCTTTTTTCTGCCATGTATCAAAAAGTTTCATAAATTTGTCTTTCAGGTTTTTGTTGTTAAGCAGTCCTATTGCATGCTCCGGCATTGGAGAATCGGCGTCGAAGTAAACGTCAATGCAGGAGGAATATTCGGAAAGATGCTGCACGGTATACCTGCCGCGCGACTGTCCTTTGGGTATATAACGTATAGAATCGGCACAGTCATGAATTTCAATACCGTCGACAATGGTGCTGTTATCGCCGGATAGAAAAAACACAATTTCATAGGTTCTGAAAAAATTCCCGTATTCTATGATGCTTAACGGTTTTGAATAACCGCAGTATTTTTCAACAGAATAAATTTTATTTATATGGACTGTTTCACAGTCGAACAAATTCATAAAATCCACCTCAAAAATAATCTTTGAGGCAATTATAACATATTGATTTGTTTTTAGCAATATAAAAAACACCATAACAAATTATAAAAACATAACGATTGGTATTTACTGTTAAACGGTTTTTTATATAATAGAGGTGTACGGAGGTAAACTATGAAAGCTGTAATATTTGACATACAGAGAAACTCTTTTGTTGACGGTCCCGGTATAAGGACAACAGTGTTTTTTAAAGGCTGTAATATGCGGTGTAAATGGTGTCATAATCCCGAAAGTCAGTCGGCGCAAAAGCAAATGATGTATTATAAGGATAAATGTACCGGCTGCGGCAAATGCGCCAAAGTTTGTCCGAATCAATTAAAAAAATGTGATTTCTGCGGTAAATGCGAGCTTTACTGCCCTGCGGACGCAAGAAAAATATGCGGTAAGGAATACAGTGCCGATGAGGTTTTCAATGAAATCGCAAAGGATAAAACGTTTTACGAAAACTCCGGCGGCGGCGCAACCTTTTCGGGCGGTGAATGTATGCTGCAAATAGATTTTTTGTGTGAAATTCTAAAAAAATGTAAAGAAAACGGCATACATACGGCGGTTGACACGGCAGGGAATGTTCCGTGGGAATATTTTGAAAAAATTCTTCCCTATACCGATATTTTTTTATATGATGTAAAGGCGTTTTCGGAAGATTTACATAAACGCGGAACGGGCGTCTCAAATAAATTAATTCTTGAAAATCTGATTCGTCTTTCGGGTAAATGCGATATTATCGTAAGAATCCCTGTTATAGGCGGATTTAACGATGACAAATCAGAGCTTGAAAAAATTGCGGAATTTTTGAAAAAGATAAAATGTATTAAAAAAGAACTTTTGCCGTATCACAACATGGGCGAGCATAAATATGACGCACTAGGCATGGAACATGAAGCTTACAGCGTGCCGGATATGCAACAAATCAAAAAAATATTTGAGGAGTGAGCAGAGGTTTACAAAACTTACAAAGCCGTCGGGCAGCCTTTCTGAAATGCGTATTACGTTCTATGATTTCATAGTGATAAAGAATAAAAGTAACAAATACAATACAAGAGATTTATAAGGAGGAATTATAATGAATGAAAGAATTAAAAAGCTTACGGAGCTTACACTGAACGGAAATATGTATGTTTCTCCCGTTAAAACGGAATTTGACAGAGAGGATCTGTTTCTTTCAAAAATCGAAAGAGAGGTCAAGCGCCTTTGTGAATATATTAAAAATCAGCAGCCTGTGATTACCGAATATTCCAAGCTGACCGGTTTTTTCAGATGCGACGGCAGTGTGGTCGGCGATGCGTTTACACGCATAGGACATAAGGCGACGGAGGAGGCTATGAGCTATTTTTACTTAAAGCCTATTGATAATCTGTCAACTATGGAGTGGCAGCACGCAACGGCGGACTATAAAAAAGTGTTGGAAAACGGAATTAACGGAATAATCGGCGAAATAGACAATTCTCTGAAAATTCATAAAAAACAAGAGGAAACAGAATTTCTCGGCGGAATAAAAAAGGTTGCCGAGACGCTTATAGAATGGGCGCATATATGTTCGGAAAAGGCGGCAAAACTGGCAGCGGAAGTTACGGATGCTGCGCATAAGGAAAACCTTGTGCGGCTTTCAAAAGCGCTGCTAAATGTACCGGAAAATAAGCCGTCGGGATTTTATGAAGCGGTGCTTTCGATTTATGTATGCTTCAGTGCAGATCCGGACAGTTTGGGAACTCTTGACAGATACTTAACGCCGTTTTACAGATACGATATTGAAAACGGAATTATCACACGCGAAGAGGCGAAAGAATATCTTCAGGAACTGTTTTTGATGATTCAGGCAACAAAGAGTCCCGAAGATTTCAGATTTACCCGCGGCGGAGAATCTCACTTTTGTATCGGCGGATATTTGCCTGACGGAAGTGACGGTTTTAATGAGGTATCATATCTTATTGTTGAAAGTCTTATGGAGCTGCCGATGTATATACCGCAGATTACTTTGCGTTGGACAGAAAAAACGCCGCATGATGTACTGCGGTTCATGATGGACGCCGAAAGAAACGATATTAATAAACGAATTGCGTTTACGAATGATGAGAAGAGAATAAAATGCTATACGGAAATTTGCGGTATTCCGTTTGAACGTGCCGTTTCGTATACGATGGTAGGCTGTAACGAGCCTGCGTTTTTGGGGGCAATCACGGGCGGTAATTCAAACGGAAATATTTTAAAATCGGTTGAAACATTGTTTCATAAAAAATCGGAAAGCATAATCGACGCAAAGAGTTTTGATGAATTTTACGGAATTTTTGAAAACGAATTGTTTTCGGATTTAAAGAAAATTTATGATTATGATGACAAATACAGTCTTCTGCGCGCAAGAGATATAAATTATCTGTCAAGCCTGTTTTTCAACGGCTGTATAAAAAACGCAAAAAGTCTTACGCAGGGCGGAGGAGATGTCGTTATAGCGTCGCCTATGCTGATTGGCGTAACCAATGTTATAGATTCGCTTGTTACGGTAAAGCAGTTTGTTTTTGATGAAAAGATGTTTGCTATGCGGGAGCTTGTTGACGCGCTTAAAGCCGACTGGCGCGGATACGAGGATATGAGGACAGTCATTATCAAAAAAGGAAAGTTTTTCGGTAACGATGATGATCTCTCAAATTCGGTGGCGCAACGGCTGTACGAAAGCTTTTACAGATACCTCAAAGATAAAAGGAACGTATTCGGCTATCATTGGCTGATTGGCGATTTGTTGGGATATAACGAGCATCATAAATGGTTCGGAGAGAAAACAAAATCAACTCCGGACGGAAGGTTTGCGGGAGAGCTGTTAAAATTCGGTATAGGTCAGAGCGAGGGACGGGACAGAAATGGTCTTACCGCGCTGCTGAACTCCGTTGCGTCGCTGGATAAAAACGCAATTTCATGCGGTTCTACCGTTACGAATATTTCACTTGATGAGCAGCTTATAAAAAATGACGAATATTTTGATAAAACGGTCGATATGTTTGAAACATATTTTAAGAACGGCGGAATACATTTTCAGCTTACGTATGTTTCAAAAGAGGATTTGCTTGCGGCAAAGAAAAATCCCGAAAATTACGGTAATTTACGCGTGAGAGTAACAGGATTTTCGGATTATTTTGTAAGGCTTAAAGACAGTATCCGGGACGATATTATAGAAAGGACTGTACAGAAAAGGTGAGATGTAAAGAAGAAATACATAATTATGTGCAGGCGCACAAAGATGAAATGATAGGTATGCTGAAAGAGCCGGTAAAAATCCCATCGGTTCAGTCGGAGGCGGAGGCAGGGCGTGTGCGGAGGTTTTGGAATACATAAACTTCTGCCGGCTGAAAAACGGCTTTGATACGGAGCTTCATCGGGACGGCGGATATTAAGAATTATGTCAGCGAAAACACACCGCCGGATTTTGCATTGGTAACGGACTGCGCTTTCCCGATTTACAGGGGAGATAAAGGAATTTTGCGGTTTGAGGCGGTGTCCGATACACCTTTTAAAGAGATTGAGGATTTTTCGGGCGGCAAGGCCGTAAATATTACTCTGGGAGAGGCAACGGCGAAAATAAACGGAAATGTAATAACCGAAACCGGAGTATCGTGTCACGGCGCTTTGCCCGAAGAGTCGGTAAATGCAGGATATTTGCTTGCAAATAAGCTGCGTTCTTTGCGGCGCATAAGTAAAAAACCTTAAAACTTTGAAAAAAGGTCTTGACAAACCGCCGATGATGTGATAATATATACAAGTCATCAAAATGGTGGCGCGAGATGCGGGTGTTGTTCAATGGTAGAACTCCAGCCTTCCAAGCTGGCGGCGAGGGTTCGATTCCCTTCACCCGCTCCATTTCGGTTTACCCGCTGTATGTGTCTTTAGCTCAGCTGGATAGAGCAACTGCCTTCTAAGCAGTAGGTCGGGGGTTCGAGTCCCTCAAGACACGCCATTTTATTTTTGCGGCGGCGATCGGTATTTGCCGCGTGCATTGCTGTACGGCGGCAATGGTTGATTTTAAGCCGAAACGCAGAAAAATATACGGTGGGTTTAGCTCAGCTGGTTAGAGCGTCAGGTTGTGGCCCTGAAGGCCATCGGTTCGATCCCGATAACTCACCCCATATAAGAATTTAAGTCTGTTCCCAATTGAGAGCAGACTTTTTTTTACACCCTTTTCGCCGGGTGCTTTTTGTTTTTTGCGCACTGTCAAAAGACGGCTTGCTCAGTCCGAAATGTTTCGTAAAATAACCTTTTTTCCGCGCCAAGAATACGCGCGTGAACGAAATTCGGACTTTGTAAGCGAATTTATGTATTCTTCGTCAATGTTCGGCTTTGCGTCCTCGTAGAAAAAACTTATAGGAGTAAATTTCGCCTTTGCGTTCATCGGACAGACCTCCTGACAGTCGTCGCAGCCCCAGCGTACCTTGCGCGATCTTATAACGGCTAACTCTTCGTCGGTTACGGCTTTTCGCTGATTAAGCTCCGAATAGCAGTAGGAACGCTTGCCCGACAGAAAATCACATTCCGCCGCGCATTTTCCGCACATAAGACAGCGTTTTTTTCCGCCCGTGTGATTTATTGTATATTGACTGTCAAACGGCAGCGTCGTGAGTACCGAACCTATAAAAACATAACTTCCGTATGTCGGATTTATAAGCAGACGGTTGCTGCCGTATACGCCGAGTCCGCATTTTACCGCAGCGGCGACCTCGTTTATCGGCGACGAATCGCTGAAAAAGTAAAATTTTTCTCCGGGATAAAGCTCCTCAAGCCGCGGAGTAAGCTCGGCTTTTAATATTGATGAAAATAAATGGTAGTCGCGGCTTACGCTGTAAAGAGATACGTTTCTGTCGGGATAATCTCCCGTGCGGTACGGAATAAGCCATAAAAACGCGCTCTTTATGCCGGACGGCATGAGATGCGGCTGTATTATTTCAAGTTCGCACGCGTCAATGCAGGAATATACGCGTATCTGCCTTTTTTCAAGCTCTGTGTATATCTCGTGTTTTGCGCCCGCCATAATTTCGCCGCCTTTCTTTTGTGTTTTTGCGCCGTCCGCACTGTTATTCTTTGCCGTTTGTTTCAAAATATGCCCGTCTTGCGTCGGCAATAAGATACAGAGAACCGATACATACGCATACGTCGCCGTCTTTCGCGCCGCTTAAAAGCGCATTTACTCCGTCTTTAACGCTGTTTGCCGCGCTTACGTTTTTTGCGCCGAGAGATTCGAGAACGCTTTTCAGCCTGTCCGCACTCATTGCGCGCACATTGTCGGGTTTTACCGTAATAAAGCTTTCGGCTTTGGGTATAAGCGCGCACGCTATTCCCGAAACGTCCTTGTCCGCCATAACTCCGACAAGAAAACGGCACTTTTTTTCGGGAAAGTATAAATTAAGACTGTTCACCGCCGCATTCAGCCCCTGCGGATTGTGCGAGCCGTCGAGAATAAAGCACGGGTTTTTGCAGAGTATTTCAAATCTTCCCTGCCAGCGGACGGCGAAAAAGCCGTCGTATATCGCTTTGTCGGGAATGTCAAAACCGCGTTTCTTTAAAATTTCCAGCGTTTTGAGCGCGACCGCGGCGTTGTACGGCTGATATGCTCCGCAAAGTCCGATCTTTACGTTTTTTAATCCGCCGTAATCGAAAACCGCGCCGTCAAGAGAGGTTCGCACACCCGAAAGACGCGAAAAGTCCGCCGTGTAAAGATCGCAGCCCTCGTCTTTGCATTTGCTCTCTATGACCTTGTAAACAGACTCCGGCTCGTCGTATATTATAACGTCGCTGCCGTGTTTTATTATGCCTGCCTTGTTGCGCGCAATTTCTTCGCGAGTGTTTCCGAGCAGCGCCGTGTGGTCAAGACCTATCGCGCATATGACCGCGGCTTCGGGCGCGTCTATTATGTTTGTCGCGTCGTACAGTCCGCCGAGTCCCACTTCAAAAACCACAATGTCGCAGGAGTTGCGGTAAAAATACTCAAGACCAATCGCGCATATAAGCTCAAATTCGTTGGGCGCGCCGTTTGTCAGCGTGTCGGCGAAAGGCTTTATATATTCCGTAATCTCGCAAAGCTCTCTGTCGGAAATGTTTTTGCCGTTTATGCAAAAACGCTCGTTGAAGCTTGTGATGTAGGGAGATGTAAAAAGTCCCGTTTTGTACCCGGCGCACTGCAATGCCGAGGCGATAAGCGCGCAGGTCGAGCCTTTTCCGTTTGTGCCGGCAACGTGTACGAATTTCAGTTTTTTGTCGGGACGCCCCAGCTTTTCGGCAAGTTCTTTCATGCGTGAAAGTCCGGGAGAGGTCGTCTGCCATGATTTTCGGTGAATGTATGAGAGGGTGCTTGTTATATCCACTTGATTTTACAGTCCTTGAAATAAAAATTTTCTCCGCCGTAAAAAGCGGAGATAAAGGCGCGCAGACGTTCTGCGGCTCAGTTCATGTGAATTTTAAAGAAATTCATGTATCCTAGCCAGTCGGTGCGGTTCTGCGAATGAAGTCCCGGTCTGAAATGGCAGCCTATGTTTCCGTAAGCAAAGCTTTCGCCTGTAAGCGGAAGTCTGTCGGGACAGATAAGCCCCGAAAGTCCGAGAGTTTTGTAATATTCCGACGCCGCGTACAGACCCATGAACTGGTTTCTCTGATCCGCCCAATAGTCAAGCTCCGACATTCCCGTATAAAGGTATCTCGGCGCGGTGCAGACAAGCAGAAAATGCTGGTCAAACGGAAGTTCCGCAGAATTTTTTTCCGCAAGCTTTAAATATTCGGGGCAGAACCAGTACGGGAAATTTTTTGTGATGTCCTTTATGGTTTCGCCTCTGCCGTTGTTTTTAAAAACCGTTTTGTTGCGCTCAAGCGCGTCGCCCGCACAGCCTGCGTCGTTTGCAAAGGTAAATTTAAAGCGTTCGTCGTATGCTCCGCAGAGAAGCGCGGTCTTTCCGAGCCTTGAATGACCTGTTACCGCGATGTTTGAAAAATCAAGCTCATTTTCAAATGCCTTTTGTGCGTAGTCAACGACTCTCATCGCAGCCCATGCCCAGAGAGCAATCTTTCCCGGATCCTGCGGATTTTTTCTCTGACCGTCGGGGAAGAACGCGCCTGCAAGACCGTTTGTGAAATCTCCGTCGTCGCTTGTGACTTCCTTGTAGCAGAACGAAAGCACGGCAAAGCCGTTGTCAATTATTTCCTCCGTCGGCTGATACTTGTCGGGAATGTTCGGACGGAAATTCATGTGTACGAAAAACGGCGCTTTTTTTGCGTCTTTGGGAATACATACGCATATGGGGAAGCTGTATTCGCGCCCGTTTTTGAGAGTTCCGTAAAGTCTTACAGTTGTCGGTACGGTTTTTCCTCCGCCAAAACTTGTATCCGACGCGTCGAGCGTTTCCCACTTAAGCGTTTCGGGCTTATCGGGAATGCAGCCGAACTCGTATTTCTGCATTATTTCAAGACAGTTTTTTCTGACGTCGTTTTGCGGCAGCGGCGGAAGATTATATTCGCAAAGCAGTTCTTTCAGCATAAAAAATACCTCCGAAGTATTGTTTCAAGCAGATTTTAACATACCCAAAATACAAAGTCAACCGATTTTGCATATTTTTCACGTTATCGGCAGAAACTAAACACAAAAAACAGCATTGCAATAAGGAGATATTAATATGACGGAGCAATATGTATCGCAGCGCGCACCGTTTGTGTTTTCGCACGGCGTAAAAGTCGTGTCAAGCGCGAGTGCAGGCGGAACGAAAGAAAAAAACGGGCCTGTCGGACATCTGCTTGACATTCACTGCCCTGACGAGAGCCTTTCTGGCGATTCCTGGGAAAAAGCCGAGAGCCAAATGGTAAAGGATACGTTTTCGTGCGCGCTGCAAAAGGCGCAGATCACCGAAAAGAGCATAGATATACTTTTCGGCGGAGATCTCATGAACCAGTGTACCGGAACGTCCTACGGACTTTGTGATTTCGATGTGCCGTATATCGGACTTTACGGCGCTTGCTCGACGTTTATACAGGGAGTAATGTGCGCGTCGGCAATGATAGAGTCGGGACTTGTAAAGACCGCGGCGGTCTGCGTAAGCTCGCACTTTGCGACAGCCGAACGCCAGTACCGTTTTCCTCTCGAATACGGCGCGTTTCCCGGCCCGTCGGCGCAGAATACCGTAACGGGCTGCGGCTGCGTTATATTAAAAAAGGCTGACCCTGACGAAAAGGGAATTTTCGTAAAGGCGGCGCTCCCCGGAATAGTCATAGACAGAGGAATAAAGGACGCCGCGAACATGGGAGCGGCAATGGCGACGGCTGCGGCGGATACTACGCTGCGCTATCTTGAGGCGGCGGGAAAGAAAGTTACCGATTTTGACATTATAGCCACGGGAGACCTCGGAGCCGTCGGGCACGATATGGAGCTTGATATGTTAAAGCAGCACGGAGTGAGAGATGAACGCGGCATATTCAAGGACTGCGGAACGCTTATATACGACGTAGCCTCGCAGGACGTGGGAGTGGGAGGATCGGGCTGCGGCTGCAGCGCCGTGGTTACTTCGTCGCTGTTCTTTGATCTTATGAATAAGGGAAAGATCAGAAACGCGGCGGTTATCGGAACGGGGGCTATGATGAGTCCGCAGTCGCTGCTTCAGGGACTTTCCATTCCGTCGGTTGCGCATCTTGCGGAATTTGAAGTTCATTGAATTTTGCATAAGGGGATAATGAAAAATGATATATCTTTGGACATTTATCGTCGGCGGTATTCTGTGCGTTATCGCACAGGTGCTTATAGACAAAACAAAAATGACGCCGGCAAGAATACTCGTAAGCTATGTTGTCGCAGGCGTAATTCTCACAGCGCTCGGGCTTTACGGCCCGATAGTCAAATTTGCCGGAGCGGGAGCCACCGTACCTCTTACAGGATTCGGATATTCTCTTGCAAAGGGCGTTGAAAAGGCGGTTGATGAATCCGGCGCTTTCGGAATTATAACCGGAGGACTTCGCGGAACTGCCGGAGGAATAACTGCGGCAATGCTGTTTTCGCTCATAGCCTCGCTTGTGTTCAAGGGAAAGAATAAGTGAAAAAGGCTTATCTCGGATATGCCCGCGACGTTTTTCTGTGGATAACGGGAAGTGTGCTTTTCGCGCTTTCGGTAAACAGCTTTACGGTGCCTCTCGGCTTTGTACAGGGCGGACTTACAGGCGTTGCGCTTATGGCAAACAGGCTTTTCGGCTTCGGCGTCGGAACGTCGATACTGGTGCTTAATATTCCGCTGCTTTTTGCGTCGCGGAGTATCGCGGGCAAGGGATTTACAATGCGCACCTTTGCCGCAACGCTGGTTTCAAGCGCCGTGATAGATCTGAGCGCGCTGTTTGTGCCGGAGTACGGCGGAGATAAATTTCTCGGTGCGGTCTTTGCCGGAATTTTAAGCGGCGTCGGACTTGGGCTTATATGCCTCGGAAACGCCTCGACGGGCGGCAGCGACCTTGCCGGTATTCTTATATCAAAGCGGAAAAAGGGATTTTCAGTCGGAAAGCTTATATTTGCGCTCGACGCGCTTGTTTGCCTTGCCGGAATGTTCGTGTACGGGAATATCGAAAGCGGAATGTACGGACTTGTGCTGACGTATGTCTGCGGAAAACTCATGGACGCCGTGCTTGACGGTGCCGGTGCGTCTGGAGGACGCGTGTTTTTTGTAATCACCGATAATCCCCACGCCGTCTGCACCGAAATACAGAAACGCGCCGTGCGCGGAGTTACGGTAATTCCTGCCGTCGGGTATTATTCAAAGCAGAAAAAGAGCGTTGTCGTGTGCGCCGTGCGGAAAAGAGAGTCCGCAAAGATTTATTCCGTTGTCGGCGGCGCGGATAAAAACGCGTTTGTGCTTGTGTGCGCGGCATACGATATAAGGGGCTTCGGATTTTCGGGACTGTGAACAAAAAGTAAAACAGACGCCTTATGTGTTGACAAAGGCGCAAAACTGGTGTATTATTTTATAAAAAGCAGAGTAGAGGACTGTGCGTAAAGTGCCGGCAGAACGGGGAGTTGTTTGCCGGACGAAAAGGCATTTGTTTATTGATAAAAGCCTTGCGGTAAAGTCCTTGCATCCCGCTGCTGCATACAGTCTGAGAGTAATATTTATATTTTACACGCCTCCCGTATGTAGCAAAAATACAGGAGGTCTTTTTATGTCAAAGTACAAATTCAAACTTGACGCAAGAACAATGGCGCTCATGTCGCTCTTAATAGCGTGCGAGATAGTGTTAAGCCGTTTTTGCTCGGTCAACACCCACGGAGTAAAACTCGGATTTTCGTTTATACCCGCAGCGCTCTGCGGAATTATTTTAGGCCCCGTGCCTGCCGGTATCGTGTGCGCGCTTTCGGATTTTCTCGGAGCAATGCTGTTCCCGTTCGGGCCGTATCACCCCGGGTTTACGCTTACGGCTTTCGCAATGGGCTTTACTTACGGATTTTTTCTCTATGAGCTTCACGAATATTCGGGAAAACAGATATTCTTGAGAGTTTTCGCGGTGTCGCTTATAAATTCGCTTGTTTTCGGACTGCTTGTCAATACGCTGTGGGTTTCACAGCTCTACGGCTCAAAGACGTATTTCGGCTGGTTTATGTTCAGACTGACGACGGAATACGCAATTCAGATACCGTTAAGAACGCTGGTAATTCCGCTGTTCGTTCCTCTTGCAAGACGTCTTTTCGCAATATACCGAAAGGCAAACTGAGAGAATAAAATTATATGACTGTGTATAACGGCTCCCCCGTCATTTGCACGGTCATTTTTTGTTTTATATAATTCCCGTCAGCTTTTCGGCGAAGAACGCGCACAGAACCGTGTATATCAGTATTATCATAAAAAACAGGTTGCAGCCCGAATTCAAGAATAAAAACATGAAAAAGCAGCACATTATTCCGTAAGACAGCCAAGAAACAAACGAGCAGATACCGTATGCTCTGTCGGGACCGTATTTTTCGCACAGGATAAGCTCAAGCGCGCGTCCGCCGTCAAGCGAACGCACGGGAATTATGTTGGACAGCGCGAGAAAAGCGTTTGCAAAGCAAAAGAACAGAATGTGCCTGTCGGGTATAAAACGGTATAGCAGCGCCGACAGAACAGACAGCAAAAGGTTGCATAAAACGCCCGAGATCACCGTAAAAATTTCGGCAAAATAGCTTATATCCGTGCCCGACGAGCGTATGTCTGCGCCGAAAGGATAGACGCATATGCGGCTTATGTCCGAATGTACAAGCTTCAGCGAAAATATGTGCGCGCACTCGTGCAGCGCCGCACTCAGCACAAAAAGCGACGGATACGCCGAGTTTTCCGACAGCAGTACCGCGATAAACGCAAGAATTGCAAATACGCTGACGTATACCCTGCCCTTTGCACTGTTTTGGGAGCGTAAATAGAGCAGACCCGTGTCGGTTATTCCGATCTTTCCGCAAAGGCTCATTTTTCAGCCCTGCTTTCAAGCGTGTACGCAAGATCTTCGAGAGTTATGCTGCGTACAGGCGCTTTTACAAATGTCCCTGCGGAAATATCTGCGTCTTTGTTTCCTATTATCCTTGCCGAAAGTATTGCCGCGGCAAGCAGAATGAGCAAAAGCACCTGCACGAATAGTATTTCCGCACGGCACGGCACGCCGTTTTTTCGCTGCGTTTGTTTTTTCATGTGAATGTACCCCGTAAGTTTGTTTTCGGCGCGCAAAACGTGCCTTTGCTGTAATTTATTCAAAAAAATCAAACTCTATGCCGTATTTTACACATTTGTGTTTATTTTGCTCTGCGAATGTGGTATACTGAATAAGAATGTATTTGCCACGGCACATAATAAATATTGGGAGATTTGTGACAATGGAGATTACAAAGGACTTTTTGTGCGGCAATATCGAAATAGTAAAACAGGACGGCGACGAATTTCTTTTGCAGCCCGAAACGCGCGGAGACACCGGATATTTCTACTGGCTGTTCCGCATAGACGGAGCGCAGGGAAGAAAAGTCACGTTTAAATTCACAACGCCCGACAGAGTCGGCTTTCCCGGAGCCGCTGTCAGCCGCAATATGACCGACTGGAGCTGGACGGGCACAAAATTTACATATGACGGCAAGGACGGCTTTACCTACGACTTTGCGCCCGACGAAACAAGCGTGTATTTTTCGCAGCATATGGTCTATACGCCGCTTAATTTCGAGTGTTTCGTAAAAAATAACGGCATAGAGGTAAAAACTTTCTGCAAAACGCGCAAAAACCGCGACGTGCCGTACTTTACCGTCGGGAACGGCGAGCGAAAGGTGCTTGTTACATCGCGCCAGCATGCCTGCGAATCTACGGGAACGTATGCCGTACAGGGCTTTGCGGAGGAATGTATGAAAACCGCACTTCCGGGTATCGAGTTTATATTCGTGCCGTTCGTAGACTATGACGGAGTGTGCGACGGAGACGCCGGAAAGAACAGATCTCCGCATGACCATAACAGGGATTACGAAGAGGGTATATATCCCGAAATAAGAAAGATAAAATCCATAGCCGAAACGCAGAATCTCATTACAAATTTCGACTTTCACGCGCCGTATCACTGCGGCGATATAAACGACTGCACGTATTTTATGAGATGCGAACGTGAAAAAGGCGGCATATACGATAAATTTTCGTCCGAACTTGTAAGACTTACGTCAGAAAACGGTTTCAGATACTACGGCATACACGATATTGCCTACGGCGCAAAGTGGAACGAGGATAATATGCCCAATATGATAAGCTATATGATGAAGCATACCGAGAAAAAGTATACTTTCTGCATGGAAATACCCTTTTTCGGACTGCCCGATAATTACTTCGACCAAAGCCGCGCATTTGAACTCGGACGCCGCGTTTTTAAAGCCGCGCTTTCAAGCGGAGTTTTTGACAGATAACCGAAAAAGAACAAAAAAGCAAAATTCAAGAGGTGAAATTACTTGAAAAATTTTAAGCTTGTGTCGCCGTATTCTCCCATGGGAGATCAGCCCGACGCGATAGATAAACTCAGCGCCGGAGTTGAGGCGGGACTTAAAGACCAGGTTCTTCTCGGCGTTACCGGTTCCGGCAAGACTTTTACCATGGCGAATATTATAGCCAAGGTCAACCGTCCGACGCTGGTTTTGGCGCATAATAAAACGCTCGCGGCACAGCTTTGCTCTGAGTTTAAGGAATTTTTCCCCGAAAACGCCGTTGAGTTTTTCGTTTCGTACTACGACTACTATCAGCCCGAAGCCTATATACCCGGAAAAGATACCTATATCGAAAAGGACAGCTCCATAAACGACGATATAGATAAAATGCGCCACAGCGCGACAAGCGCACTTTTAGAACGAAGGGACGTCATTATAGTTTCGTCGGTTTCCTGTATATATACTCTCGGAGATCCCGAAGAATATAAGAGCATGACTGTTTCCGCCTCTCCCGGTCAGCAGATAAGCCGAAACGACTTTATCGCAGGACTTGTCCGCATACAGTACGAACGCAACGACCTTTCGCTTGAACGAAATAAATTCAGAGTCCGCGGAGATACCGTCGAGGTCTATCCGTCGGCGTCGGAAAATAACGCGGTCAGAGTTGAGTTTTTCGGCGATGAAATAGACTGCGTTTCGGAGATAAGCACGGTCACGGGAGATGTAGTCAACAGACTTTCGCGCGCCGTAATAACGCCGGCTACGCACTATGTTACAAGTGATGAAAAAAGACAGAACGCCATAAATGAAATACTTGCGGAAATGGAAGAGCGCAGCGCGTTTTTCAAATCCGAAAATAAGTTTATCGAGGCGCAGCGCATAGAAGAACGCACACGTTACGATATGGAGATGCTCGGCGAACTCGGATACTGTTCGGGCGTGGAAAACTATTCGCGCGTGCTTTCCGGACGTCCGGCGGGCAGTACGCCTTATACTCTGCTCGATTATTTCCCAAAAGATTTTCTGCTGTTCGTAGATGAGTCGCACGTGACGCTGCCGCAGGTAAGAGGAATGAGCGGAGGCGACCGCGCAAGAAAGAAAAATCTTATAGATTACGGCTTTCGCCTGCCCAGCGCCTACGATAACAGACCGCTTTACTTTGAAGAATTTGAAAAGCGCATAAATCAGGCAATCTTTGTCAGCGCAACGCCCGGTCCCTACGAAAAGGATCACTCCGAACAGACTGTCGAACAGGTTATACGTCCTACGGGACTGCTCGATCCCGAAATAGAGGTTCGTCCGGTAAAGGGTCAGATAGACGACCTTATAGGCGAGATAAATATGCGCACCCAAAAGAAAGAGCGCGTGCTCGTCACAACGCTTACAAAGAAGATGGCCGAGGATCTTACGGAATACCTGTCGGGGCACGGAATAAAGTGCGCATATATGCATTTCAGCATAGATACAATAGAGCGTATGGAGCTGCTGCGCGATCTCAGGCTCGGCGTGTACGACGTTCTTGTCGGAATTAACCTGTTAAGAGAGGGACTGGATCTTCCCGAAGTGTCACTTGTCGCAATACTCGACGCTGATAAAGAGGGATTTTTAAGAAGCGAAACGTCGCTGATACAGACCATAGGCAGAGCCGCGAGAAACGCCGGCGGTAAGGTAATAATGTACGCCGATACCGTGACGGAATCCATGAGAAAAGCCATAGACGAAACGGCGCGCCGCAGAAAAAAGCAGGACGATTATAATAAGGCTCACGGTATCGTTCCGCAGACCGTAAAGAAAGAGATACGCGACGTTCTCGATATTACCGTAAAGGATAAGGATAAGCAGGGTAAACCCAAAAAGCCGTCCGCGTCCGATACAAAGAAACTTGTCGCAGAGCTTACCGATAAGATGAAAGACGCGGCAAAACACCTCGACTTTGAACTTGCGGCGGCACTCCGCGATAAAATTATAGCGCTGAAATCGGATAAGACAAAATAATGCGCCGAAACTCTTGAAAATGTGCGGATTTTGTGATAAAATAACTCAGATACAGTAAAATTTTTAAACTGAAAGGATTTTTTTAAAATGAAAGCAAGACTTCCGAAAGGTATGGGCGGCGGCCCTTCAAATATGCAGTCAATGATAAAGCAGGCTCAGAAAATGCAGGAGGATATGGAGAAACTCCAGGCAGAGCTTGATGAAAAGGTTCATGAAGTAAGCGCGGGCGGCGGCGCTGTCAGCGTTACGATAAAGGGTACCAGAGAAATACTCTCAATAAAACTCGATAAGGATATTATAGATCCCGATGACGCCGAAACGCTCGAAGATCTCATTATCGCAGCTGTAAACGAGGCGATCAAGACTGTTGATAAGGTCAATTCCGAGGCTATGAGTAAGGTAACTCAGGGCATAAATATGCCGGGACTTTTCTAAAAGGAAAATAAACGGCGGCAATTAAACAATTCCCGGAATAAACCCCGGATTTTGAATAAAACCGCCGTATATACCCGGCATAAGTGTAACACTTGTAAAAGTCATCTCGCGATAGCGAGCCGGGCAGAAAGGCAAGTCCTGTTGACTGCGTAATAACGCATAAGAATTGTACTTTCATACCCAAAATAAAGTTTGCGCAGACCGCGGCGTGACATGGCAGAAAAGTTGAACCGTGTCAATCAAAGCATTTATTTAGATACCAGCCCCATCGAGCAGTGCGGAGCATCTGCGAGCGATTTTGCCGTAAGTTACGTGGACGTACCGTAATAGCAAGGCGGTTACGCTTGTAAAGGCAACTGGGCGTGAAAACTGAGTTTATGGCAAAATCCTCCTCGTCGGGGGATTGTCAAGGGGCGAGTAGTCCCTTGAACGGCTTTTCGATAGTTTATCCTCGCAGGAGGACTTTTCTCCGTAGAAAAGCGTCAGTATAGGGTTGCACATGGAAGTGGATAATCAGTTTCCGCCCCAAATAAGCAAAAACAAGCCAAACAAAAAAAGTAACTTCGCTTTCGCTGCGGCGTTTGAGCGGCGAAAATCTTTTGTTTTACACTCTTTAGAGCGCCACTTTTTCGATTCCGAAAAGTGAGTGAATAGAGTTGCACATGGCAGTAGATAACCCGTTTTCGCCCAAAATAAGCAATCAGACACCGCGCCTCGCGATAAAAAAGAAAAAAGAAAGAAGGGATTCCCGTGAAGGTAGAATTGCTTGAATATACGCATAATCCGGAAAGAGTAATAGCCGCGGCGGCAAAGCTCTGCTATTCTTCAACCGGCGTTGACGGAATACTCGAAAAAATGACCCCGGAAAGTACCGAAAAATTTATAAAAATGCTGTCCGGATTCGGACATGAAACTCCGGTAGAGCACGTCAGCTTTACTTTTGCGGTAGAGGGCGTGTCAAGATCGCTGCTTGCACAGCTCACAAGACATAGAATAGCTTCTTTCAGCGTGCAGAGCCAGAGATACGTCGGAAAAGAAAATTTTGAATATATAATTCCTCCGGAAATAGCCGAAATAGACGAGGCAAGAGAACTTTTTGTAAAGGCTATGGAAAACGATAGGGAAACATATAAAAAGCTTAACGATATACTTTCAAAAAAACACCTTGAAAAAATGATAGCCGACGGTAAGGACGAAAAGACCGCCGAAAAGGCAGCTAAGAAAAAAGCGCAGGAGGACGCAAGATACGTTCTTTCAAACGCCTGCGATACAAAGCTTGTCATGACAATGAACGTAAGATCGCTGTATCACTTCTTTAATCTTCGCTGCTGCGAAAGAGCGCAGTGGGAGATAAGAGAAATGGCAACGCAGATGTTAAAGCTTGTCAAAGAGGTATCGCCCGTGCTGTTTGAAAACGCAGGACCTTCGTGCGTATCCGGTCCGTGCGCAGAGGGCGGAATGAGCTGCGGAAAAGCCGCGGCAATACGCGAAAAATTTAAAAATCTTTAATTCAAATACAGAGGTTACGACAATGGACGCAAACGAAACCAAACGAGAGTCTACAAACTTTATACACAAGATTATAGACGAGGACATCGCAAACGGTCTTACGGCGCGCATACACACGCGTTTTCCGCCCGAACCCAACGGATACCTCCATATAGGACATACAAAGGCTATCTGGATAGGCTATTCCACGGCGAAGAAGTATAACGGACTTTTCAATCTCCGCTTTGACGATACAAACCCGTCAAAAGAGGGCGACGAGTACGTTCAGGCAATACAGGACGACCTTAAATGGCTTGGCGTTGTGCCGGATAAAATATGCTTCGGCTCGGATTATTTCGATCAGTGCTATGAATTTGCGCTGAAACTTATTAAGGACGGCAAGGCGTTCGTCTGCGATCTCTCAAAGGAAGAAATCGAAAAGTACCGCGGAACTCTCACAACTCCCGGGACCGAAAGCCCGTACAGAAACAGAAGCGTCGAGGAAAACCTCGATCTGTTTACACGCATGAAAAACGGCGAATTTCCGGACGGTTCAAAGACGCTGCGCGCAAAGATAGATATGTCATCTCCCAATATCAACATGAGAGATCCGGTCATCTACCGCATACTCCGCGCACCGCATCACAGAACCGGCACAAAGTGGTGTATTTATCCTCTCTACGACTATGCGCATCCGATTCAGGACGCGCTTGAGGGTATTACACATTCGCTTTGCGACGTTGAATTTGAAAACCACAGACCTCTTTACGACTGGGTTGTAAACAGCATTGATTTTGAGCAGAAACCCAAGCAGAGAGAGTTTGCAAAGCTTAATATCACATATACCAAGATCGGAAAAAGATATTCAAAGGCTCTTATCGAACAGGGCATAGCCGACGGCTGGGACGATCCCAGACTGCCTACTCTGCGCGCGCTTAAACGCCGCGGATATTCTCCGAGCGCGATATTCAATTTCGTACAGCTTTCGGGAATTTCAAAGGCAATGTCGCTCTGTGACTACGGACTTCTTGAGCATTGCATACGCGAGGAGCTTAACACGACGGTTCCGCGCAAGATGGCGGTGCTTGATCCTGTCGAAGTCGAGATAACAAATTTTGAGGACGGAAAAGTCGAATATTTTGACGTTGCAAACAACCCGACCGACGAAAACGCAGGAACAAGAAAGGTTGCGTTCACAAAGCACCTCTATATTGAACGCGAGGACTTTTCGGATAATCCTCCGCCGAAGTATCAGCGTCTAAAAAAGGACTGCGAAGTGCGTTTTATGGGCGCGTATGTCGTCAAGTGCAACGAGGTCATATACGGTCAGAACGGCGAAATTGAGAAATTGCTCTGCACGGTCGATCCGGATACTGCCGGAAAAAATCCGTCGGACGGAAGAAAGATAAAGGGTACGATCCACTGGGTAAGCAAGGACTTTTGCGAGGACTACGAGGTAAGGCTTTACGACAAGCTGTTTACCTGCGAGGACACGGTTGTTATAAACATGGACAACTTCAAGGACTATCTCAATCCCGATTCGCTGAAAGTTATGAAAAATGCCAAGGTTGAAAAGTCGATCGAGGGAGCAAAGCCCGGCGACAAGTTCCAGTTTGTCAGAAACGGATATTTCTGCATTGATTTACACAACGACAGGGTTATCAACAGAATTGTTACGCTGAAGGACAGCTTTGCGAAGAAGTAAGGTGCGCTGAGCCGGGGCTGATTGTTGATTATTTGGGCGGAACAAGATAATTTTACGATCAGTTCGCTTGCGCGAGATGACTACGGCTGAATATTAGTTTTATGTTTAGTTGGCGAAAGAGTGCAAGTCTGATAAAACTTAATACAAAAATATACTCTGTGCATTGTTCTATAACTTTGCACAGAGTTTTTCTATACATAAAAGTAGAATTTGATCCAAGGTTCTTGCCGATGGGCAAGCCTGGCGCAAAAGTAAGACCTGTTGACTGCGTAATAACGCATAGGAATTGCACTTTTGAGCCTAAAACCAAGTTTACGCAGACCGCAGCGTGACATGGCATAAGAGTTGAATCTGGGATAAACAAATTCCACTTAGAAACCAGCCCCATCCGCGCGCTTGTCGCGCGGCGATTTTGCCGTAAGTTACACGGACGTACCGTAGTAGCAAGGCGGTCACTTTGGTAAGGGCTGTGGGGGAGAAAAATATCTTACTTAGGGCAAAATCCTCCACGTAGCCACGCTTTCGCGGCGGCGATTGAGCCGCGAAAATCTTTTGTCACTTTTTCGATTCCGAAAAGTGAAGAGAATAAAGTTGCAAGTGGAAGTGAGTAATCCGTTTCCGCCCAAACCAAGCAACAATCCCACTAAAAAAGTCCACTCTTAATATATGTTGCCGTATTCCTCCGCAAGCCTTGATATAAGCGCGTCGTCGGTATGAACAGACGGAGAAATTGTTATCCCGTCAAAAAACGGCTCAAAATCACCGTAAAGCAGACGGCTTTCAAAAAAGCGTATCAGATATTCAACAGAGTCCTCCGGACAGCCCTCTATAACAATAATGCACTTTGACGGAGCGTTTTTCGCGGCAATTCTGTCGGTAAGCTTTGTAACCGAAAAATATAAACCGAGTACGGCAAAGAAACAGAGAAAAATGTCAATAACGGCACAGAATACGCTCATTAAGCGCACTTCCTTTCATATATAATTTGTTTTCTTATTGCCATAATATGCCGATAAGGCTTTTTCGGGCACAAAAAATGCGGCACGCTTGTTTTACGTACCGCAAAATGTGTTGATTATATTAAATTAACTCAGCCGATAACTCTTACTCTTACAACGTTCTGAATGTTTGTGAGCTTTTCCATAACGTCGCCCGAAACGTCGCCGTTGATCTCAATAAGAGTGTACGCGTTGTCTTTCTTTGAACCGTTGACCATGTTTGCAATGTTGATGTTGCTGTCGGAAAGCGCGGAGGATATCTGCGCGAGCATAGACGGAACATTTTTGTGGAATACCGCTATTCTCTTGAGACCCGAATAGGGGATAAATGCCTCGGGGAAGTTTACGCTGTTCTTGATATTTCCTGTTTCAATGTAAGTTTTCAGCTCTTCGGCGGCCATGACAGCACAGTTGTCCTCGGATTCGGGAGTTGACGCGCCGAGATGCGGAATTGCAATAATTCCGGGAACGCCGATAACCTCTTCTGTCGGGAAATCCGTTACATAGCTTGCAACCTTGCCCGATTCGAGCGCTTTTTTGACGTCAGCCGCAACAACAAGGTCGGCTCTTGCAAGATTGAGTATTCTTACGCCGTCTTTCATCGCGGAAATGGACTTTTCGTTTATCATGCCCTTTGTGTCGGGAGTTGACGGAACGTGAACCGAGATGTAGTCGCAGTTTGCAAAGATGTCGTCAAGCGCTTTTGCGTGCTTTACGGACTTTGAAAGTCTCCATGCGGCGTCAACCGTGATAAACGGATCGTATCCGTATACGTTCATGCCGAGATGAACCGCGGTGTTTGCAAGCTGTGCGCCTATTGCGCCGAGTCCGATTATACCGAGCGTCTTGCCTGCAATTTCGGGGCCTACAAACGCGCTCTTGCCTTTTTCGACAGCCTTTGCAACGTCCTCTGTGAGAGTAGACGCCCAGTTTATACCGTCTACGATCTTTCTCGATGCCAGAAGCAGCGCGCATACCGCAAGCTCTTTTACTGCGTTTGCGTTTGCTCCGGGTGTGTTGAATACGACAATGCCCTGTTCGGAGCACTTGTCAAGCGGAATGTTGTTTACGCCTGCGCCTGCTCTTGCAATGGCAAGCAGTTCCTTGCCGAATTCCATGTCGTGCATGGCAGCCGAACGCACCATTATTCCTTCGGGTGCGGTAACTGCGTCCGATACCGTGTAGTTTTCGTCAAATATCTGAGTGCCGCATTTGGCAATCTTGTTTAAAAGCTGTATATTGTACATTTTAAAAATGCTCCTTAAATCAGTAGTTATGCGTTTTCCGTTTCAAACTTCTTCATAAACGCAACAAGCGCCTCAACGCCTTCGTAAGGCATAGCGTTGTAAATGGAGGCTCTCATGCCGCCTACGCTTCTGTGTCCTTTGAGGTTGGAAAGACCTGCGGCTGCGGCTTCCGAACAGAACTTCTTGTCAAGATCCGCGTCGCCCGTAACAAAGCATACGTTCATCATGGAACGGTACTTCTTGTCGGCTGTCGGTTTGAAAAGCTTTGAAGAATCGAGATAATCGTAAAGCAGCTTTGCTTTCTTCTCGTTTCTTTCTTTCATTGCGGTGAGTCCGCCGTTTTTGAGCGCCCACTTGTATACAAGTCCTGCAATGTAGATGGTGTAGCAGGGAGGAGTGTTGTACATGGAGTCGTTGTCAGCCATGGTCTTGTAGTCGAGCATGGTGGGAGTTTCGGGACGTGCGTTGCCCAGAAGATCTTCGCGTATGATAACTACCGTAAGACCTGCGGGAGCCATGTTTTTCTGCGCGCCTGCGTATATGACGCCGAACTTTGTAACGTCAACAGGCTCGCTTGTGATGCAGGACGACATATCCGCAACAAGCACCTTGTCGCCTACGTTCGGAACTTCGGGATACTTTGTGCCGAAAATCGTGTTGTTGTAGCAGACGTGAACGTAGTCTGCGTCGGGACGTACCATGTCGGGAGTTACGTCGGGTATGTAGGCAAAGGTTCTGTCCTCGGACGAAGCAATGCACTTTGCGTCGCCGTACTTCTGAGCCTCTTTAAATGCTTTCTTTGAGAACTGACCCGAAACAACGTAGTCGGCTTTTCCGGTTTTCATGAGATTGAGGGGAACAGCCGCGAACTGAGTTGACGCGCCGCCCTGAAGGAAAAGAACCTTGTAGTTGTCGGGAATGTTCATGAGTTTTCTGAAATCCGCTTCGGTCTGCTTTATAATCGCGTCATAGACCGGAGATCGGTGGCTCATCTCCATAACGGACATTCCGCTGCCGTTGTAATCTGTCATCTCTGCCGCTGCCTGTTCGAGAACTTCAAGCGGAAGCATTGACGGGCCTGCCGAAAAATTATAAATTCTGCTCATAATATAATACCTCCACAGTCTTTGACTGAAATTATTAATACTGCTATTATACAACTCTTTAAAGTATATGTCAATAGCGGTGGTGTGTTAAACAAGATGAATTTTGCACAAAACGGCGCATGATAAGTCAGAATCCGCCGAGATCGTCGGCAGGCTGTTCCTCAGCCGCGGTAAGCTCTCCGAGTACGAGATTTACGGCGTATCCCAGCTTTGCAGAGGAAAGCTCCTCTATGAGCGTTTTGTACTTGGGATCGGAGGTCACCATGAATTTTGCAATTTTTGACACATTCAGCGTCATTGTGTCGTCATTTATATATGCGCGCCCGGACGAGATGAGCGAATACAGCATCATATCCTTGGCTTTGATGTCCTCAAGCACCTCGGCATAGGCTGTCATGGGCTTTCCGGGAGCGTCGGAAGAAACGGAACTCTGATTTTTTTCACCGTTTGTGACATTTTCTTTTTCCGTAACATTGCCTGCGCCGTAAAGCGCCGGATCTTCGCCGAAATCCTGCGACGGGGGTTCGGGTATGGGCGAGCCGTCGGAAAATACGGCGTCGGGCTGTGCGTCAGCACCGTGCGCACTTTCGGTGTTCTGCTGTTTTGATGAAACGGCGTCGGCTGAACTTTGTCTTGATACGGGTTTTGACACGGCGGCGCCGGATATTCTCACCGCACCGCTTTCGAGTGCGCTTACCCTTTCAAGCAGAGCTGACGGGGAAACCGAGAGCTTTGAATCGCAGAGACGCATTATCATAAGTTCAATGAGAGTTCTTCTCGACAGGGCGTTTCGCGAAAGCTTGTTTTGTGTGTCCTCGACGACCTCCGTGCAGTAAAGCAGCCTTTCGGAGGAAAATTTGTCCTCGCAGTTTCTGAGTGCCTCTATAACGTCCGCGCCCTCGTCGATAAGCGAGGATACGTGAGAGCTTGCATATTTCATAACAAGCAGATTTCTGAACATACCTCCGAGTTCGGTGCAAAGAACGCTCATGTCCTTGCTGGTCTTGTAAGCCTGTTCGACGGTTTCGAGAGCAGACGCCGCATCCTTGTCCGCAATGCTCTGCAAAAGCGACAGAACCGTTGCGTTTCCTATAACTCCGAGCATTGAAGCCGCCTTTTCGCGGTCGATGTTCTGCTGCCCGACGAATAATTCAAGCATGCTCAGAGCGTCTCTCATGGCGCCCGTTGCAAGACGGGCTATAAGTCCGAGCGCCGCGTCGTCAATGCCTATGTTTTCGCTGTCCGAGATCGTGCGCAGCCGCGGCATCATGTCCTCGGGACTTATTCTGTGAAAGTCAAAACGCTTGCAGCGCGAAAGAATGGTCGCAGGAATCTTGTTAAGCTCCGTCGTCGCCAGTATAAACATGACGTGAGCCGGAGGTTCTTCGAGAGTTTTTAACAGCGCGTTGAACGCCGACACAGACAGCATATGAACCTCGTCTATGATATATACCTTTCTCGAAAGCTCGATAGGCATAAAGCTTATCCTGTCGCGCAGCTCTCTTATGTCGTTTACGCTGTTGTTGCTGGCAGCGTCCATTTCCACAATGTCAAGGCTGTTTTCAAAGGCTTTGCACTTTTCGCAGACTCCGCAGGGATCTCCGTCAACGGGATTTTCGCAGCTTACGGCTTTTGCGAGAATTTTGGCGCAGGTGGTCTTTCCTGTGCCGCGCGAACCGCAGAATAAATATGCGTGGGAAACGCTTTTCTGCATTATTTCGCTTCTTAAAACCTTTGTTATGTGATCCTGTCCTATAACGTCGGCGAAAACCGACGGTCTCCACTTGCGGTAGAGCGCCATGTACTGCGGCATACGCTTACGTCCTTTCGTCGAAGATGTTGTCGGGGTAAAATATACGGTTTAAATAAAGAGCGTGTGCCGGTGCCGTATCGCCGGCGTTTTTTCTGTCTGCGGAGTTTATTATTTCCGAAAGATCTCCGGGTTTTGCGTCCTTTGCGCACAGTTCGAGAAAGGTTCCCGCCATGATGCGCACCATGTTGTAGAGAAATCCGTCGGCACAGACGCGAAGCACCGTGCAGCCGTCGTCGGACTGCGAAATGTTGAAATATTTTACGGTTCGTACCGTGTTTTCTTCGTTTTTAGAGCCTTTTGACATAAATGCGCGGAAATCGTGCGTTCCGCAGAATTCTTTGCACAGAAACGCATACTTTTCAAAGTCCGTCTTTATCGGATAAAAGAGCGCCCTGTCGGACAGAAACGGGTTGGAATAGCGCTTGTTCCATATCTTATATATATATTCCTTGCCGGTACACGAATATCTTGCGTGAAAATCACCCGGAACGCACGCCGCGTTCTTTACGGCAATACCGCTGTTCTTCAGGTGAGAATTAAGCGCCTGAGGAAGCCTTTCAGGAGAGATGTTTACGTCTTGCGAGCCTATGTGGCAGACATAGCTGTTTGCATGAACTCCGGCGTCGGTACGCGAACAGCCGCATACGTCGGGACGGAATCCCAGAATTGTTTCGAGCGCGTCCTGAAAAGCCGACTGAACGCTGCGTGCGTTTTTTTGCACCTGCCAGCCGTGAAAACGCGAACCGTCGTACATTATTTCAAAGGCTATGTTCGGTATATCCGTCTTTATCTCCATGTTATATCACCGAACCGAACACCATGCGCGAGCATATGAGCAGCACCGCGAACGCCCCGAATACCGCAAGCGAAACAAAGTCGCGCGCCGAGGCTTTCATTATCTTCATTCTCGTTCTGCCTTCTCCGCCGTGATAAAGACGGCATTCCATTGCGCTTGCAAGTTCGTCCGCGCGTCTGAACGCCGAGACAAAAAGCGGAATGAGTATCGGCACGAGAGCCTTTGCGCGCTGAAACAGGTTGCCCGATTCAAAGTCCGCGCCGCGCGCTTTCTGCGCGTTTATTATCTTCTGCGTTTCTTCGATAAGCGTAGGAATAAAGCGCAGAGCTATCGTCATCATCATGGAAAACTCATGTACGGGAACGCCGATCTTTTTAAGCGGCGAAAGCAGCCGTTCGATAGCGTCCGTCAGAGCTACGGGAGACGTCGTATATGTCAGCAGCACGAACGTGCCTATAACAAGGCAGATTATTCTGACCGCCGTAAAGACCGCGAAAATAATTCCCTCGGGGTAGATCGTTATTACCCAAAATTTGATAAGCGGAGTTTCGCCGCCCGTCCAGAGAATGTTTGCGATCATCGTAAAGGCAAGAATAAAGACAATGGGCTTTAAACTTCTTGCGATTGTGCTTATGCCGAGTCCCGACAGCAGAACCACCGCCGCCGTTGCGAGTATGACGAGAGCGAGCGCCTCAAAGCTTGACGCACTGAAAATTCCGACAATGTATAAAATTATGCAGACAAGCTTAAACCGCGGATCAAGCTTGTGAATTACCGAATTTCCGGGAAAATACTGTCCCAATGTTATGTCCGAAAGCATCAGATGTTCCTTTCGCGGCGTTTATCGCCGTATATTATGATTCAATTATAAATTATACCATTATTTTTTGAATAGCTATACGTTTTTTTGAAAACAATGCTTTGCGGACGGACAAAGAGGATTTTTTATGCAAAAAACGCGCAAAAATGCTAAAAATTCAAAATATGTCTACCAATTCCGGGTTTTATGTGGTATAATACCTTTGTATAGGTATTTATATTGAGGATTTTGTGGCATTTGCTTGTGCGCAAGTTAAATTCTTAACTGAGTGCAGTTATGTACTCCGCTTTTCGGAATCGAAAAGCGAAAAATAACACTTGTGCCGAATCGGGTTTGACCTCGTACAGAACCCCATATCGAGCAGCGCGGAGCGTCTGCGAGCGAAGATAGAGAATTTCGGAGGCATGAAAGAACTTTGCCGACGATAGTTTGATGTGTGGAGAGAAAGCCACGCTTTCGCAGCGGCGTTTGAGCCGCGAAAATCTTTTGTTTACGCTCTTTAGAGTGCAATCTTTTCGATTCCGAAAAGTTGGAGAATAGAGTTGCACATAGAAGTGGATAATCCTTTTTAGCCCAAAATAAGCAACACTCAGCCAAACGCAAAGCAACCAAAAAATGTAGATAAGAAAAAAGAGGAAAAGAGGAATTTTACCGTGCCGAAACTTCATTACACTACAAAAGGAACCTGTTCGCGCGCAATAGACCTTGAAATAGAGGACGGAAAAATAAAGAGCGTAAAATTTGACGGCGGCTGTAACGGAAATACAAAGGGAATTTCAAGCCTTGTCGTCGGAATGGACGCAAATGAAGCAGTAAAACGCCTTTCGGGAATACAGTGCGGAATGAAAGGCACTTCGTGTCCCGATCAGCTTGCAAAAGCAATCCGTCAGCTTGAAGAAAAACAGGCGTAAAAAACGCGTATAAGCATAAAAATCAGTAAACCGACATACATTCGCCATGGAAAAGAGGTAAGTATATATGGATTATGTAAAGGAATATGAAAGATGGCTGAATTACCCGGAACTCGATTCCGAACTTAAAGCGGAACTTGAAGAAATCAAGGGTAACGATAAAGAAATAAAAGAGCGTTTCAGCGTGCCGCTTGCTTTCGGTACGGCAGGTCTTCGCGGAATCATAAGAGCCGGTATCAACGGAATGAATATATATACCGTTGCTCAGGCAACACAGGGACTTTCCGAACTTATAATTAAGGAAAAAGCTCAGAGCAAGGGCGTTGTAATAGCTACCGATACAAGAATAAAGTCAGACGTTTTTGCAAAGGTCTGCGCCGAGGTTCTGTACGCAAACGGGATAAAGGTCTTCCTTTTCGACGCACCGCGTCCGACTCCCGAACTTTCGTATACTCTCCGTAAGATCGGCGCAATCTCCGGTATTAATATAACCGCGTCGCATAACCCAAAAGAATATAACGGATATAAGGCATATTGGTCGGACGGCGCACAGATAGGCCCTGAACAGGCATCTGTCGTGCTTGAGGCAATAGAAAGCGTAGACGTGCTTTCGGGAGCAAAGAGAAAGAACTTTGACGAGGGCGTAAAGAACGGAGATATTGAGATAATCGGCGAAAAGCTTGATGAAGCTTATATGGAAACCGTGCTTGAACAGAGAATCCGTCCCGACGCAGTGCCGCTTGTGGCTGATACATTTAAGGTTGTTTACACACCTTTCCACGGCACCGGTGCAAAGCTTATACCCGAAGTGTTAAAGCGCGCGGGAATAAAGCAGCTTTTCTGCGTTAAGGAACAGATGATACCCGACGGTAATTTCCCGACGGTAAAAAGCCCGAACCCCGAAAATAAAGAGGGATTTTATCTTGCAATCGACATTGCAAAGGAACAGAACTGCGACCTTATCATAGGCTCAGACCCCGACGCCGACAGAGCGGGAGTTATAATCCGCACGTCCGACGGAGAATTTATGCCGCTTACCGGAAATCAGATAGGCGTAATGCTTATAAACTATATAATCGAGGCAAGACGTCTTTCGGGTAAGCTCCCCGAGAACGCGTGCGTAATAAAGTCGATAGTAAGCACAAGACTTGCAGACGCTGTCTGCCATGCCAACGGCGTTGAGGTCATAAACGTTCTTACTGGCTTTAAGTTTATCGGCGAAAAGATGACAGAGTTTGAAAAAACTCATGAATTTACCTATATCTTCGGCTTTGAGGAAAGCTACGGATATCTTCCCGGAACCTATGCGCGCGATAAGGACGCTGTCTGCGCGTCGCTGCTTATTACCGAAATGGCGGCTTACTATGCAAAGCAGGGCAAGACGCTTTATGATGTTCTGTGCGGTATATTTGAAAAATACGGCTACTATATCGAGGGCGTGGATAACTTCTCGTTCCCCGGAACAGAGGGTGCCGGCAAGATGAGTAAGCTCATGAACGGACTTCGCGAAAATCCGCCGGAATATATTGCAGGCAAAAAGGTCGTAATGTTCGGCGATTATCTTAAAGGTACATTTACCTCTCATGACGGCGCGTCAAGACCGACGGGACTTCCCGAATCAAATGTGCTTTCGTTCTTCCTTGCCGGCGGAGATAATGTCGTCGTGCGTCCGTCGGGTACGGAACCCAAGGTAAAGCTTTATTACCTCGTTTCGGATAAGACAAAAGAGGCGGCAGCCGAAAAGGTAGACGCATATAAGGCGGATATGGCAAAGCTCATAGGAGAGTAATTAAAGAAGAAAATTGAAATTTGAAAGGAAATAAACAAAAATGGCAAACGACAAGAGACAGCTTGAGCAGATAACGCCGAGAGACGTGGATTTTGCTCAGTGGTATACCGACATAGTAAAGAATGCCGATCTTACCGACTATTCCAGCGTAAAGGGCTGCATGATAATCAGACCTTACGGATACGCGATCTGGGAGAATATCCAGAAAATAATGGATAAAAAGTTCAAGGAGACCGGGCACGAAAACGTATATATGCCGATGTTCATTCCCGAAAGCCTCTTGAACAAGGAAAAGGAACACGTAGAGGGCTTTGCGCCCGAAGTTGCATGGGTAACTCACGGCGGAAACGAGCCTCTTCCCGAAAGACTTTGCGTGCGTCCCACGTCCGAAACGCTTTTCTGCGAGCATTTCAAAAAGATAATCAATTCTTACAGAGATCTGCCCGTGCTTTACAATCAGTGGTGCAGCGTTGTAAGATGGGAAAAGACCACAAGACCTTTTCTGCGTACAAGAGAGTTTCTCTGGCAGGAGGGACATACAATGCACGCAACCGCACAAGAGGCGCGCGAGGAAACTCTGCGTATGCTCAATGTCTATGCAAGCGTATGCGAAAACGACCTTGCAATGCCCGTAATCAAGGGACCGAAAACGCCGTCCGATAAGTTTGCCGGAGCCGAGGATACATACGCGATCGAGGCTCTCATGCATGACGGAAAGGCTCTCCAGGCAGGTACGAGCCACTATTTCGGCGACGGATTTGCAAAGGCGTTCGACATTACCTACAAGAGCAAGGACAATGTTGACGTGCATCCGCACCAGACCTCATGGGGTACGACAACACGACTTATCGGCGCGATCATCATGACTCACGGCGACGACAACGGACTTGTTCTTCCTCCGGCAGTAGCACCGATACAGGTAGTAATAGTTCCTGTTGCACAGCATAAAGAGGGCGTTCTCGAAAAGGCGAACGAGCTTAAAAAGAGACTTGAAAAGGACTTCAGAGTTAAGCTTGACGACAGCGAAAACAGCCCCGGCTGGAAGTTTGCCGAATATGAAATGAAGGGCGTTCCGGTAAGAATAGAGATAGGTCCGAGAGATATCGAGGCAAACAAGTGCGTTATCTGCACAAGACACAATCTTGAGAAATCAGAGGCGGATCTTGACAATCTCGAGGCTGCCGTTGCGGAAAAACTCGGCGAAGTGCGCGACGGACTGTATGCAAAGGCTCTCGAAAACAGAGAAAAGCACACATATTCCTGCACGACGATAGACGAAATCAAACAAGCGCTTGAAAAGAACGGCGACGGATTCGTAAAGGCAATGTGGTGCGGCAGCGAGGAATGTGAGGACAGCGTAAAGGCTCAGACCGGCGTAGGCTCACGCTGCATACCTTTCGATCAGGAACAGCTTTCGGACAAGTGCGTTTGCTGCGGCAGACCTGCCAAGAAGCTTGTTTACTGGGGCAAGGCATATTGATTTAAACTGAAAATAAGCAAATTTACGGGGACTTGGTTTATGTGCATAAGTCCCCTGTTTTTTTAATCTGACACAGGAAAAGAGGGCAGGGCGGTATGATAAACATACCCGATATAGCCGGCTGCGGAATATTCGACAGCAGGGCGGCGCTCCATGGACAGGTACGTTCTGTCACGAGAAAGGTACGCTATTTTGAACTTGAATTTTATCCGGAGGACGGCAAAAGCTCCTTTATAGATGGTAGGGAATATCCGATTTATGCCGGAAATGTCATTGTGGCAAAGCCGGGACAGATGAGAAGCAGTCTTTTACATATGAAAAACCACTATCTTTGGCTGATCCCCGACGACGGCGAGATATGTTCTCGCTTAAAGAAACTGCCCGATGTGCTGAATGTCGGTGTTTATATAAAGGAATATGCGGAGCTGTTTATGTCGGTAAGACGCGCACGTGAATCGGGAACGGAGGATTCGGCTTTTCTTGCCGCTTCTAAAATATGCGAGCTTGTTTACAGGCTGTGCAGCGATTCAAAACGTCAGAGCAGTGCGTGCGGCAGCGTAAAAAATCTTGACGGTGTTATGGCGGCTCTTGATTTTGCAGATAAAAACTTTACTCATCATATCACTCTTGACGATATGGCAAAGGCGGCTAATCTTTCGCCTATATATCTGCATAGGCTGTTTTGTTCGGCACTCGGCGAAACTCCGCATGAGTATGTGTGTAAAAAACGTATCGAGTACGCGAAAGACGTTCTTCTCCTCTCGCCTGAACTTACTCTCGCTGATGTCGCTTTCTCCTGCGGTTTCGGTTCTCAGGCTTATTTTTGCTCCGCTTTTAAAAAGGCTTGCTCTCTTACTCCTGCCGAATACCGAAAGCTGCACGTCCGCACCGAATAAGGACGCAGGAATACGCGCTTTCTTTTTTAAAAGAAAGCTGCAAAGAAAACGGGGAACGCGCTTTTCTGAAGAAAAGCTGAGCAAAAGACTTTCGTAGCCCTTAAATAAAAATAAAGCTGTTGGCAACTCTGTGCC
>ERZ857745.582-NODE-582-length-53851-cov-5.205666_pt1 | contig 53851 bp, 45 predicted proteins | sample MGYA00519699_ERZ857745 | MGnify/ENA primary metagenome ERZ857745 (study PRJEB31778, sample SAMEA3449357) | human gut metagenome | biome: human gut; feature: human-associated habitat; material: faeces | place: United Kingdom | collected 2010/2012 ... | reverse complement strand
GATGTGCTCTCTCCCAGCTTGGATTCGTGTTCGTACTGAATCTGGAATGAACCAGTGCAATGGCAGATTCATAATCCTTATCCTGAAGATCTGCAAAAAAGAGACGTAACTGATCTACCAGAAACATTCCCTTATAAGCAATCGTTCTGCTTGACAGTGAAGCTACATAAGTATCATCGCTGCTCTGCTCAAAGACTCGGCGTACCACATACAGACGTCTGTCGAAGTCAATTCCTTTTTCAACTTTTTCCGGCCGCTTGATAAATCCCTGCATGATGCATGGCATACACTCTACTGCACGACTTCCAAGCACATCCGGATGTACCGGTACTTCTCGCCAGCCCAGGAATTCCATTCCTTCTTTTTCCACAATCACTTCAAAGATATTCTTTGCCTGATTTCTTTTCAGTTCGTCCTGAGGGAAGAAAAACATACCTACGCCGTAATCTCTCTCAGAACCTAAAAAGATGCCGAAAGGTTTACAGACTTTGGAGAAAAACTTGTGAGAAATCTGTAACAGAATTCCTACTCCATCACCTGTCTTACCTTCGGCATCTTTGCCCGCTCTATGTTCTAATTGTTCTACAATCTTTAATGCATTCGCCACGGTATCGTGACTTTTCTGGCCCTTGATATTGACGATTGCTCCAATACCACAGTTATCGTGTTCAAACGAAGGACGATACAAGCCAGCATTTTTCTGTCGCTGTTGCCCGTTCATAATATCTGAGTCCTTTCTTACATTTTTTATTTTTTCCTACTATACACCCATTTTTCAAATTTGTAAATAAAAACTTCTTTTTAAATTGTCGGATAATTAGGCATTTTACAATTGTAAAAGGAGTAGTCTGATAACTACTCCTCGTTTTGGCTATTATTTTTAGTTGTATCCGTGTTCAATCTCTGAATCATAACATAAATACTTGATGCAATAAATGCACATAACACTGTTGAAATTCCGACACGCATCGGATCTTTGAACAACCAGTCGAACCATTGGAACTGCGTTCCAACCACTGACAGGATATTCGCTGTAATATGTGCAAGTACCGGTGCCTTCACAGAACCATATTTTTCATATACATAACAGAACATCATGCCCATGATAAAACCATAAAGCCCCTGGACAAGATTGCCATGAGTAAATGCAAATACGAGTGATGAATACATAGCCGCTGCCCAAAACGGTGAAGTATAACGTAATCTTTTATAGACAAGTCCTCTGTACACCAGTTCTTCACATGTCGGCATCAAAATTCCAAGCACGAGAATCTGCATTGAAAATCCCTGACCGTATAAAGTCTGCATGGTATCGGAATAACTTTCACTCGCTGCTGACAGATTACTTAAAAATATCAGGTTATTAAGTCCAAGCGCCATAACTGCAAACATCACTATAATTGCAATATATTTCCAAATTGGTGCTCTTTCCGTTATAATCCCAAGCTCTTTTTCTTTTCTGCTGTCTCTGTGAAATAAAAATAACATGACTGGAATCGTAATCAGCGCTGCCACGCCCTCAATATAAACAGCCCAGTTCATTAGCTCATTTGTAATCTGATCGTATAATTTGCCGGACTGTGCTGTACTCTGCGCAATCTGCATCATCGCATCTGCATCTCCACCTGTCATCTTCATCAGATGTACGCCTGCAAGAAGTGATACCGCTGCCATATATACAAGATATGCAATTCCCAGTTTGATAAGCACAGATCCCCAGATATACCAGAAGCCTCTCCCGCCTCTTGTTTTCTGTTCCATCTATTTACTTCCTTTCCTTTTGCTGCTGATCCACTTTTCATTGTACCTTCACCGAAAACTCCTCTATTCGGCACGATGTTAATTGTACTTCTTTTCTACAGCAGATGCAATTAAAAAAGTATGAAATCTTCCAACGCTTCCCGGCTGGCACTGTCGTAATCTGCCATACTCTGAGATTTCCGGATTCTTTTCAGCGCCTTCTTCGCTTCCGGAACGTTCTGTCCCATATATGCCCACAGCTCTTTTAACTTAAATAACGTATTTTTCTCACCCATTCCCACTTCCAGATAATCACATTTAATCTGTTCAAGAAATGCATGGATTTCCTTTTTATATCTGTCTGCACTCTGCATTTTTCGTGACGTTTCTTCTTTTTTCCGCTCAGTTAAATCTATGTCCGTTGTCTTTTTCACATCTGTTTTTTTCACATCTGTTTTTTCGCTCATACGGATAAGATCAAGCAGCGCCGGATTCATTAAAATCCCTCTTCCAAGCATAAAGGTATCTACCTGTGGAAATTCCCACCTCATTTCTTCATAACTTTCTGGCGTAAAAATATCTCCGTTATAGCAAAGCGGAATCTTACTTTCCTCCACCGCATCATGAAACGCACCAAGATTCGGTTGATTTTTATAAAAATCCTTCTGCACCCGCGGATGAATAATCAGTTCCTCTACCGGATACTGCTTGTAAATATCAAGAAGCCGCGCAAATTCTTCCGGATCATCTTTTCCAATTCTTGTCTTAATAGAAATTTTCACATCACATTTTTTAAAAATCTCATCCAAAAACCGATCCAATCCATCCGGATCTGCAAGAAATCCAGAACCACGCCCTTTAGACACAACTGTCTTTGAAGGGCAGCCCAGGTTCAGATTCACCTCTTCATAGCCATAGACCTTCAGTTTCTCAACCGTATGTAAAAATGAGTCCGCCTGATTGCTCATAATCTGTGGCACAAGATTCATGCCCGGACTGTGCTCTGGCATCACATCATTCTTCTCCTTCGTACTGAACCCCTTCTTCGTATGTGGTACCAAAAAGGGCGTAAAATACTTATCCATCGGTGTAAAATGCTGATGATAAGCCCGACGATATATATAAGTTGTAATCCCCTCAAGCGGAGCAAGGTAATACTTCATAAAAAATCCTTCCCATTTTTATTCACAATGCACAAAGGCGACACCGCCAATCAATGATGGGGACGTAGTACTTTAACATTTCACTACGTCCTTTGTTAAATAATTGCCCATCTCATTTTTGTGCATTTTGCGCGTGGATTTCTTGCGCATTCCTGTGCTGATGGACGAATCACGTCTTTACAGATTTCGCTGTAAATTCCTGCTTTTTTTCCTTCTTTAAAAGCTCGTTTCACAAGTCTGTCTTCCCCGGAATGAAAGGTCAGGATTGCAATTCTTCCACCTGGGTTCATGACTTGTGGCAGTTTATCTAAGAATGCATATAACACTTCAAATTCCTGGTTCACGTCGATGCGAAGTGCCTGGAATGTTCTCTGACATGATTTCTTGACCGCCTCTTTTTTCTCTTTCTCCGGAAGAAATGTCAGAGCTTCTTCGATTGCTTCTTTTAATTCTGTTGTAGTTTCCGGAGATTTCCCGTGTTTTCTCCAATTCATCAGCACTTCTGTTATCTCTGCTGCGTATGGTTCATCAGAGTTTTCCACCAGCATTCCTTCTATTTCTTCTGCGTCCATGCTTTTCAAACGCTGTGCCGCGCTTTCTCCTTTTTGTGGGTTCATGCGCAGATCCAAAGGTCCTTCAAATTTGTAAGTAAAACCGCGTTCCGGGTTATCGATCTGCATAGAGGATACACCAAGATCTGCCAGTACAAAATCAAACTTTCCATGTTCTTCTGCCACTTTGTCAATGTCTGCAAAATTGCATAATTTCACAGTCAAAATATCTTCTCCATATCCAAGATCACGCAGTCTCTTTTTTGTCTTCTCGGACTCAATCGGATCTACGTCAAGACCATAAATGTGACCATGTCCTTCCAGCTTTTCCAACATCTTTCTTGTGTGTCCGCCATAGCCAAGTGTTGCATCCAGTCCCTGCTGACCTGGTTTGATGTCCAGAAAATCCAGAATCTCCTGCACACAAATGGAAATATGCATACCTGCCGGAGTGCTGCCCTTTCCTATGACCTTTTCAATCGTATCTCCATATTTTTCAGGATTTAATTCCTTATATTTTTCTTCGTACTTTTTCGGATGCGTCCCGGAATAACGCTTTCTTCTCTTATGAGGCTTTTGCCCCTGTTTTCCTGATTCTTGTCCGTTTTTTTGTTCTTCCATATTCACATTCTCCAACAAACCGTTACTTTCCCTAAAATCTACAAAACGGGGGTCTTCAAAAAAGGGTTACCCTCTTTTAAAAACCCCCGTCCAACAAACTCAAAATCTACTTCTTTGCTTTTGGCAGAGTTAAGTTTAACACAATCGCTACAATAGTTGCAAGAACTACCGGTGATTTTCCAAATATAGTCGTTACCCAGTCCGGGAACTGTGCCAGTGATGCACTTGCCTGAGTCACACCCATGCCGACTGCAACTGCAAGTCCAACAACTGTTGTATTTCGGAAATCCATCGGCTCTGTTGTAATCAGCTTCATACCTGTCATTGCAATTGATGCAAATACAGAAATTGTTGCTCCTCCCAGCACGCAATAAGGAATCGTAGTCAGTATTGATGAAAATTTCGGGATCAATCCGGCCGCCATCAGAATTGCAGCAGCAATTCCAAGCACTCTGCGGCTGATAACTTTTGTTGTAGATACAATACCTACATTCTGGCTGTAAGTTGCTGTCGGAAGTCCACCGAAAAATGCGCAAAAAATATTGCTGATTCCATAGCCTACAATACCACCGGATAATTCCGTATCTGTCGGCATACGATCCATAGAACCTGTTGTAGTTGCAGAGAAATCTCCAATTGCCTGCACAGAGTTAATAGCAAACAAAATGCCAAGTGCTACGCAAGATGAAGGCTCAAACTTAATTCCAAAATGCATCGGCTTCGGAAGCTGGAAGATTGCCGCTTGTGCAACGGAAGAAAAATCTACCATTCCAAAACAAAGTGCTACAATATATCCACCAATAATTCCAATTAAGATAGATGCCAGTTTCCAGATACCTTTTCCAAAATGATTAAGTGTCGTTACAATAATCAATGTAATAATTGCTACGAGCCAGTTCTTCCATGAACCGTAATTTTCACTGCTGGCTCCTCCGGCCATATAATTGATCGCGGTCGGATACAAAGATAATCCAATAGAAAACACTACCGTACCGGTAATAAGCGGCGGGAAGAACTTGCGGATCCTCTTAATATTTAATCCCACTAAAAGTGCAATGATACCACCAACAATCTGCGCTCCAAGAATCGTTGCAATATCAAAATCCGCAGCAATTGCCTGCATACTTGGCACATATGCGAAACTGATTCCCATCATGACCGGAAGTCCTGCTCCGATAGTGAACCATTTTGTCTTAATAAACGGAAATAACTGAATCAATGTCGTCAATGCAGACATCACAAGTGCTGCCTGAATAAGAATCACAGAATCTTCCTGTGAAAGACCTGCTACGCCTGCCACGATAATAGAAGGCGTTACGCAGCCGACGATCATAGCCAGTACGTGCTGTATCGCAAGTGGCAGTGATTGTCCAATGGAAGGCTTCCCGTAAAAATCAAACAATGCTTTGTCCATCTGAACAGACTGTTTTGCTTCTTTTGTATTCATTCTTTTCCTCCTGAATCATTTTTTCAACTCATATATTATATAATGCAACGCTTCTATTTGGACACCCTCTGGCTCATTACTTTTTTTAATGTTATTTTTTAGTCATACTTATTTTTCAATTACATTATCTGTCATACGCCTTTACATAGACAAAATTATCATTGGTACGCTCCATACTATATTCCGGATTCAGAATTGCCTCGACAAAATCTCCTCCACCAGATTCTATTGGAATAAGCCGCATTCCGAGCTTCTGTTCCACGTCTTCCACAGTCCAGTCATCCAAAAATACCCTTTCTCCGGTACGAAGCATGTTACATGGAATAATGAGATCTTCTCCTAATCCATGCACATTTTTATCAGCACTTTCTATGTTATCCACAAATTTCTTCGCATCAGAGATTTTTTCCACAAAATGTTTCCTACTATTCTCCTGGTACTCTTTTATCTGAGCAGTCAGATCCTGTCCGGTAATCAGTCCGGATACGGTAATTGTCTCACCAAAGAAATCATTCCTTATGGCAAATACATGGATCTGAAGTCCCGGAAATGCCTCCATCATACGCTCTGCAAATGAACAAATGGTTGCGTAAGTCAATTTTCCGGTCGCGATTGTGACCGTGCGCTTCACTTCTTCACGCATTTTGAGATATCCAGGATTGCTTTTCACCTGCTCAAGCGCTTCCGTGAATTCTGTAATGAAAAGCCGCATCATACCGACACCATTTTCCAACTGGATATATCCGTCATACCGCTCTTCTTCTGGAAAATCACGTCCAGCGGTAATATACCATTCATCGCTTGCATGCATAAAATGAAGTCCATATTCTTCATAATATTTTTTCTGACGGCTCTCGATCATATCAATAATCTCTCCAGCCTCTTCTTTCGTAAAAAGTTCCAGCGGATAAAGATTGTCTCTGTACTTCGTGATACCCGCAGGCACAACAGAGACACTGCGCATAAACGGAAGATATTTTGACAGATCGTCCATCGTGCGTTCCAGCTCTTTTCCATCATTCACACCTTTACAACACACAATCTGACCATTCATCTCCACATGACCTTCATAAAGCTGATCTAAAAATTTCAACTTTTCTCCTGCAAATCGGTTATTCAGCATTTTACAACGAAGTTCCGGGTTCGTAGTCTGCACGGAAATGTTGATCGGCGCCAGCTGCATCTTGATAATGCGGTCTACGTCCTTTTCTTTCATATTAGTCAGCGTAATATAATTCCCCTGTAAGAAAGAAAGTCTGGAATCATCATCTTTAAAGTATAAGGTCTCTCGCATATTCGGCGGCATCTGATCAATAAAACAAAAAATGCATTTATTGCTGCATGATTTGTAATCACTCATCAACTGATTCTCGAATTCGATACCAAGATCGTCATCGTAATCCTTGTCAATTTCCAGAACCCATTCTTCTCCATCCGGTTTGCGAATAAGCACTTCTATATATTCGTCCTTTATCATATAACGATAATCAAACACATCTTCAATTGACTGATCATTGATCGACAGCAGTACATCTCCCGGTTCAATCTCCAATTCTTCTGCGATGGAGCCCGGATAGACTTCCTTAATCAAATGTTCTACCTTCTTCATCTGGATTCCATCCTCCTTTCTTCGTTATTTATCATTTATAATCTGTTATCAACGTTTATCTTTTCATTTTCAGCTTTCGCATTTCTTGCACTTTTTATGTGCTCTGCTTCGTTGATCTGCTTCAGCGCCCTTACATATCCGCCAATCAGCATCAATGTCATAAAAATCCAGATAATCGGCTCTGTATAGATAACTCCAGTGTATCCCAAAACTGGCACGATCCAGATCGTGGATACTATTTTCAACACAAGTTCCAGAATACTGGACGCCACCGGAATGACTTTATGTTCCAGCCCCTGAAGAGAACAACGCAATACAAACAGTGGTCCAAGCACAAAATAAAATGACGTATTTCTTGTCAGATAACGGTATGCCGTATCCAAAATATAGGTATCATTACTACTTGTGATCCAACGAATCAATGGGTGTCCAAATATCCAGCAAAATGTGGTAAATATAACTCCCTGCACAAGTACGATCACAAATGCCTGATGGATTCCCTTTTTTATCCGGTCATATTCTCCTGCCCCCAGATTCTGGCTGGCATAAGTCGTCATAGCCATACCTGTACACAGCATCGGAACATTGGTCAGTTCCTCGATTCTTCTTGCCGCAATATGCGCCGTCACAATCTTCGTACCAAGTCTGTTTACTGCAGTCTGGAAAATCACGGTACCGATACTCACAAAACAGGACATCATACCAAGTGAAATTCCAAATATGGTCATCTCTTGATACTTTCTTCTCTGTACCTGCCATTCCTGCCCCTTTGGTACAAGTTCCCGGAACCTAAAAAGCAAGTATGCCATACACAGAACTCCTGCAATACACTGGGCAATATTAGTCGCATGCGCTGCACCGCGAAGTCCCATGGAAAATGTATGCACAAAAAGAATATCCAGAAAAATGTTCAAAATGACTGCAACTGCAAGGCATAAAAGCGGAATCCGGCTTTCTCCGACCGCTCTCAATATATTGGCACTGTAATTGTAAAGAGAAATGAATGCTGTTCCCATAATAATAATTCGGATATATTGAAGTGCCTCTTCCATAATATCTGCCGGTGTGTCCAATATATGCAAAAGCCCTTCTATCCCAAGAAGCGCACCTACTGTAAGAATCAGCGTCATTGCAACTGTCATAATAAAACTTCCTGCCACATAACGTCGCATATTTTTATAATCTCCTGCTCCAAAACATCTGGATATCGGAATTCCAAATCCCTGGGTCACTCCATTCACAAAACCAATAATCAGATTCGCAATAACTGCTGTTGCACCAACTGCTGCAAATGCCTGTGTCCCTACATAAGTGCTGACAATTTTACCATCTGCCAGATTATATAATTGTTGTAAAAGATTTCCAAAAATAATGGGCAGGGCAAAGGTCATTATGACCTTTGCCGGACTGCCCTTCGTCAATTCCCTCATAGAATAACATTTACTCTTTCTGCTAAAACCAATGTATGAACTATCTCTGAACTCTTGCTCCTGCACCACCCATGATAGCTTCTACTTCTTTCTTGCTAGCCATAGTTGTGTCTCCAGGTGTTGTCATAGCAAGTGCTCCGTGAGCTGCTCCGTAGTTAACTGCAAGCTCTGCATCCTCTGTTGTCATCAGTCCATAGATAAGTCCTGATGCGAAAGAGTCTCCTCCACCTACACGGTCCATGATCTCAAGTCCCTTGTAGTCTTTTGCTTTGTGGATTTCTCCATCTGCCCAGCAGATAGCGCTCCAGTCGTTCACTGTAGCTGTTTTAACCTCACGAAGAGTTGTTGCAACAGCTTTGAAGTTCGGGTATGTCTTAGCTGCTTCATTGATCATCTTCTTGTATCCGTCAAGATTAAGCTGCTTGAGATCTTTGTCGTTACCTTCAATCTCAAATCCGAGGCATGCTGTAAAGTCTTCCTCGTTACCGATCATAACGTCTACATATTTTGCGATCTCTTTGTTCACTTCCTGAGCTTTCTCCTGTCCACCGATTGCACTCCACATAGAAGGACGGTAGTTCAGATCGTAAGATACGATTGTTCCATACTTCTTAGCTGCCTTGATAGCTGCAAGTACAGTCTCACATGACTGCTCAGAAAGAGCTGCATAGATTCCGCCTGTATGTAACCAGCGAACTCCAAGCTCACCAAAGATATAATCAAAATCAAAATCTTCCGGTGTTGCCTGAGCGATTGCTGTATTCGCACGGTCAGAGCATCCTACTGCACCACGGATACCAAATCCACGCTCTGTAAAGTTGATACCATTTCTGCAGATACGTCCGATTCCGTCTGTCTTCTTCCAGTTAATTAAAGATGTATCTACTCCACCCTGAAGAATAAAGTCCTCCATCAGTTTGCCAACTTCGTTATCAGCAAATGCTGTGATAACTGCAGTCTTCATACCGAAGCATCTTCTAAGTCCGCGGACAACGTTGTACTCTCCGCCGCCTTCCCATGCACGGAAGTTTCTTGCTGTACGGATTCTTCCCTCACCCGGATCAAGACGAAGCATAACCTCACCTAATGATACTGCGTCAAACTGGCACTCCTCTTTTGGTCTTAAATTCAGATTCATTTTCATTTCCTCCTAGGATTAAATTATTAAAATTATAAGTAATCCATATATCATCATCGGTACTATTATACAATCAACACTCTGGAAAATCCAGCACGAAATACTCGAAAATAGGGAAAACCTGCAAAAACCGTGAATTTCTATAAAAATTAATGCTTTATAGCAAATCTTGACAGCAGTTTCTTCTGCTCTTTGTAATCCGGCATATACTTTTCTACTTCTTTCCAGAATGCTTTCGAATGATTCATAAATCTGCGGTGTGCCAGCTCATGGATCACTACATAATCCACGATCCGGTCCGGCACAAACAACAATCTGCAATTAAAATTGAGATTTCCTTCACTGCTGCAGCTTCCCCACCTGGTCTTCTGATTCCGCATAGTGATTCGTCCATAACTGACACCCATAACAGATGCGTAATGCGATACCTTTTCTTCTATAAATGTCTGTATACGCTCTCTATCGCTTTCTTCTGTCACTTCCGGAAGATACACAATATCTGGGCGGTTGTCTTTTGAAAGAACCAGTTTTCTCTTCTTAAATATCCATTCTGCATGCCCCTCAATAAATTCCTGCACAGCATAATCCATCACCTGCATCGGAACTCTGGCACAGACCGTCCCATCTGCTTTCACCTGAAGTCCCATCGAACGTCTGGATGAGCGGATGATCTGTACCTCTACCGGTTCTTCATTTTTCTGTTCTACCCTATATATTTTCATTTGATCCATAATTCACCACCATATATCAGTTTCACAATCGCACAACACGTCTATCGTCTTCCTTTTATTATTAAGATAAGGTTCTCTTTTTCTTCTCATAATCATACCAAATCTGACATTAATTAACAATTGTAGGATAGATTATCTTTTCATATCATGGTATGATTATGATGCCTGATGGGATTGTAAAAATCCATTCAAGAATGCCGAGGCATTCTTGCTGCAAGGTGCGCGTCATGCAATTGCATGACATACTTCTACTGTGCACCTCTGCAATCCTGCCGGAGGCTAGCTACATACATAATTTTTGAATTATGTATGCTGTATTGATAAAAGAAAGGAGCACTAAGATTTTGAGACCTATAGAAAAACTCATTGAAAAAAGAAAAGAAGAATTCATCCGCAACAATCTGATGTCGGACGAGTTTATTGATTTTATACAGAAGAACAAAAAACCAATGGACAAACTGCTCTCTTACTATGCCTGCGCAATTATGGAAGTAGAGACAAAATTCCGTGTTCTGGATCATCAGTATTCTCTGGAATACGACCGCAACCCGATTGAAGACATCAAATCCCGTGTCAAATCCTGGGAGAGCCTTATAAAAAAAGTCCGCCGAAAAGAAATCCCTCTGACACTCTCTTCTATTGAAGAGAATATTCACGATATTGCCGGAGTACGCGTCGTCTGTTCTTTTCCTGATGACATCTACATGCTTGCCGACTGCCTGTTAAATCAGGATGACATCACACTGATTGAAAAAAAGGATTACATAAAAAACCCAAAACCGGGCGGATATCGAAGTCTTCATCTGATTATCAGCGTGCCAATCTTTCTTCAGGACGAAAAGCGCATGGTTACTGTAGAAGTTCAGCTTCGAACCATAGCCATGGATTTCTGGGCAAGTCTGGAACACAAGATCCGCTATAAAAAAAATATTCCGGAAGACAAAGCTCTCTATCTCCAGAATGAGATGCTGGAATGTGCCGAAATCAGCGCCGACCTCGACCGCCGTATGCAGAATGTCCGTGATGTTATCTCGAAAAATGTACCAAAAGAAGAAAAAATCCCATTTCTCGGAGAGCTGATTTAGACTTGATTTCTCCAAATGATTCTGATTACCTTTATATCATAGGGCGTGTGAAAAAACGAGAGTTTTTCACACGCCCTTAACATTTCGGAATGAACTGCAATTATTTCCATGAAGTTTGACATGAACCCTGTCTATCCCTTATACTAATTTACAGAAATATTCCCGGTATTCCATGTTGACAGGACATCCCCATATGATGCCTGTAAACTCATTTATTACATTTGAAAATATATCGGGAATGATACGAAATTCATACATGACAGGAGGATAATGATCATTATGATTATAAAAAATGGACTCGTCGTTGATCCGGCTTTGGGACTTTCCGAAAAGATGGATCTTGCGATTGAAAATGGAACAATTCTAAAAATAGGAAAAAATATTGATACAGATCAAGTTTCAAATGATACCGAAATCCTAGACGCCACAGGACTTGTCGTTGCTCCGGGACTAATTGATACTCATGTACATTTCCGCGATCCGGGATTTACTTATAAGGAAGATCTTCATACCGGTGCACTTGCTGCTGCAAAAGGCGGATTTACAAGTGTCATCTGCATGGCAAATACTTCACCGGTCGTTGACAGTCTCCCTGTGCTTAAAGATCTGATTGACCGCGAGAAAAATGAAGACATCCGTATCTTCCAGGCAGCTGCCATTTCCTGTTCTCTGAAAGGAAAAGAAGCTGTCGATATGGAGGCTATGAAAAATGCCGGTGCATGTGGCTTCACCGATGACGGAATCCCTCTCCTGGACGCTGATTTCTGTTACCGTGCTATGGAACATGCCGCAAAATTAGGTGTACCTGTAAGTCTCCATGAGGAAGATCCTTCTTTTATTCAGAATAATGGAATCAATCACGGTGCTGTATCTGAAAAGCTTGGCGTCTATGGTTCCCCTTCCATTGCCGAGGAATCGTTGGTTGCCCGTGATTGTCTTCTGGCACTTCGCTCCGGCGCAGATGTTGTTATCCAGCATATCAGCTCTGGTGTCTCTGTAGAAATGGTCCGCACTTTTAAAGCCCTCGGTGCTAAAATTCACGCAGAAGCAACACCGCATCATTTTACTCTGACTGATGAGGCACTTCTGACTTACGGAACGCTGGCCAAAATGAATCCGCCACTTCGCACCGCAAAGGACCGCCAGCAGATCATCGAAGGTCTTGCAGACGGAACCATTGACCTCATTGCCACCGATCATGCTCCACATAGCATGGAAGAAAAGAATAAACCTCTTACAGAAGCACCAAGCGGAATCACTGGTCTTGAGACTTCTCTTGCACTTGGCATCACAAGTCTTGTAAGACCTGGGCACCTGACTCTGTTACAGCTTCTGGAAAAAATGACTGTCAATCCGGCAAAGCTTTACCATCTCCCATACGGACAGATCAAAGAAGGTGCTGCTGCCGATCTGGTTATCTTTGATCCGGAAGAATGCTGGAAACCTGGCGATTACGCTTCCAAATCCTGCAATACCCCGTTTACCGGACAGGAACTTTTCGGAAAAGTAAAATATACGATCTGTGGCGGTAAAACTGTTTATTCTGATAAATAATGTAAATAATCACTTCATAAAAATCAAAAGACAGGAAAAAGAACTTCCATACTTACACAAAAAGTTCTCTATCCTGTCTTTTAATAATCACTTTGATATTAAATATCTTCCATCAAGTGCTTTAGCGATTTGCCCCCCCACAGAAATATTCTCTGTTTCTGAACGATGGCTGCCCGCCAGCTCTGTGTTATCTTCCGCATCAAAATTATCTACAAAGTCCGAATTCACAACTTCTTTCAAATGATCCTGAATATCTGTCAGACATTCCAAAAGAACCGGATTAAACGCACCACATTCTCCATTCAGAATCATCTTCACAGCCTGTTCATGAGAATAAGCTTTCTTGTACACACGGTCACTGATCAACGCATCATAGGCATCCGCCAGTGATACGACCTGAGCAGAAATTGGAATTTCCTCTCCCACAAGCCCATCCGGATATCCTTTTCCATCATAACGTTCATGGTGCCAGCGACAGATCTGATAAGCAACTTCCAACAGTATCTCTCCTTGATACATCTTGAGATTCTCAAGCATGGTAGCTCCGATCAGTGTATGTGTCTTCATAATATCAAATTCTTCTTTTGTAAGCTTACCCGGCTTATTCAGAATCTTCTCATCAATTCCTATCTTACCAATATCATGAAGCGCAGATGCCATAGAGATCATATACTGCTCAGACCATGACAGTCCGTACTGCCCCGTCTTTTGGACAAGACGCTCCAAAAGTAATCTCGTCAAAGTCTGAATGTGTAATACATGAGGTCCACTCTCTCCATTACGAAATTCCACAATCTGGCTTAAGATTCCGACCATCATCCGATTATTCTTCTCTTTCTCATAAATCTGGTCAGCAACAAGAGAAATCAATCTTCTCTGTTTTGCATAAAGCTTAATGGTATTAGACACTTTTTGATATACGATTTTCGCGTCAAATGGACGTCTGATATAATCTGCGATCCCCATCTCATATGCCCGGCGTATATAATCCTCAGATCCTTCACTGGAAATCATAATGACCGGGATATCATCCATCCAGTGCTCTCTTGCCATAGCCGCAAGGACCTCGAAGCCATTCATGACCGGCATCACAATATCCAGCAACATCAGTGATATGCCCGTATCATACTGCTTAAGCATCTTCAATGCCTCTTCTCCATTCTCAGCTTCCAAAATTCTGAAATCGTCCTGAAGCATCTCTGTAAGGATTTCCCGGTTCATCTCCGAATCATCCACGATTAAAATCTGCTGCTTAACTTTTAATGCTTCAAGTGCAGTTCCATCCTCACCTTCCTCATTCGCAAAATCTTTCTCTGTAACGACTGTGTTCTTTCGATTCTTCGCAAGATACATAAACTTATCCGCTTCCATTACCGTCTCCTCGACAGTCCTTCCTGCAGACATGACTCCACCGATACTTGCTGATAACTGAAGCCTTGAATATGTCGGAACATTTGCATTATAAATTTCTGTCCGGATCTGCTTAAGCTTTTCTCTGAACATCGTCTCGCTGATTCCCTGCAATACAAGGAGAAACTCGTCCCCTCCATAACGGATCAGAGTATCGTTCTTTCGGATACAACGACGAATTGCTTCCACTGTGGTGATAAGTGCCAGATCACCGGCATTGTGTCCATATGTATCATTATAGATTTTAAAATCATCCATATCAATCATGGCAACCCCGACAGATGCTGTCATCTGCTTGATTCGATCCTCGTAATAGCGGCGATTATATACACCGGTCAGCGCATCTTGATACAGCTTTTCATTATATCCGCTCAACTTCTCCATTAAACGGTCACGATTCTCCAAATCAACCAGGAATTCCTCATCCATCTTCCTGAGCAGCTCCATAACGTATGGCTGTCCGTCAATCTCCACATAACGCGCTGTCACTTGATAAATATCTGAATCCAGGTATTCCAGCTTTGTCCGCACTGACTTCTCCTCGAATGCCCGGGCAGCAATACAATTCTTACATGGCTTTTCCTTCTTCCAGAAATCATAACAATGGCATAATTCCATGTCCCCGCCTGGATTGTCGTTCTCTTCCAGCCGGAACTCCCGCTTATCCAACAGTCTTACTACCGTAAAGACCTTTTTATACAATTCCATCTCCATCTGAGCCTGCTGCATTGTCATAATATAATCTGAAGACATGATTTTAATCCTCCTGCACGATTCAAAAATCCGCGCTTTATCGCTCTGTTAAACACATTTATTTTAGCAAATATAAATAAAAACTACAAGTTGTTTAACCAGAAAGATTGTCAAAACTTTGTCCTACTTATTCAGCTACGTTTATACTGACAACTGCTAGTTTTATTGCAGCCATTCTGAATTTTATTTTTGTGGGCGGCAAATGGGTGGCAAATTCACTGAATCACACTGAACACAGTCGAGAAACCGCCTATTTACGCACTAATTCACACACAGTTTCGCAGTGATTGCAGAACGGGAACATATCAACCGGCTGAATCTTTTCCACCTTATAATGATGCTTTGTCAGATATTTCAAATCTCTTGCCAACGTCTCCGGATTGCAGGAAATGTAGATGACTTTCTTCGGAGATAACTTTACAACAGAAGATAAGAATCTCTCATCACTTCCGGCTCTCGGCGGATCCATAAATACCACATCGGCTTTCTCACCTTTCGCTGCCATCTCAACCATAAATCTTCCGGCATCTCCCTGATAAAATGCAGCATTCGTAATCTTGTTCTCTTTTGCATTGATCCTGGCGTCTTTTACTGCATCTTTGTTTAGCTCCACGCCAATCACCTTACCGGCTTTCTTCGCAGCAATCAGCCCAATCGTTCCAATTCCGCAATACGCATCAATCACCGTCTCTTTTCCTGTCAGGCCGGCATAATCGATGGCAGTCTGATATAAAATCTCTGTCTGCACCGGATTGACCTGATAAAAGGACTTCGGTGAAATACGAAACATACAGCCACATAATCTGTCTTTAATAAACCCCGGACCGAAAATCGGCTTTTCCCGGTCTCCCAGAACCATGCTTGTCTGTCTGTCATTTACATTTAACACAACGGTCGTAATCTCCGGATGCGCTTTTCTAAGCGCTTTTACAAAATTATTTTTCGATGGAAAGATCGGTGAACCTGTGACAAGGACGGCCATAATCTCTCCTGTAGAAAAACCTCGGCGGATCAGCACATGACGCAGAAGTCCATAGCCTGTGTCCTCATCATATGTCCGGATTTTAAATGATTTCAACATTCCACGAATCGTCCGGATAATCTCCTGACTCTTTTCGTCTTCAATCAGGCAATTCTCCACCGGAACTACTCTATGCGTTCCTTCTTCGTAAATACCGGAAATAATATTTCCTTTCCGGTCACGGTCAAATACCGCATGCACTTTATTCCTGTAATAATATGGATTCTCCATTCCGATGATTGGACAGACCTTCCCGTATGCTCCAAAAAGACTCTGTTCTTTTTTCTGCTTTTTCTTAAGCTGCTCTTTATAAGGAATACCCTGAAACTGGCAGCCACCACATTTCTTCGATATATTACATTTCATAATTTCTTACTTACCTGTTACCATTCATATATATTCTGACAGTAACTCTCCTCTTTCATTAAATTGCTTCTTCTATTATAAATTGTGGACATTTTCCCTGCAACCTTTTATAATCAAATCATGTTGTTATTTAAAGGAGAGATCAAATGAGTACTAATCAACACAATCGCGAATCTTTTGGCAGTCGTTGGGGCTTTATCCTCGCCTGCATCGGCTCCGCCGTCGGCATGGGAAATATCTGGATGTTTCCAACCAGAGTGTCCCTTTACGGAGGTGGCTCTTTCCTGATTCCTTATATATTTTTTGTTGCCCTCATCGGCTTCACTGGAGTCATTGCAGAAATGAGCTTTGGCCGTGCTACCAGATCTGGTCCGGTCGACGCATTTGGCTGCGCCTGCGAGGCAAACGGCAAACGAAAACTCGGAGAAGCCCTTGGCATGATTCCAGTTCTCGGTTCCCTTGCAATGGCAATCGGATACACCGTCGTTATGGGCTGGATTTTCAAATATGCAATCGGTACCCTGACCGGTTCGACTCTTGCCCCAGATAATGTAGAAGAATATGGAACTGCTTTTGGCAGTATGGCTTCTGCATTTGGAAATAATGGATGGCAGATTGGCGCTTTGATTATCTGCATGTTAATCCTCATGCTCGGTGTCGGGGGCGGAATCGAACGTGCCGGTAAAATCATGATGCCGCTTTTCTTCTGCCTGTTTGTTATTCTGGCAGTTTACGTTGCATTCCAGCCGGGAGCCATTGACGGATACCGCTACATTTTCCGGGTGGATCCGGAAATGCTGGCATCCCCGTCTACATGGATTTTTGCTCTTGGGCAGGCATTTTTCTCCCTGTCTGTTGCGGGAAATGGAACTCTGATTTATGGTTCCTACCTGTCAGATAAGGAAAATATACCCGCTTCTGCCGCAAAAGTAGCACTTTTTGACACCATCGCCGCAGTCCTTGCAGCCCTGGTCATCATTCCAGCTATGGCAACCACCGGAGCACAGTTAAATCAGGGAGGACCGGGACTATTATTCATCTTCCTGCCAAATCTGATTCGTTCCATGCCGGGAGGCCGGATCATTGCAATCATTTTCTTTGCAGCCGTATTCCTTGCAGGGATGACATCACTGATCAACTTATACGAAGCACCAATTGCAACGGTACAGGAAAAACTACATTTATCCCGCGTACCTGCATGCGGTGTCATTGCAGCAATCGGAATCATCGTTTCACTTCTGATTCAAGGCATCGTCTCCACATGGATGGATATTCTTTCTATATACATTTGTCCACTGGGCGCGGGACTCGCCGGAATCATGTTCTTTTGGGTATGTAAGAAAAGCTACGTCGAAGAACAAGTCAATAAAGGCCGGGAACGGAAATTCACCAAATACTTCATTCCTGTCTGCAAATACATCTATGTACCAATCTGCTTTATCGTACTGATTCTTGGAATCGCACTTGGCGGGATTGGATAAGAACAAAGAATGTGCCTCGGCACATTCTTGCGCCTGCGGCGGTCGCTTGCGACACCTACCTTGTACGCCGCAGTGCGCATCCCTAGCGGAGCGTTTTTTATATGTTAGGAAAGAACTTTCCTAACATATAAAAAAGAATCTGGTTATCCTCATTAAAGGATATCCCGATTCTTTTTTTACATATCAAACTCTATGATGCGCTTTCTGCTTTATCTCCAACTCGAAATCTTGCCATGCAGATCAAAGTCGCCACTGCCACAATCACTCCACCTGCAAATCCTATATCTTTCAGCGAAATCTTTGTATACACTGTTCCGCCAAACCAGGTTCCGCAGCCAATTCCCAGATTGAAAATTCCCGAGAAGATCGCCATAGCAACAGATGATGCAGCTGCAGAGACACAACCAATCAACTCTGCCTGAAAACTCACCTGAAATGCCATAATCGCCAGTCCCCATCCAGCACATACCAAAATCACGGTATACATATTGACTGAAGCTGGATATAAGAGCAGCAGAGCTGCCACAACACCAATCATAACGGTCTGAACAAAAGCATACCGATGATCATCATAATATCTTGAGAACAAATAACTTCCTCCAAGCCCCGCTACTCCGAATAACATCAATGCCATAGTTACCCAGTTACTCGGAAGTCCTGCTACTTTCTGCAAAAACGGCTCGATATAACTGTAGCTTGTATAATATCCGGTCGCCACAAGAAATGTAATTACATAAATGCTCATCAATCTTGCATTTTTGAAAAGCTCCGGAAGCTGTCCCACGGAAAATGATTCTGTTCCTTCCAGCTTCGGAAATACAAATGCCAGATAGCCAAGTACCAGAAATGAAACTATCGCCACACATAAAAATGTCATTCGCCAACCGATCTGAAGTCCGATCATTCGGCCAAGCGGCATTCCAAGTACCATGGCAATTGACGTTCCGGTAATAATTGCACTAAGAGCCTTTGACTGATGCTCTTTCGCCACAACCCGAACTGCAACCGGTGATGCGATCGCCCAGAAAATGGAATGTGCACACGCCACACCAATACGTGACAATACAAGAAATGTAAAGCCACTTGAAATTACCGACAACACCTGACATACCGCAAACACACTTAACGTTCCAAGCAGCAATTTCTTCGGCTGTATCCTGCATACTAACAACATCAGAGGCAGCGACAATAACGTCACAGTCCAGGAATAGGCTGTAATCATCACGCCCGCCTGAGCCTCCGTCATATGAAACTCATTAGATATATCCGTTAAAAGCCCAATCGGCATAAATTCCGAAGTATTTACCAAAAACGCTGAAATCGTCATACCGATCAACGGGAGCCACTCCCGTAAAGTCATCTTCGTCTTCATCTATATTATCCTTCCCAATTATGTTAAAAATCATTATTTGCCCGCGAACAATTATAGTATAAGGCGTTGCACAGTGTCAATAAAGTATATATCTAAAATAGTTGAACCTAAAATGAATTTCTAAATTCCATGCCCCTCTTTTTTCTAGACTTTTCTTTTTTCACACCCCTTTTTACGTACAGTACATCTAATTTGAGATTATAGTGACAGATTACTATACAAAAACATAATATCAAAAACATATTATTGGCATAAAAAACAATTGTATAGATATATTAATCATATTAAAATAAGTAAAATATATTATTATAAATAATGGGAGGAATGATATATGAAACGCGAAAAACAAACAACTAGCTTAAATAAACTTATTATTAAAGTGAAAGAAGGCGAAAGGATACAAAAAAATATTGGAAGAATATTTCGAAAATATAACATTATAGAATATAAAGAACCAGGCGAAACTTTGACAATTAATGATTTTTACAAAGGCTATGGCGATGGCTGTTTTTATTTATCCAATATAGACTTGGAAAGTGATATACAACCGAAAGAATTAACAATTACATTTATTAGCAATTCTTATCCGGATAAAATGATTCGGCATTTGAAAAATTTCCGAAAACTTGAGGTCGAATTGATGGAACCAGGAATATATTATGTTACAGGAGATGTTATTATATTTCAGATAATCGTAATAAATGAACTGGATTCGCAAGAAAATAAGGCACTGTATGCATACGGTGAATATTAAGTTACTTTTTAATCATATCCAAGATAATATAAACAATAAGAAAGCTTACATTCATGAATACTTCATCATTTATACACTTTCTATTAAAACACTTCAAAATTGAATATACAAAACATGAGCGTTCTGGGATTTATGGTTTTATCCAAGTTTTAATGGCATATAATTCCAACAAAATCGAAGGAAGTACCCTGACCGAGGAACAGACCGCCTCTCTCTTTGATACCAGAGTCCTCCCAAAATCTGAAGACTATTACCGTGCAAAAGATGTAGAAGAAATGAATGGTCATTTCTTAATGTTCAATAAAATGCTTGATACTCTGGACCTCGAACTCACAGAAGAACTAATTAAAGATTTTCACTATGAGCTAAAAAGCGGGATATTCGAAGATCGCGCAAATGGCTACGCAATCGGCGATTATAAAAAGCGTCCTAACATGATAGGCATATATGAAACAGTACTTCCAAGCCAGGTATCCGATGAAATGTCCCAATTATTAGCCTGGTACAATAATCAGGATATTTCCCTAGAAATACTTGCCGAATTCTATGCCCGCTATGAAAGTATTCACCCATTTCAGGACGGAAATGGACGAACCGGGCGTATGATTCTCTTCCGTGAATGTCTCTATCACGGCATTGCTCCATTTATCATCGAAGACGCTAATCGCCCAGAATATCTCGATGGCCTGAAATCATACCGTCAGGGAAAAGACGTGACAGCATTGACTTCATTATTTCAAAAAGAACAGGAATACTACTGGAATCGTTGTCAGTACTTTCTGGCAGAATAAATGTATATGCGAAAGAGGTCCGGTTGGACCTCTTTACTTTACTTCAAATGCCCGATTCATCTCTTTTCTTCCATATTGCTCCTCCGTATCGGCTCATTTCTTATGCCATTATACGTTTGGCAAATGTCAGAAACTGTCTCTCTGCAAAAGTTTTTCTATAAAATTGCTATTTTCTTCCACCTTAATCAATCAAATCGTTCTGAAATCTGGACAAATGTTCATATGGCAGAATGAGGCGCCCACGATACAGTCCGCAGCCGTCGTTAATCAGGCTGTTATTCATTGCTGCGAACATATTAACATCAAGTTCTTTTAAATCTAAATTAAAAAGTTTCATTCCGCGCTCGTATGCCTCATCGAAGTAAATGCATTCCCCTTTTGGAACTGCATCTCTTCTTGCTCGTTCATGCTCCTGACGCTTCTCATACCCCAAGTGATTCGCCGGTCCGATTTCCGCGATGTCGTCCATTTTCTTTGTTCGAAGCTGCACTTCCATATAGCTTCTGGACGTATTATCATAAAATGTGATATGTAAAGACTGATAACCGTACATGGTCGGGTTGGATATGAAATCTCTGTAATATGGCTTTACTTCGCCGTCCAACAAGTCTGATTTACTCTCCCGGACTCTTTTTGCCGGCTCGGCTGTAAAGCCGCGTTCTTCCAGAAATCCCGGCAGCGCATTGGCTATCTGATAAAGATATTTCATCTCTTCCTCTTCGAGATTCTGTCCCGGCTTCAGATGACATTTCGGCAATGCAATTACAATCCGATATGCGATAATATCCCGAAAACAGCTCAGTTTTTCTTTTAAATCTGCCACGGCCGGATATGTTCCATGTTCCTCATAATAATTATAAATGTATTCCACAATGTAGCCGTTGAATTTTTCTTCTGTACGTATCAAAGATTTGATTCTTCCACGAAATGTAAAGGCGAGAAATGGAAATTCTTTTGCCATGTACTTGTAAAATTCCCGGATTTTCTGTGACTGGGAAGTCAGGAAATCGTTGTGCTCCAGCATTTCCTGTACTTGAAGGAGACAATTGCTATGCACAAGGTCGATTTCATTATGTGTCCGCTTTGCTTCTTTTCTCAAATCTGTCATATAATTTTGTATAATTTTAAAGATCGTATCCCCGGAATATAAATAATCGTTTAATGTAACCATCTGTCAGTCTCCTTTACTCGTCTGGATTCAATGGATAAATGCTGTATCTACTGCATTTCTCATCATCAACCGAATCTCTTCATCGGTAATTCTATAATGCTCCTGAATAAATTGCAATTCTTTTGTCATGGTTGTGTTGCTGACGGTCCGGTTATCTGTGTTGATCGTCACCTTGATCCCGTTGTCCAGGAACTCCCGAAGCGGATACTGGCTTTCGCTTTCTACAGCTTTCGTCTGAAGATTGCTGATCGGGCACATCTCGACACCGATTCCTTTTTCCCGGATCATTTTCTGGACTTCTGAATTACCTCGCATGGCGATTCCATGTCCGATTCGAAGTGCTCCTGCCTCTACGGAATCCAGAATGTTCTGCACGTTTCCACACTCCCCGGCATGAATGGTAAATGGCATTCCAAGCTTTTTTGCTTGTCCAAATAACTCCATGAATTCTGACATCGGATAGATGGCCTCAGCTCCTGCAAGGTCTGCCGCGCACACACCATTTCCAAGGTATTCTCTTGCTGTCCGGATCATACGGAGATTCTCCTCATAGCTGTGATGGCGCATGGCACAGGTAATAATGCCATAATCCACACCGAACTCATTTTTTCCACGATTCATCCCCCGAATGACTGCCTCTATCACCTGACCGCAGCTTAAGTTTTCATTTTCTGATAAAAGCGGGGCAAACCGCACTTCCGCGTACCGGACATTTTCCTGACTCATACTTTTTAATACGTCATACCCTGCCAGCTCCAGTCCTTCCTCGTCCTGCAGACACTGTCCCGGAAGATCGAATTTCTCCAGATATTCCTGAAGGCTCTGGCAGTCATCAGATACATGGATTTCAGAAGGCTCTACTTTTCTTCCAAGACGGCTTTCCAGAAATTCCCGACTCAGTGAACCGTCCAGGTGACAGTGCAGTTCTATTTTCGGCAATGCTTTCAATTCTTCCAATGTCATAGCTTATCCCACTTTCTTTTATCATCTAACATAGGCTCATTATAAAACAAAGGCTATCACTTTTCAGCAATAACCTTCATTTTTTATTGATTTGGAACAATTCCTCATAAAATAGTATGGCATACTTTAAAATGTAGAAGTCATATGCTGCTTTGCAAAACCAGACTTTATAGTATACCTTAAAAGATTTATAATCAACTCACATGAAAGGAGAACGTATCATGAAATTAGAAAAAGAAAAAATGAAATACCTGATTACCGGCGATAAACATTCACATTTTTCAGACGTATTTACTTATATAGCATCTGTAAATAATCCAACAACAATTACCATCATTGTTCTTGGTGATGCCGGAATCAATTATTATGGTTTTCCAAAAGATGATAAATTGAAGTCAAGCCTCAATAAAATCGGATGTACATTTTTCTGTATACATGGCAATCATGAGATGCGCCCGGAATCACTTCCAACATATCAGGAAATGAAGTGGAACGATGGAATCGTCTATGTTGAAAAAGACTACCCAAATCTACTTTTTGCAAAGGATGGAGAAATCTATAACATCAACGGTAAAAAAACACTTGTAATCGGTGGCGCCTATTCTGTAGACCGGGATTATCGCATCAGAATGAATCCGCACTGTCCATTCTGGTGGCCAGACGAACAGCCATCCGATATAATCAAAAAACGCGTTGAAAACAAACTGGGCGAAAATAACTGGAATGTTGATATTGTTTTATCCCATACTGTTCCACTAAAATATGAACCAACCGAAGCATTTATCGAAGGTATGAATCAGGATATGATTGACAAGTCAACAGAAAAATGGCTCCAGACGATTGAAGACAGGCTAACCTACCAAAAATGGTATGCCGGGCATTATCATGTAGAAAAATGCACTGGGAAGCTGGAAATCTTGTATCACAATATTCATGAACTCTGATACATTTTGTACCTAGAAAGAATTGGGGCTGACAGATTGTCAGTCCCAATTCTCCTATCCTCTAAAATTAGCAATCGATTTTCTCACCTTTGAAAATATTTACATCGTTTTTGTTCCAAATCACAAAAATTTCTCTCTATTCCAGTTTTTTGATTTCATTATACACGATTTCATATCGCTCTCCCGCACAGGTCATGTGATAATGACCTGCATACCATCGGAGTAAATGTTCTCCAAATATATCTGCAATTTTCTGAAGCCACACTTCCGTTCTTTTAGCCTGTTTATCTGTCTCATAATCATTCTCATCAGGTGACCATTTTATCGGAAGCATATGTGATAAGACATAAGTGTCTTCCGTCATTTTCGCAGTCTTTTCGGCTATCTTCTGAAATTCTTCATCTGAAAGCTGCTCGTCATACCAGTAACCATATCCACGTAATACTCTTTCAAAGAAATCTTTTGAATATCCGCCGCCAATCACCAGAAATCTTTTTCCTTCAATCGTATAACACTCACCGTCTTTTAAAAAGATCAGATCCGGACACTTTTCTTCCACATAAGCCAATCCATCGTAAAACATTTTTTCTTTGTATGTATCCAACTTGGACGGGCGAGCCTCATGATTGCCTCGGACAAAAAGAATCTGGACAAATATTTTTTCTTCTTTTAATTCATTTATTTTTCGTTGCAATCTCTCCTTTTGCTTCATGTCTCTTTCGTCCAGATAATAGTTAAGTCCAGCATCACCAAGCAGGATTAATACTGCATTGCTTACATTCTGTCGACGAATCTGCTCCAGCCACTTCAGAATTCTTCTGATATCCCCATGTATATCCCCTGTATAATAAATGATATTGCATCCCTCCTATTCCACGTCGCACAACAGCTCTTCTGTAAAGTCATCTGGCAAAGTAAGCAGCCTGGATTTTAAGAAGTTCTTCTCTAACACTGCTGGATGCGCACCGTTATTTAAAATGCACTCGATCACCTCTATGTCTTCTCTTAACTCAGCCACGGAATGGTAACCTGCAGTCTCGTTCTTCTCTTTCATGTCGTCCACCACTTCTTCTACAGACTCTCTCTGTTCCCGGTCAAGTGTTGCCTTTTCAAATAATTCACATGCAATTTCGACAATACTGTACAAGTCATCTGCAACAGAGAGATTGTTCACAGATTCAATAAAAGCCCGAGCTCTTTCCGGACAATGATCTGTTGTTCGGAACATCTGCTTATGATTTCTAACAGTTAAAATTCCAAGAGATCCGTAGCTGTCTGTTGTACTTCCCAAGCTTTCATTTTCTTTCATGCGATCCGCAACTTCCATAATTTCCTTCTTCGTTAAGTTTGTTATATCAACCTTATAATCATCCAGCTTAATGACTGTTCCGAAATCCAGAAGAAGCATGCTCTGATTTTCCCCGTCTCCCCGAACAAACAGATTCTGAGGTTTAATGTCACCGTGAAGATAATTTTTACTGTTTAAATGCTCCACAATAATCAGAAGCTGATAAAGATATCGCAGACATTCCTCACCAGTAAGTATCTGTCTCATAATTTCACAGAGTGTTTTTCCGTCGTTCGTATCCATGACTATATAAGATGAGTCTCCAAAACGAGTAAATAGTTCAGAATGATAAACATAAGGGCTGTTACTTTCATCTGCGTTCTCATCAAAATATACAGCCTGGTTTGTTGACAATTCTCTTTTAATGTTTTCTTTTTGTATCTGTAATTCCTTTTCTCTGTCTTCTGTAATTGAAATAGGATCCCCTATCTTCTTTCTTACATAAATATTCTCCTCCTCTGCTTCTTCCGGAAAATACTCTTTCACAATGCAGACAGATTTGCTTCCATTTTTATTTCGTATTGCTTTATATGCAATAGCAGATCCACCATTACCAACAATCTGGATTAATCTGACCTGTTCCGTGCCATTGCTGTCACACAATACAAACGCTTCATCCGAAGATAATACAATATCTTCTTTTATTAATCCTAATCGGCTCATTCTGAACAAACCTCTTTTCCTTGAACGATGTTGTGAAAAACAGAACAATAATGGGTATAAAGCATCTCTCTCTCAAACTTTTTCGAAAGCTCTCCTAATTGATCAATACGATTGAATGCCTCTTGATAATACTGCATAAACGGATTATTATTCGGAAGCTCTAAGTTAGTGTCAAATCTACAATTTTTAAGCATATTATCCACGTATTTACGATCTATTTCTTTACAGCCACAACGCTTGCATACAAGTACTGTTAATAGTAACATCTCTTTTGAAACCTGATTCTTTCCTGACATGACTGCATTGAAAGGCTTCCCTGATCTCCTGAAAGCTACTTCATTGTCAACATCTCTAAGAAAGTCCCATGCTTTTTTTTCGTTTCCAAAAATAGTTTTTTCAATCCGTAGAATTTGATTTCTTTGAGTTTTATATTCCTCGTTCTTCTCATACTGGTCAAAAATACAATCCCATTCTTCTTTCTTACAGTAATCGAATACAAGATATTTTCTTTGGATAAAATAAGAAACATCTTTTTTTTCACCCTCCATAGTTTCCATATATTTTCGTCCTATTTTTTCTATAGAAACCCTGGCATTCCAATTTATATATTCACGCAGTGATTCTTTTTGAATCTCCCATTGTTCTGCAAATAATTTTTCGCTTAGTTCTCCTTCTTCTATATCCTGTTCTTCAATATGATCCCTAAAAAATTTTTTCACTTTCTTACTGTCAATCTTCACCCATAAATCGCTGCTTAGTTTTTCAAAATCATATGGCTTGAATTCAACCTCTCCTCCAAAGTAAACACGTCTGTATTCCTCTCGTATATTCTCCAACGTTTCTTCAACATTTTTTTCAATCAACTTTGAAATCATGCGACTTAAGTACCATGTTCTTCGCCAAAGAGCATGGTCGATTTTTATCATAAAATCTTTTGGAAAAATATCAGAATAGGATAATGAGGCATCAGGCATCTTCTTATTTTTTTCTTTATACTCCTCGATTTTCCGAGTCAATGTTTTATCAAACTCTAAATAAGTCTTCTGCGTTTTTTTTTCGTCTTCTGCCAGCCCCTCTTTTACAAAATCTCTGAACTCTTCATATGAAATCCCCTTTTTTCCACCTTCTCCGCCTTCTCCACGAAAATCCTGATGAAGATTGTGATAATCAAAGGTTTCTGTTTCGTCTGTATCTTCTTCTTTTTTCTTGCTTTCTTCCTCTCGTTTTAACTGCACCATAAGGCTAATAAACTGCTTCCAGGTACAATCGGAAGAAAGGGAAAAATGGGTTATTACATTTTCTCGACTATTATCGACAAGTTTGTTAAATCCTGCTGCCTCTAATAAGTAATTCAGTAGATTTAAGTAATCTGTTTCATTGTCTTCCAGTGGTATCTTACATTCTTTCAGCCAGAACGTCAGAAACACACACCAATCCACACTTGGCTCCTTCATGATTTCGTCTGAGACCCTTTCTTTTATTTTCTCCAAAGTTCTTGGCTGCTTCGTAATATCCAGTGCTTTAATCATCATGTTATAATAATATTTATGGTAACGTTTTAACTCTTTCTTGTCTTCTGCGATCATATCCTCTGCAATTTCTTTACTGGATTTCACCTTATCAGCAGTCGTTTTTTTTGATTTATCCGTCTTTTTCTTATATTCTTTAATAAGCTTATCTACATCTGCCTCATCAGCAATTTTTTCTGCAAATGTCTTTACAAATCTATAATCCATCGTACTTTCCTCACTTTCATTACAGCAGACTCTTACATTTCTTTTGGTACTCTTCCACGACTCCAAAAACCTTCTTCTGTTTCTTGATCCATTCACAGTCTGCAAAAATCTGCAGCTTTTGATACAGGCTTTGAATCAACTTCATATTAATGCGGGCATGTCCGGTCGCTGCATTAAACACGTATTCTACCTGCGCAGAAATTTGCTCTGTAATTTCTTCTTTCAGCGCCTTCGGATAGTCAGCGTTCTGCGTTAAAATCTGCTGTTCGCAGCCCAAAGCACGCTCGATACATTCCTCAGGAAATCTATAGTCTTCAAATAACAGACAATCTTCCACTGTACGGTCCGGATGCATCTCACGCCAGCCGGATTTAAAATATTCATAACCTTTTAATGGATCACCCTGCCAATAAGCATCCTGCATTAACGTCTCGTATGAACGAACCACTGCTGAAACTGTGCAGTACTGCTTTTTATACTCCATCGCCTGTAAGTGCCAGCTCTCGGCCTTTGCAAATGCTTTGTATGATTCCTGCTTGTTTCTGTTTCGTTCTTCGAAACCCATTTTGTAATAATACGCGCCTATGTTGCTGAGGACTCTGCCATATAAATCATGTATTTTCGCGTCACGGCCTTCCAGCGGAATATCCTCAAGTTTCATCTTTGCCCGCATAATATAATCCAGGCATCGCATATTAGTATCATCATCCTCTAGCGTCACAGCCCACTTCACAGAGTAAAAGAGAAAATTCATCTTCTCTGCCCGTTCATAAATGCTATGATAGGTCTCTGGAATCTGCTCAAGATAATCAATGGCAATCCATCCAATTTCTGCTGCTTCTTTTCCTTGTGAAAGATCATCATACACACCAGATAATTCCTGATAAAAACTCTGCGCGATGTCCATTCTCTTTTCTTCTGGTCTGATACCGTATCTTAAAAATGTCTGGGCCAACCGTTTTTTTTCACTGGAAAATATAAACTCTGCCACATCCAGGAAACGGGTACGGCGATGTAAGTTTTTCTCCTTCTTCGTCTTTCGATACTCAAGCCATTTTACCAGATTCTGCATAAATGTTTCCACCTGCTCATGCCCGCCTGCTTCTCCAATCATTTTCAGTCCTTTTACAGCGAAATAATCACGGAGAATTTCATGTCTGAACTGCAGTTTTTCACTTACCAGTCCGATATTTGTCACCATCTTGTAAACTGCCTCAAAGCTGATTTCTTCTGCAGGTGGATATTGTTCAAAAGCCTCCTGCGTCAACGTCTGTAAATCTTTCTCTTCTTCGTACTGTTTTTTCAGAAGACCAAGCTCTACATGAAAAGCAATATATGGAATCACACAATCTAACACATACTTTCTGACAGCCAATGCATGATCTTCCTGCTTATCTTTGTGTAAGGCAATTTCTTCTTTATAATAGAGTTCCAAAAGTTCGTATTTATTTGTAATATGAATCGCCAGCTCCGGTCGTCTTGAGTATAATCTTCCAAACATTTTCAAGAACATTGGATTCACGAGAAGATTTCTCAAGTGCCCTGGCAACATATCCGTTTCTTTCAAATGAAGATACGCCCGAATGCGTTCATTTGTAATCTGCTGAAATCTTAACACTTTGAACTTCTCTCGCAGGTCTTCCGGAATACTCTCATTTCTTCTTGTCGATAGTACGATGTGAACATTTTTGCAGGACAGCAGACATTGGACATCCTCGCAGATGAAATCCATAATTGTCTGCCCGCCGATTTCATAATTATTTACTTCATTCATTCCATCTAAGACAAAGAGATACTCTGTGCTATCCTGCGTACTGCGGATCATTTCTTCAATAGCTTCTTTTGTGACCTGATGAGAAAAGAAGCGCTTCAGATATTCAAATACGATTCCAGGCGTTCCGGCCATATAATTCAACTCATTCATCGGAATATAGACTGCCAAATGTTTCTTGCCGTCAAAGTCTCTGCTGCCTGATTCTGCCCTTATTCCTGTGCACAAGTGCTTTAGCTGGGTGCTCTTTCCGAAGCCTCCGGCAGATTCAATAATATAATTGTCTGGATCTGATAAATATTTCTGCAGTAAATTCATATCAGATATTCCTTTCTTTTTTCGTTTTCTCTTACTTCTCAGTATAAATCACCGACGTACAGATGCATAGTAAATGTTCACTTATCCATCCGTATTTTTTTCAGTAATAATCTGAAGCAGTTTGCTGATCAGACTTTCTTTGCCAAGCCGTTCTGCCCGGAGTGGATACTCCATATAAAAAAGCAATAGTGCCATCAGTTTTTCTTTATTTTCGTAGAGTTCTTTATCGCGGACATAGATTTTTGAACACAGGATTCCAAGAAGTAGCTCTGCCTGTCCACTTAGTCCTCCTCGTTTCTTCGACAGGCAGACGTATACAATCGGGATAGCTCCTGGATATTGCGGAGATTCCACTATAATTTTTGAGTTTTTCTCAAGAATATTTTTATATGGAAAAGCCTTTTTGTCCTTCAGTTTCAACTCAATCCGTCGAAGCCGGAGTATCAGTTCTGTCGCCTCAGGGAATACATCGGGACTAAACTTTCTTGCTTCACATTCCACCTCCTCCAAGAGCATTTCCTCCGGTATTTTCTGAAATTCTTCTACCAGTTCTTCCCATGTTACTTCATACATCTTTCGCTCTCCTCTTTCACATTTGTCTTCTGAAAATATGGAGGCTCTCCATAGAGCATTCCTTTGTGAACAATGATTTTGTTGTATCCATGCACTTTCATATCAAAGAAATAACTGGCATCCACCAACTGATTTAAAATATTTTTGACACTTCTTGCGCCTGCCGGGTCATGCTCTGCCATATCCAGAACTGCTTCTATGACCTCCGCTTTCACCTCCAGTATAAAACCAGATTTCTTATATAACTGCTGCATCCTTTTTAATTCTCCGGTTTCCGGGCGCAACAGAATCTCTTTTAACTCTGATCTTGTAAGCGAATTCATTTGTTCAATGTTCTGTATTCTCCCAACAAACTCATGTTCCCCGCCAATTGCGAGGAGTTTTTCACGAAGCCCCTTCTTTAAATCTGTTATCTGTGATGCATCTGTAAATCCCACTGGTTTCCTTTCATATTTTTCCAAATCTTGAATTCTTGGGAATGCACCGCCGAAAATAAACAGGATATTTTTTGTATCAATTCCAGAGAATGTCTCCGTCCCGGCCACTGCCGAAAGCAGCTGTTGTTGAACTACTGCATTCACATTGTCATCATGAGAATCGTAATTTGTGTTGATAATTTTATCTACTTCATCCAGATAAATAATTCCCCTTTCCATAGCAGGATGCTGGTTGCCATACTCTGTTTTGAATTTTCTAAACACATCTGTGGTACTGGCGCCTGCAAATCCAGATGCCGTTAACTGCGAGCAGTCAAAAGTAGTCAATGTCATATCAAGGCCAGGAAAGCTTTTGATTGTCTCTATGATATGATTTTTTCCAGATCCACTTGGACCTACCATCAACAGATTACTTCTTACTTGCTGATATTTCCAGTTATATAAGAGCACACACAACTTTTTCTTTAATCTTTCCTGCCCCACGACATACTTGTCCATGTGCTCTTTGAGATTATTCATAAAACTGGCTTCATCCAGCTTCATCTTCAAATTCGTTTTCTGCTTTTTCTTCTGCTTTTCTCCAGTATCTCCCTTACGTCTGTCATCTCTTTTATCCGTACGATACTTTGGCATTCGTAAGAAATTTCGGAAAACACATTGCGTGGCATACTGATCAGTCGATGAATCTGATCTTTTTTCACGGGCCTGGTAATAGTAATAAAGTAAATTTGCTGTGTAACTCATTTTTTCATAGCCCTCGATTGAAAGAATATCGTCAAACACCTGATTCACATGATTCAGTTTCCCTATCGACTCATACCAGGCAAACTCGCCGGTTACTAATGTTTTATATAAGTTCACCATCAGTTCACATACCGTCTGTTTTTCTTCTTTGTATGTATGTTTCATATAATTAAATACGGGACGGATGTAATCATATGCATAGCCAGACAGCTCTTCCATTTCCTGCTCATCATAGCTGGTGTGCTTGTAGTATTGCTCCCGCATCTCCGGCTCCAGCTCTCGCAGCGCTTCCATTGCCTGATCGACATCTTTTGTAAATAAATGATCCATCTTAAAACACCTCCGGCATTTTGCACTGACTTTTATCACAGCGATTCTTTGCGCTTATCTCTCTTGCCTTTTTTGTATTTACATACATAGCCGGACGAATTCCCACTTCCTCGTCTTCTCGTTCTAGGAGCTGTTTTTCTCCTACTTCATCAATGGCAGAAATCCAACCAAGGTCCCACGCATAGCTATTATCTTCTTTTTCATTGTGAAGCCAATACGCAGAATTCGTGTAACGAATCTTTATTACATCGTCTTCACAGTCGCTGAAAGCTATATCTGCTCTTCTTAATTCTTCTGTCGTCAGATATCTTTCTGCCTCTTCCTCAGATAGCAGAAACCAGTTGCCTGCCGGCTGCTCTATAACTGCCTGCTTCTCTTCTTCAGAAAGGCAATTTCCATACAATTTATCTATGACGTTATTCTCAAGATATGAGGGGAAATCTGTGGTACCATAAAACTCCCAGGCCAGGCACTGTTTTGCCAAAAGTAATGTCTGGTCACCCTTTGTAGTCAATGGAATCCACTCAATGGGTGCTTCTACTTTAGTCTGAACAGGATGCATACCATCGGAAATCAAATAACGCCCAAGTAAAAAACTTTTCAATCCAGGCTCTGCATTTGCTACTGTCTCCTCAGCTTCTGTCTCTTCTGCTTCTGTCCCTTCATCTCCTGTCTTTTCGTCCATGTCCTCCTCTTCCACAAAGTTTAAAAACATTTCATCCTGTTCTGGCCACACCATTCTGCCAATTGCAAGTACAATCATCTCTTCCGCAACTTCCATGACTACAAAAATAATCATCAGAAGGGGCAGAAAAATAGCATCCCATTCATCCACAAAGCATCCGATATAATCCAGATGGTCGTAAAGCAAATGAATGTTCACTGGCACAGCGCAGATACCCCAACCGACAAAGATCCATAAAATTTCTTTTCCTTTACAACAGGGCAGAACGGAAACCACCATAAATAATCCGATTGCCAAAATTACCAGCCACCACATAACTTTTCTTCCTCCTTTAAACCCAGATTTTACACACGATCCATCCTAAAATCTTAGCTGCGAGAATCATTATTTCAAGCAACAACGGACTCATAAAAATACCAATCATATATGCTGCAATGACTTCCATATAACCATGGATTCCTTTTGCTAACAGTTGTTTTCGTTTGTCTTTTTCATTCAAAACCATTACCATCCATGTAAATAACTCAAAAGAATCTTTCTCTGCCAGAAGTTCCGACAGCAGGCACATTCCAAAGGCGTCTAAATAAGGAATGATCTGAAGCGCAGCAGCCATGAGAAATAACATTGCTGAGACACTCCCCATTTCCAGAGTAACATATCCTTTCTTCGCCGCCATAACTGATAAAGCTGAAAGAACCAGGGTCATTTCGATGTTAGAAGCATAAATCTGTGCACGTTTCCAAAGTTCTGCCGGCATATCACTGCCTGTCTCTCCTCCATAGATATGTCTTGCGCACTCCTCCGAAAGATAACATAGGAAAATCAGTACAATTACTGCAACTGCATAAAAGATCAGACAGCCGGTTCTGGACATGCTCTGAAAATACCATGCATCGTATACACCTTCTTTCGCACACATTAAGATAAAATAAATTGCTGGCACTGTGGATAACATCAGAAAATAATTCCACAGTGCACAGACTGTATGTAACACTCTTGATTCTTCTTCCATAAGTCTTTTCCTCTTTTATTCTACTCTTCATAATTAACTATCCAGATGATTAACATCCCGACTCAGTTTTGTGCGGATATTTTTCCAAGTGTTTGTATACTTGTGCGCCTCTCTGTAAACCGCGTCTTTGTATGCCTGATACATCATGTCTGCCAACAGTTCTGCAGGGACAGCTCCGGTGCAGCCTCCAAAGGCTGGCACAACCAGAGTTTTTGTGTTATGTTCGATTGCTGTAATCAGTGTGGAACGCATACAATGATAAATCACGGTTGGATCTAAGATGATCTGTGGCTCGCGCATACTTGGTGAATGGAGCAATACAATATCAGTGCCCGGAATATCCACTTTCATACAGGTTCCAACCGGCTGCTCTCCAAGATACTCTTTCTGCAGTTTCTCCTGCACAGCTTTGTACAACTCTTTTCTTCCAAAATATGTGGAAATAGCCTTGTCGTAACCTCCATCCATAAGACCGAAACTGTTTGCAGGACTCACAACTCCATCCACATCACAATGTGTATCCATAAAATGTGTAAACTCGTCTTTTACAATTTCCACCTTGTTTTCTTTTGCAAAGAAAATTTCCCATGCCTTGATAATGCGTGAATTTCTGTCTAATAAGTAAATATATGGAATCATTTTTACCCCTTTCTTTCGTCTGAGCTTCCTGCCCTCCGTTTTCAGTCTGGAAGGCAGGCGTTCTTGATTTTATATTATCTTAACCGTAACAATTTTCTCTTAATTTAACTTGCTTTTTCATCTAAGATATCGTCCACAATCTGTTTCTTCTTCTCAATCTCTTCTTCGCTCATAGCGGAGGTTACTTTTACAGTAGTTTCAACGGATGTGTGTCCTGTCTCTTCCTGAGCCTCTACATGAAGATTGTAGTTTTCATCTAAGTGCATTGTCACTTTAATCGGACTGTTCTTTGGCAAATCCTTCTGAACATTAAGTGTTGCCTGCGCAATCATAGTTCCTTTTGATAGCTCAAGATTACCGTCCTTCTCTAACTCATCGTGAACATTAGACTCATACACATTAATTGCTACTGCCTTCTGGTTGTCTACACGGGTGTAGTACTCTCTTTCAAAGACTGCCGGGAGGGTACTATTTCTCTCTAACATCGTTGAAATCATCAGTTTTTCCATATTCTTTCCGTTCTCGTCTTTACAAAGAGTGTAAGCCTCAATACCATAAGAACGGTTGCAGACCGGAATAAATGTCTTGGATACACCGATATGCTGTTCATCCTCTCCTTTTTTATCAGCTCCAAGAATCTCAGCTGCCATCATTGCTGCTCCTTCGCAGATACTGAATTCTGGATTTTTGAGTCTAATATCTGATTCAGGAAACGCATCTTCCACAGCCTTTTTCAACATCGGAATATGAAAGCTGCCACCGGTCAGCACTAAGCTTGTGACCTGTAAATTCTTCTCTTCCAGTGCTTTTTTCAGTTCGCTCAAAAATGTTCTGAAGTGTGGCATTAACACGTTCTCACATTCTTCTTCATACTGCTTCTGTTCAATCTGAACGTTAACTGTTCCTTCCGGGCCTTTTGCAAAACAGAAGGAGAAGGATGTTTTCTGTTTCTTACTGAGGTCTTCTTTCGCTTTTTCAGACTTTAACATTAAATCCTGCTGGGAAAATTTATCTAAAGAATTCAATGCCTTCATAAGTTCTTTTTTCTTTTGTTCATCTACTTGTGACTCTTCAATTTTCTTTGTAATAATTTTCTTCACCAGACCTGCCATACAGATGTCAAACTCCTTACCGGCAAAGTTTAAGTCTCCTTTTGTGAACAGGGCTCGAATCTCATCATTCGTTACTCCACACACTGTGCAGTCTAAAGTGTTTCCACCACAATCTAAACAGGCAATTGTTCCGCTGAAATCGTTACGGGCATCTGCAGATCTGACGGCTGCATCACTTTCCAGTCTGATATGCACCTTGTCCTTCTCAAAACCGGCGATGACTGTCGCATCTACAAGGGCTTTCTTCTGAGTTTCACTATACTCTACCGGCATTGTGATCAGGATTTCAGACAGTTCACATCCACAATATTCTTCTGCTTCTTTTTTCATTTGTTTTAACATAATCGCTGTCAGTGTCACCGGTGTGTAATCCTTTCCGGCAATGGAGCGGATTACCTTTTCACTGCCCATTTCGCGCTTCCAGGAACAAAAATATTTCTCAGGAGTAATTACAGACTGGTCTTTCGCATTTCTTCCGATAAAGATATACTCTTTTCCGTCTTCTTTTCCAATGAGAATACTGGCCGGTGTTGTCATTTCGCCTAATTCATTTTCAACAGCCTCCATTCTTCCATCTTCAAACACAACTCTTTTTGTGTAATTGGTACTTCCTGCGTCTACAACTAACATTTTTCTCATAAATAAAATCCTCCTTTTTCTTACTGGACTTATAATTTTTTATAAGTCCAGTATAAAGTTCTTGTCATGATTGGTCCGTGCAGTTTTCTTCTATTTTTGCGATATTGTTATTTTTTTAACATCTTCATTGTTTCGTTATAAAGAAATTTCTCATCCATTTCTGTCAGACATGCAGCAAACTGGAACTTCAACATCGCTGCTGTCATCTTTTTCAGCTGGTGCTTGTTCGTAGCTTTTTTTCTGATAAAATGAAGCATTCCCGGATAATCATAGACCAGCTTTATCTCCATTCCCGTCACCTTTTTTGCGTCAGAACATGGGCAGTAAAAGCACATATACAAAAGCTCCATAAAGCTTTCCTGACACATCGTCTCTGCTTCGAACTGATACAATGCACTGCGTAGTTTTCTCAAAAAGCTTTCATACACTCCACTTCCATAAGTCTCATGAAGGTCCTGGATTCTGCCCTGCAGCTCATAGGATGAGACTCCGGCATCCAGCACGTAAGCACGGCACAAATCTACCAGAGCCTTTATCTTCTGCTCACGTTTTTCTTCTTTTTCACATTTTTTAAGACCAGTATTTTTTCCCAGGCTGTTTCCCCAGCTTGCAAGACCTTCCAGTGTCATTCTGTGATATTTTCTGGCATCCAAGTATTCCAGTTTTTCAACCAGTACGATATCCGGATCCTGCAAGGTACATTCGCCGTCTGCTAAAAGAAAAAGTCTTACGCGGCTCTGTAATGCAATACGATTCAGTACTGCCATGATTAGAGCCCGCATACCTTCCGGTATGAGAAGCTGTACTTTATATCCACTCTTCTCTATTTCTTTCAAAGCTCTTATGATTCCAATCATCTTGTCGTACTCCATATGGTTCAGATAATGAGAAAGTACTTCGTTATCGTGTAATTCCTGATTCCAGTGCTCAGGCACTACCCAGTCATCCGGGAAATTTGGATCCGGTTCTTCGGGAAAGAAGAGTTTCTCTAACTGATTCGAAGCGAGATACTGACTGATGTCAGCCAGTTCATCCTGGCTGACCACCATGCCTCGAATAATCTCATGCTTGCGGAATTCATTTCTGGAAGCCCCGACTCTGTACGCATAGGCAACTGCGTATCTTCCGTCTCTGAGAGGACACACGCAGTAACATGTGCCCTTTTCTGCCTTTGCAATCAGTTCGCTGTATCGTTCTTTTATTTCCATCTTCACAGGCTGATCAAGTCCAATCGATGCCACTATGACCTGACCCCCGCGAGTAGGGTCACAGTCTATTACAAATCTTCCTGCTGCCATGTTTCATTCTCTCCTTTATACACTTTAAATCTTGACTTCTTCTTACCTGCTTCGTCCTGTTCCTTCTGTTTCTTCTTTGTGTCCTGAGACTTGTGAGATTGATACTCTTCCTCCTCTTCCCATTCTTCCTCCCATACGTCGTCATCTGAATCGCCGGATAACCCTGATACATCGAGTACCCATTCCAGAAAATTGCGCTGTTTCTTTGATTTTTTGCCTTCCGCCTGCTTTTTTCCGGAAGCGCCAGCTTCACCACTTTTTCTGACAGAAGGATACATATCATTCTTTGCAAGAACATAGAGTAGAGGTTCATCGATGCAGAACGGCGCATAGTCTTCTATATCGTATGTCTCTTTGCATTCACATCCAACACTGGCAATCATGGTAAATTTCAGGCATCTTTCCGGAACCATATGGATCAGGCTCTGGTAAAAGAGTGGCGCTACCTGTTTGATATACTTTTTCAGACTTGCACTTCTCTGATTGAATACATCCCAGCGAAATGCTTTTCTGTGGATTCCTTGTCTTATTACTCCATGCTCAGTCTCAATGGAATTTGCAAACGCATTTTTCAGATAAGGATTTTCTTTATCCAGAAGATCCGCCTTTGTTAAAATGACAAGAATCTCAAAGTCTTCCTGCTCACGAAAAACACTCATTCTCGGTACAAGCTCATCAATCATCTTCTTACACTGAAGCGGATTCCCCTGCTCCGCTGCCAGAATGTCATCCGCTCCTACCATCAAGAAAAAATAATCGTAACAGTACTTTTCATTTTCCCAAGAAACATTCTCTACGCACTCCTGTCCGTCAATGTCCTCCAGCTGTAACATCATATTTCTTTGCATCCATCCACTTCCCCTTGTTACTAAAAATGAATATGGATTAAGCCCCTGGCCGCGTCTGTTACGTCCCGGGAGGACTCCTTTTTTGAAGTCCTCGCAGCATTTTTCATTTCTTTCGTACTGACTGCTTTTCAGCGGAAGATCACAGGAAAAACCAACATCTGTGTCACGGGCAATTTCACTGTGGAGTGTCTCATCAATGAGCTGGTAATAAAAAACGCTTTTGGCACTCATTGGGACGCCCTTCATTCCGATACTCAGCTTTGGAACAGCGCCACAGTGGTAGGGCAGAATCTCACCGGTTCTGTCTGAAAACTTGTTGTATAAAAGCTTTCCTTCCCGTGTCTTAAGAGCAATTGGGAAGTTACCGACCTTTGTATCAAAGATAAATTTCACGCCAGGACTCTGAATGTTGTAAAACTCATTTTCGCTGCCATCATAGACTTCGATTTCTTCATGCGGCATAGTCTCCTTGTCGCAAAAGAGTATCTCTTCCGGTTTCAGCTCATTTCCATCCGAATCTTTCCATGGGATGTAATTCAGCTGGTCACTGCCTCCGTCATCCCATTTTCTTTCATTTCTGCCTTCCATGCTCATATCGAGGAATTCTTCAAGTCTCTTTTTGAAGCCTCTTTTTTTCATCTTTTTATTCTTATTCATCTTCGCTTCCTCCTTCTGTTAACATATATTTCAAAATATCTTTTGCAAATGTACCTGCTGCTGAACTTGTCACAGAGCTGTCTACATCATCAATTGCCACTGTTATCGCAATCGGGTTTGCCTCGCCAAACTCCCCGGTCAGACCACCGGTAAACCATACGGTCTGCATCCCGCTGAGATTTCCATTTCTATCTGCCTTTTCGGCAGTTCCAGTCTTACCAACGAGCCCTGCTTCCGGCATTGCAAAGGATCTTCCCGTGCCGGACTCCATGACTGCCTCAAGTGTCTGCACTACTGTGTCTGCTACATCCTTCTGGCACATCACGTATTCCTTTTCACTTTCTAATTCTTCCCATTCTCCTGCTGTGGCGGATGTCCGTTTTGCTTCGATCCACACAGGTTCTTTTAAGGTTCCTCCGTTGAGCAGCGCTCCTGTAAGAAAATTTAAAGCTTCCGGTGTGATAGTCGTATTTCCATGTCCGATTACAGCGTATCGGAGGTTCTTTTCACGAAGATCTATTCCAAGCTTCTTCATTCCTGCTGTTACCGCTTTTGCTGCAGAACGATTGATTTTTCCGTTCTGTCCTTCAAAGGAATGGTCGCTGTAACGGAACTGCTGAAAGGAATAAGAGGAATCGAACCCCCAGACTTTTAAAGCCTCCAAAAGTTTGTTCGAATCTACATGATCCAGTAAGCTCACAAACCACGCATTGCAGCTCTTCGCCATAGCTTTTGTGTAATCTGTTGTACCATGGTTTGTTTTTCCGGCGCAGTTAATGTGAACCGCCTGAACTCCACTGCCAAAATCGTGACTGTCCGCTTCACAGTCATAGGTGTAATCCACAAGCTGTGGATCTACACTGAGCGCTGCGGCAAGATAGAATGGTTTCATTGTGGAGCCCGGGTGCAGCATGGCATCCAGGCAATTGCCTTCATTGGAATACATTGCTAACACTTCTCCGTTTTTGTAATTGCTCACTACTACATACGCTTTCTCATAACCACTTTCGGCAATCATGGCAGCCAAATGCTCCTGTAAATCTTTACGAAGAGTCAGTTTCACATCACCACCCTTTTTCACAGACTTTGAGGGGACAATCAGATTTTTCATATCCAGTGCGTTCGTCTCTGTCCCGTAAATATATAACGCGTTGCTGCAGATGTTATTACGGATGCCAAGCGTCTGACTGATATCTGCTCCGATGATATCCTGAAATGCTGTGGCTGTTGTCTCATTTTCATATTCCAGGCTGCTTTTTCTGCTGCCATTTGCAATCAACTCTCCATTTCCGTCATAGATGTTTCCCATTTCGTAATTCTGACTCAAATGTACCACCTGACCGACAGAAAAGTCTGTTTCCAGCTTTCCTGAAGCAACACGCATCAGAAAGAGAACAACTGCTGCAATCATTGCTGCCAGAAATACACGGTAAATTACTATACTTCCATTTCTTCTTCTCTCTCGTAACATAAATACTTCTCCTTTCCCAATAACCCGATGTGAATTCCGGCAAGCACTGCATACATTACATTGACACTGCCTCTTGAAATAAATGGCATTCCGACACCTGCCGTAATAAAGGAACCTAGGTTAGATGCCACATGCATGACCAGCACTGTCATAAATACAATTGCTGCTGTTAAGTTCACATACCTGTCATAGCTGCACAGTCCCGGTTCCAGTTTGAACATCCATCTACCAAAGAGCATCATAAGAATAATCACAAGCACCGCAAGAACTACAGAATAATCATTCATCAGTAAGACTGTCACGTGATCTGTGTCTAACTGGCGGTAAATCGCCCGTGGAAGATCTCCGATGGAATTGCCCCAGAATCCCGTTCTTGGAAGATTCCGGAACATATATAATACCGTTTCTGCGGCCTTCGCATTCGTTGTATTTACTGGGTCAACCATCACTTCAAATCTCTGGCTGATATGTCCTACCTTCAGCGCAATGAACAATGCCGAAGCCATGCATGTGACGGAATAAGATACCTTTGTCCACAAGCTCTTGCAGCGAAGCCAGAACAAAAACGATCCGGTAATTCCAATGACCAGAAGTAATCCGTATTCATTGACAATCGCGCAGCCAAGAAACAGTACGCCTTCATACAAAAGTAACAGTGCCAGATTCCATGGCATCTTCTTCACATCAGATCCTACATATCTGTTCTCATCCATTGTTAGTAAGGCTGCCGCCACAAACGGGAATCCTGCAAGGACAAGTCCGAACAGCATAACTCCAAAGATAGTAAGATAGGATCCTCCTACTTTCTTTCCTGTCAGGCGGGCTCCAATCATTGCCAGCGGGAGTACCACCGTCAAAAGTATATTCAATGCACGGATACGATAGATCTTTGTGTGACAGATAATCAGACTCACAAGCACAAAGACTCCGATTACCATCACGACCTCCTGAAGACCGGTTGACTTCAACATGCTCCAACGTGAAATTTTATACTGTCCCTGTGTGTCCGGCATGGTCCATGTGCAATAGGCCACTGATAATCGGAGATTTAAAATTACTCCCAACATCATGATGCCCTGGCGGACTCTTTTGTTACTGCAAATGATATACCCGTCTACAACAAATAACATTACAAGCATAAGGCCCTGTGTATATCCGAGCATGGGGTACATGGTTCCGTAACTAATGGATGCAACGGTCCAAATATAAAGCGCAATGCTAAATACGATACAAATGATTACAATCATAATTACCATCTCTCTTTCTTCAATTTCTGAAATACCATGTCAGTGTCTGCAAACCTGACGTTTGAAAACTCACTCAGCGTAATACGTTTTTTACAATTTGCCCCGTATACTCTTTCATCGACAAAAACTTCTCCTCTTATTACGGTCATGAGAATTCTGTCTTCGTGCACGTTCAGATACACGCGGACTCTAGCTTTTGAATCGCTTTTGATATATACGTCATCGTAAACGCGATTGCCAATGTAATAATGTTCTTTCCCTAGTAGTACTTCCGAAGTCAGCTGTTTATACTTCATCAATGCACCCACGACTCCTTCTGCAGCCTGCACGCTGCGAGCCTTCAGCCTCCAGATTTTCACCTCTGTATCGGCTCCTCTCTCTCTCCAGGAGCGGGACTGAATCTCCATAAGCACCACGAATATTGCGAGAATTCCAATGGTCAGCAATTCCATATTCCAGATGGATAACAGTTTCATGTTTTCACCCCTTCCCTACTATCTGCATGCCGGATAATTTGCTTTTTCGTCCAGAATGTGTCCACGCACACGGAATTCCAGATCATCCTTACAGAAATACTCGAATTCCTTCTTGCATAGATCAAAGGTCAGGTCATATAAGCGGAACTCACCCGTGGATTCCTGAACGATATTCCATGCATGAGAGCCTGTTCCTGAGCTCTGAGATACCTTGCCCACCACATACTGGCACGGAATCTGCAGTTTTACTGAAAGCATGTATACAAGCGCCTGCGCATATGCTGCACAGACTCCGGCAGACAACAGACTGCCTTCCAAGGTATACGTGTAGGCAGGAAATCTGCCTTCTTTATCCAGTGGTTCCGTTGTGTAATGGTAATTTTCAGCCATATATTTATAGACTGCTCTTATAATCTCTTCGTCTGTGAGTGTTCTTCCCTGCATAGCTTTTCTGATATTTTCATCTCCCTTTGCACTGATTTTTTCGAATATTTTATCTGTTTTGTATACCAGTGTTTCTTTTTCTACATATGCGTTTCCATTCTTTTTTATCTGATACAGTGTTCCTTTGTTGTAATCAAAAATGAAATCAATTTCCGGGTGATCCTCGAACAGGCATTGCTGTACAATTCTAATATCTTCAGCCGTACAAGGTCCGGTATAAAGAACCTCCTCTTTTTTCTGTTTGATTGCATCCAGTTTTTTATCATACATTTTTTTTCTTAGAGGATTTAACTTCTGCAACTGGGTCGTCGGCAATGCCATGCAATGGTAACTTGGAAAATGCTCCGGAACTCTGCATGTCGGATGATGTCTTCCATATTTTTTCAGGAAGATACTGCCTCCGAGCGCCGTCGCATGTGCTGGTTTATAAGCATAGACTGTATTATCCGGGAGTTTGTCTTTCAGATTCTCAACATGCTCCTGCACATTCCAGAAATTTCCGGAAAGCAGAATCTTACTTCCGCGAGTCTTCGTTTTCTGTCCCATACGATTAACTGCAGCTGCTGTGCGATAAGATACTGTAGCTGCACGATCCGGATTGATGTCACCTTCCGGAATACGCTCTTTCTTGCAAATATGGCATACCTCTCCGTCATGCTTCAGAAGGCTTACGTCCGTATAGTGATCATACGTTTCCACAGTGATTACATTCACATCGTTACCTGTAATCTTTCTCTGGGACTTATAGAATTCCAACAGTGCGAGGTTACCCAGAACAGCCTGGTTGATTTTGACTCCATAGTGGTCTGTATGATTTTTTACAATTTCTGCCTGTTCTTCTTTTGTGCTCGCACTCGGGTAGATTACAGACACTTCCTGACCTTTTTTGATTACAGAATTTTCTTCAATTCCAGTATCACTAATGATCATTGCCTTAAAATACTCAGGATCATAGGCTGCAAGAATATCTCTTTTATTACATTCATTTGGCATAAATACCGGATCTGTATAAGTTTTCATCTCTTTATCTCTCCATATTCTTTAAGAACTCTGCAATTTCCTTTTTCTGCACTTCCACTGGCTTGTAATTTACAATTCCTTCTGACTGGAAAGAAGCAGTAACACTGCGACCGCTCTTTTTTTCTTTTGCATTTACCGAAAGGATGCCGCTCTTATCAAGCTGAAACTCCACTTCGATTTCACTTTCTTTTTTCAATCCTGGAGAAAGCAATAACACGACGTCTTCTAGAAATGTTCCATCTGACTCGTTCATATATGGCTTCACTGCGTGTGACTCGTAAAGCTTCAATGTGACACGCTCCTGGTTATCCTTGATTGTCTTATAGATTCTTTTTCTGGACACAGGACAAATATCTGATGCCAGAATGATGTTATTAACCTTCGGCTCGCCCGCCGGGGTAAGGACACGTATTCCGTACGCTTTTCCAATAATGGAATATTTTTCTGGATTTTGGCTATAAAGGACCGCTCCTTTTACTACTGCACAGTCGTGGTCATGCTCCTCAATTTTTGTTGTTTCAGGAAACATTTTTGTTGCAAGACGCTTCACCTGTGGCATATGACTTGCCCCACCAGTCAGCACAACTACATCGATACCATCAATTCCAAGATTTCTTAATTTATCCAGAATTTCGTTCATCTTTTTCTCAAGTTCGTTCTGTAATAACACGGTGCATTTTTCAAATTCGTCTCTCGTAACACGAACTACGGCTGGACGTCCTCCCAGTGTCACTACCGTCTGGTCACATTTCAATTTTGAAAGATGCTGTTTTATCTCCTCAGCTTTGTTTTTAAGAATCTGCTCTTCCTGTTTGGACTGCTTATCTTCCGAAACCTTCCAGTTTATCTTTTCTTTGACATGACTGGTCAATGCTTCTGTGTAATCATTTCCTCCCTGATTCACAATTCCATCTTTCATGATTGGAGTAATCTTCTGGTCCTGATAGTCAAACACAAAGAAATCAGTTGTACCTGCACCCATATCAAGAATCAAAATTTTTTCTTTCACCTTGTCTGCTGCTTCTTTCGATTTGAGATAACTGATGGCCGCGGCAATTGGTTCGTCTACCAATGCCACTACATTTACTCCTGTCATATTGGCCGCACGGATCAGGGCGGCTCTTGCATGTGTGGAAAATCCTGCCGGTACAGTCAAAATTACATTTTTTACCGCCTTTCCAAGTTCCTGCTCTGCACTGACCACGGCCTCTTTTAATACCAGCGCAGTCAGCTGTTCTGGTGAAAAACTATGATGATTTACGTCAATCATCTCAGAAGTTCCTAATTTCCCCTTGAAATGAGATACAACTTTTTCCTGCTCCAGGAAATTATTGTCCTTCGCAACTCTTCCGACTGCACAATGATTTTCAGACTCCATATACACTGCTGCCGGGAAATCGTAGCCACCGTCCAACATCGGAACACATGTCTCTGTGTTAAAAACCGGATGTTTACATGCCATTACTACGTTCTCGGTTCCAAGGTCAATCGCACAATCAATATTCATTGCTTTTTGATTCGTTTTCTTTTTTTTTGCCATAATTTTTCCTCCTTTTTATTTATTCTGTGAATTCAATGGATTGACATAGACATACACATCTACCATAATCTTCTGAAATGGTGCCGGTTCGTCTTCCATCCAATAGCCCTCCTGATAGACACTTGCAATCTTTCCATGCAATTCTTCCTTATCTACTTCCACACGTGCTACCGGCTTATGAATCTTTGGGTCAAAATCGTCCCCCTCTTTCGCCTTCAGAATACGGACGCCTTTCTGCTCCAGGAAAAAATCCAGCTGTTCAACATACGGCTTCAAAATTTTCTCAGTCTCTTTGTCAAATGTAATATTGTCTACCATACAATCACGGAGCATTGCATATTTTTTGGACTCATTTTCCATATTCTTTCGAAACTGTCTTACCTTGCACATCTCTTCATAAAAGCGGTTCTGGCAACGATCCTGGACACTCTGATGCTCGTTCATCTCAATCAGCATGTCATAGATACGTTCTGTCAACAGTTCTTTTTTCTTATTCTTTTTCATTTGTCTTCTCTTCTTTGCCATCTCTTTCATCCTCCTGTAAATGCACATTTTATTCATCCTCCTTATATGCCCACGTCTTCGTCTTCCCGACACAGGCATTAACTCCCTCTGCAATTATATGTTCGCATATAGATTATGTTTTTAAAGTGCAATTTTGCGAAAAAAAAGTAGAGTTCGAAAACTCTACTTATAAAATGTATTTTATTCAATTGATATTTTATGTATTTAATGAAATATACCGATTACATTGAAACATCCTAAGACTCAGTCGCTACTTTATACACGCGTAATGCCTCTTCTCCAAAAGATAAGGTAACATTATCTTCCTCCGAAAAAACAGCTGCTACATTATTGTTGTATGCATCCACTAATTTATCAACAATTATTTTTACCCCATCGTCATATGTATGATTTTGAATTAATACTAATTGATCATCATATTTTACTGCAATTGCCCATATAACATAGCCTGACTCACTGGAATATTGAGGCTTACATTCCTGTGTCTTGCCAACGAAATCAAAAGCTATTGTTTCAAAAACTGTCTTACTATTAAACGGGATTACACATATATTACCTTCAAAATCCACAACTAATACATCTTTAGGCATTTCATTCTCTCCTATCCATGAGTCCTTTGTTTTAAAAGTAATATACTGCAACAGCTCCTAATCAGTCAAGCATTTTCAATAATGTTATGAACAATCTTCCAATACAGAAGTACAGTGTGGACAGCGGGTTGCCTTGATACTGATTTCACTCTGGCAGAATGGACATGTCTTTGTTGTCGGCTCTGCCGGTGCTTCTTCTTTTTTATTAAAGGAAAGTAATTTGTTAATTCCTTTCATCAGACAGAACAAGATCAGTGCCATGATAAGGAAATTTACAACTGCTGATACAAAACTAGATGCAAATCCTGCAACGTCTGTCATAGTGTAAGTTGCACCGCCGGCATTATTGTCGCGATTATCGCACTTCCGCTATCCATTGCGTTAGCTCTTGCTTCAGGAGTCGGACCGGAAGCTGGTATTTTCACCGCAATTGTAGCCGAATTTGTAATTTCTGCTCTCGGAGGAAGCAGTGTACAGATTGCCGGTCCTACCGCTGCATTTGCAACCATCGTCGCCGGTATCGTCGCCAAAAATGGTATGGACGGTCTCATTATTTCAACCATTCTCGCCGGTATTTTTCTTATTATTATGGGATTATGCCACTTTGGAAGTCTGATCAAATTCATTCCATATACGATTACAACTGGTTTCACTTCCGGTATCGCAGTTACGATTGTAATCGGTCAGTTAAAGGATTTCTTTGGAATCACTTATCAGAATGGAGAAACTCCAATTGAAACAATCGAAAAACTGGAAGCCGTATTTAAAAATTTTTCCACATTCAATATAAATGCATTGATTATCGGAATCATCAGCCTTGCTATCCTGATCATAACTCCTTACATTTTCAAGAAGATTCCAGGATCTCTGATTGCTGTTATCGCTGCTCTCCTGTGTCGTTGCCGACGGTATGATTAACGGAAAGCACCGCTCCGATATGGAACTGGTCGCTCAGGGAGCCGGTAATATTGCATCCGCACTGTTCGGCGGTATCCCGGCTACCGGTGCAATTGCAAGAACTGCTGCCAACATCAAAAACGGAGGTCGTACCCCGATTGCAGGAATGGTACACTCCATTACACTGGTCATCGTTCTTGTGGTTCTGATGCCATATGCCGGGCTGATTCCGATGCCGACTATCGCAGCGATCCTGTTTATGGTCGCTTACAACATGTGCCAGTGGCGCACATTCGTTGATTTAGTAAAAACTGCTCCAAAGAGCGATATTATCGTGTTACTTACAACATTTTTCCTGACGGTCCTGTTCGATCTTGTCGTTGCCATTGAGATTGGTATGGTACTCGCCTGCCTGTTGTTCATCAAGCGCATGAGTGAAGAAACTCACATTGACAGCTGGACTTATGTGGATGATGATACACCGGACATCAATGAGAATCTGAAAAAGCTGCCGCTGCAGATCCGTGTATATGAGATTACCGGACCACTGTTCTTCGGTGCCGCTGACGCCATTGAACATATCGTTGTAAAAGACTTTACAAAATGTCTTGTCATCCGTATGCGAAGTGTTCCGGCTCTGGACTTCCGCCCGAATATCTCAGCAGCACTGAATCGTGCAGAAGAAATTATCACGATTTCATAATACCAGCTGATTGCTTCGTACTAACATTATTTGTCAACCATTGTGTTACACATGGTTGACATTTGTTTTTTTGCATGTTAAAGTATGTCTTGTATAAAATTTCAGAAAAATGAATTACTCAAGGAAAGAGAGGACTTCTAATGATTTCAAATCAAAATACATCTACGGATCCACAGCTTTCACGTGAAGAAGCAATTGAAATACTCAACACGCCGGATGAAAATCTGGATGAGCTGATTGCCCGGGCTGAAAAACTGCGTCGAAAATACAAAGGAAATCATGTAAGTATCCACATTCTTACTAATGCCAGAAGTGGAAACTGTTCTCAGGATTGCGCTTACTGTGCTCAGTCCTGCCGTTCAAAAGCTGACATTGATAAGTACAAATGGGTCGCAGATGAGAAATTATATGCAGACAATGACTTTGTCAATGAGCATCATTTGTCACGCCACTGTATCGGACTTAGTGGAATGAAATTTACCGATGCAGAGATTGAAGAATTGGCTGAAAAAATCCGAAAAATGAAAGAACATGGAACACACCTGTGTTGTTCTATCGGTTTTCTGACAGAAAAGCAGGCATTGATGTTAAAGGAAGCCGGACTTGACCGCATCAACCATAACTTGAACAGCAGCCGTGCTTATTATCATAACATCTGTTCCACTCACACATTTGAACAACGCGTTGCTAATATAAAAATGCTTCAAGGGCTTGGTTTTGAAATCTGCAGCGGCGGCATTATTGGTATGGGCGAAAGCAAAGAAGACGTGGTAGATATGTTACTGGAGCTTCGCGAGATCCGACCGGAGGCACTTCCAATCAACTTCCTTCTTCCAATTCCGGGAACACCTTTAGAGCACGCCGATATGTCCGCTCTCACAACTGCTTACTGTATGAAAGTCCTCTGTCTTGCAAGACTTTTAGTTCCGCAGTCCGATATCCGCTGTGCCGCAGGACGTGAGATTTATTTTAAAGGAGAAGAAAAAAATCTGCTCCGCGTCGTTGATTCCATATTTGCCTCAGGATATCTTACCGCTGGCGGACAGGGAATCAAAGATACAATCCAGGCAATTGAAGACGCCGGATTCACTTATGAGATTGAGTCCGCTTAATAAGTTTAACGTCTTTGCACATCATTAAATAATAAGGAGAATTTTACTATGACACATGACAATACAAATACACAGACATTTCGAAAAACAAGTACTTACGCTATGGTCGTAACCGCACTTATGGCAGCTGTGACCTGCATTCTCGCACCATTATCTGTTCCAATTGGTCCGGTGCCAATTTCACTTACTAACTTTGCGATCTACCTGTCTCTCTATCTGTTAGACTGGAAAAAAGGAACTTTAAGTTACCTGATCTACCTGTTGCTCGGATTGGTAGGGCTTCCGGTATTCTCCGGATTCACAGGCGGACTGGCTAAACTGGCAGGTCCGACCGGCGGATACATCATCGGATTTATTCCAATGGCAATCATCGCAGGTATTGTCATCGACAAATTCACCAACCGTGGAATCCAGATCCTTGGAATGATCGTCGGAACTGCAATCTGCTACGCATTTGGAACAGCATGGTTCTGCTTCCAGTCCGGCTATACAGTAGGCGCAGCACTTGCAGTCTGTGTCATTCCTTTCATTCCTGCTGATTTGTGCAAAATGGTCATTGCAATGATCATCGGACCGATGGTTCGTAAAAGACTTGGAACTGTAGCGCAGCAATAAATAAGTCAGAAAAGGGCACTTACTTCCAGAAATTCTGAAAGCAAGTGCTCTTTCGGCTTTTCTCATATTTTTTGCAAACAGCAGTTTCAAATGAAACCACATTTTTTCTGATAAAATCCACATATGCACTCTCCTCTGTATCATACCTGAAATGTATGATAATTCCTCTCAACCATTTCCCTCGCAACTTATTTTTTTATCTCTTTTCTTTGCCATATTGTTATTTATGCCTTCATCCTTCTTGACCAGCTCTTTATAGCGAATGGCATACATAGAATACCAATCAAGACAGGAATTGTAATAAGTAGATATGGTGACCAGATAAGCTTCCCAAAAATACGAAAAGTATTAGTTCTGAAAATATCTGTTGAACTTCCTACCAATGGTATTAAATCCAATGCTTTTTGCATTCCATAAGGAAGATATTCTGCAATCATCATTGGTCCATATACAACAGCCAGACTAAGCAGTAAGGTAAGTACATTATTTTTTACAGCCGCTGATATAAACATAACAATTCCGGCAAAACCTATTGCTCCAAGCAGTACAAAAGCATATTCATAAATTTCTGCCTGCAGCATATTCATAGGTGCAACAGCAATCAGCTTGATATTCTGAATCGGCATATCCCATCCGGCAGTTCCCATAAAAAACAACTGTGATATAACACTTGAAACAGCAAGTAATGCAAATAACTCCACTGTAAACGCTAAACCAGTAAGAATTTTGGCAAGAGCAATTTTCCCCCAACCATTTCGAGTCGTCAATACTAGTGTGCTTGTATTATCATGCCATTCGCCAGCAAATAAAGAGGATAAAACAATACCGAGAAACAAAGCCATCACAACTCCCAGATCCGCAACCATACTACCAAGAAGCGTTGACCAGCCTTCTACCCACTCATAATGAAATGGTTTTTCTACCTTTCTCTCTATCTGATGTAAAAACTCTTTTTCAGCTCCTACCTGACCACTGACCTCCAAAAACTCATCAAGCACCTGCTGTCTTCTTTCATAGAAGCCTGTTAACTTATCCGGATCAACATAGCTTATCATCGTTTTATAATTACTGGTATCTCGAAGCTCCGGATACAATGTTCCGAGCCAACTATTAACTATCTGCCAGTCTGTCTTTTCCAGTTCTTTCTCCATACCGTCAGCTTCCATTTGCTGATAATCACTTACTATTTGCTGCAAGGTTTCATCCGTCAATTCTCCACCAAATGAAAGTGCATATTCCTGACTATCCTTTATTACTGTATATCCATCAAAATTATTGCCAAAAGCACTTGTATAGTCATCTGAGCTGCCAAAACCGAACCATTGAAACGAAAGTATGCTTCCAAAAATTACATAATAAACAAAACACAACAACACACATATTTTAACAATTTTCTTTCGCCATAACTTTTTATGCTCTAACCAAAATAGTTCCATTCTATTTCACTCCTTCCTCTGTGGGAAAATAAAATAAATAAAGATCTTCCAATGTAGCTTCACAAGGAACCGCTCGCTCACTAGGCATATTGTCTGAAATAATACGCAATATAATTTCTTTTCCTTCGTGCCGTAAATTAGCAACCGTTGTTTTTGTCTGCCATTGTCTAGCTTCTTGTGGAGAAACAGAAAGCTCCCAAACCTTACCATTTGCCTTGTGAATCAACTCAGGAACCGTACCCTGCAATACAAATTTTCCTTTTTTCATCAATAGCACTTCATCTGCTATTGCTTCTATATCCGATACAATATGTGTGGAAAGAATTACAATTTTATCGCCTGCATACTCTGAGAGCAGATTACGAAAACGGACACGCTCTTTCGGATCAAGTCCTGCAGTCGGCTCATCCAAAATCAAAATTTTCGGATTATTAAGTAACGCCTGTGCAATTCCTACTCTTTGTTTCATACCACCGGAAAAAGTTTTTACTTTTTTGTTTGCCACATGGCTTAAATCAACTACTTCCAACAATTCAGTCACACGTTTTTTTGCAACCTTCTTCGGTATTCCTTTCAGTGCTGCAATATACATTAAGAACTCCACCGCAGTATAATTTGGATAATATCCAAAATCCTGTGGTAAATAACCCAACACATTCCGGTAATCTGCCCCCATCGAAGTTACTTCTTTTCCATCCAGCAATACCTCCCCTGAGGTTGACTCCAAAACAGCACATAGCATACGCATCAATGTTGTTTTACCTGCACCGTTAGCCCCCAAAAGACCATATACTCCCGGCTTTAAGGTTGCACTAACACAATCTACCGCTATTTTCCTGCCATACTGTTTTGTTAAACGATCAAGCGACAATTCCATACATTTTTCCTTCCTTTCTCATCTCTGCAATATAATGGATTTCATTTATAAAGAACATAGCAAAAATCAAAAATGTAACAATCCACACCCCCACTGCTGATGTTTCATATAACCATGGCAATATTCTTGCTGACATCCCCCAACAAATGCAGGAACCCAGCATTACAATCGCACATATCTGTAAACTCTGTTTCTTTTGCAAACGGATCAAACGTAGCAACGCAACCATACACACTAAGTACGGAACCAGGCAGTATAGAACCATCTGTCCAATCTCTTTATAAGAATTTTGCAAATAAACTTCCATACACAAAAGAATTGTTATACACACCAAATTAGCAGCCCCAGCCAAAACCAGCTTTGCTAACGTGATTTGGGCACCAGAAGCTCTTGTTACCGCTTCAATCTCGCTCATTCCATAATACTGGCTTTTAAAAATTGCTGGTATGATAGCCAATACAAACAGCGGCATAAAAATTGGTATATTCTTTGGCACGTCTGCAATGCTGGCAATTGTTAAACAAACTATAAATAACGTTACTGCCTGCAAACCAAATATTGGAATACCTTCAAAGCGAAATACATCTGAAAGATAGTGAAAGAAACCTGTCCTCGGTTCTGCCCTAGTCACTTCCTGTTCTCGTACAATTTCAGTGCAAAGCTTAATCGTTTCCTCTAATCTTTTAGGCTGTACTTCCTCTCCTAAAGATTGCTGTAAATAGCCCTTCAAATTTTTATCTTTCATTTTCCTGCTCCTTTCTCATAATTTTTAAAGCATTACGAACCCTGCTTTGTGCTGTTCGCATATTGCATCCCATCACTTTTGCAATCTCTCCAAAACTAAGTTGTTCTCCAAAGCGTAGAATGACTGCTTCCCTTTGTTCTGATGATAAAAAATTCAAAAAATAGCTTATCTCTGCCCTATCCTCTAGCCGAACTATGTCGTTATACTCATGCACTATATTTTCTTCATCTTCTAATGGATAAAACTCAACCTTCCTACTTTCATCAATACATAAATGATTTGCAATTGTGTATAGATAAGCCTTAAATTTCTTTTTCCCTTTATATCCGGATAAATTCTTAAACAACTTCAAAAATGTTTCCTGAGTCAGGTCTTCTGCTTTTTCCAGATTAGAGCAATGCCACCTACAGTAACGTAAAATAGATGTATAATAGCGTTTTATCAATTCTTCTGCTGCATTTTCATTTCCAAGTAGAATCTGTTCCACTAATTCGTCATCACTCAACACGCATCAGACTCCTTTCCATTGAATATCTGTATATATATAATAACGGGTTATGCACTTAAAATGATTAAAAGATTCCTCATTTTTTCTTAAAACGAATTAAACTATTAAACCAATATTTTATCTCAACCCCTTTCAGAAATATCAAATAAATCAAACACTACCTTTTCCTCCGCTTAGAGTAATACTTCCCACACCACACAATCCTGCACAGAGTACCGATTGATCGTATGGCATCTGCTATTATGGAAGACTTCTGTCTCAGCAATCTCACGCTGAAGAGCATCATACTGCTCTTGTGAAATTTCACCGTTCTGCAGCTGTTCGGTAGTATCACCGCCAATTTCGACAGTGATACCTTTGATTCTGTTTGCCATTGGCGTCTATCTCCTTAAAAAATTGCATAATAAAAGCCCGGATTTCTCCGAGCATAGAAAAAGCACCAACTCCATTAAGAGCCGATATTTTATTTCTAATATTTATTTTTAGAACTCATGAAGCTAACGCTGGAGCAAAAGCTGGCTCACGGTGGTCATCCGGTGCTTCGATGGATGATGGATCCATTGTAGCTCTCTTGTCTACACCAACAATAGAAGCAACAAGCATTCCGCCTTTCGCCTCGTTTCTAATCTTCATGCCAATCTTGCGATACTTATCCAGATCGTCATCAGCCATTGGGATTAAAATAGTCTGTTCAAAATCAGCTTTGTTCAAGCGACGGTTGTTGATAGTGATTTTCGTGG